>Ga0209092_10002134_pt1 | contig 18471 bp, 7 predicted proteins | sample FraStrMetagenome_FD_187446 | JGI IMG/M metagenome (GOLD analysis project Ga0209092, IMG submission 187446) | Marine eukaryotic phytoplankton communities from Arctic Ocean - Fram Strait ARC3M Metagenome (SPAdes) (version 2) | ecosystem: Environmental > Aquatic > Marine > Oceanic | place: Fram...
TTCTCTTTTTAACATTTCACTTCCTTCGAAGTTCAAAGTTAGCAAGTCAGTGGGTCATGATAAACTGTTTTAATCGTAAGGTAATCAAAATTATAAGCGTTTTAATTTCTATCACTATTATGCATATCTTTCATCATCTTATACGTACTTCGTAACATATACGTAACACTTAACTGTGATAATCAAAACATATTAATTTCTCCAATATGAATTATGACAATCCCGAATAATATTGAATTTATTTCAAGTTAGAATTGAGTGTGTTCCGTCTATTAACATCACAGCAGCGTTACTATAAGATGTCTTCAGCATGATGATATTCATAGAATAGTCCAAGATGCTCGGACCATTTAAGTTAGTGGAAAAATTGATTTACACTTAGAAATGCCAACATGAAATGTTTTTTATGAGACTTGAGGTCGTATTGAGGTTTTTGTTTGTGATGAATCTGGTGAGAAGATTATGACATGGTAAACCCAGCATAAATTCTCTTAATTCCAGATTACCTTCACCATGGAAGTTTGCTTTACTTTTACTATGGCCATGTATTCCCACTGGGAATATTTCTTTCCAAATTCTTGCTTCTTCGATCAGGTAATTAAGAAGGCCATCTTGGGAATCCCTGATATAGATTCCGAAGTCTGATAACTTTGTGCAAGTGTCCTTTATGTGATTCAGACAAATGTTACCTTCTACCCCATATTTATTTTTTGTGTATGCTCTGAGTCTAGATCTGGCTGACTTCGTGAAAAGTGCATTGCCATTTAGTGCAATGTTCAGTTCTCTCGCAATCGATGTTAGGTAGGCATCTACAAACGATTTAAATCCAAAACCATAGTTCTTTTCTCTGATGAAAAAAGGTAAGAGTGAATCACTGTCGCTTGGGCCTTTCCTTCTGCGAAGTTTTTGAATGAGTAGGTTGTCACAGTCTTTTAGGTCTAACAAATCTATGTGATTCTCTATCGTTGCGTAAGAGTGAGGTGTATTCAGTAGCATATTGCAGCTATGTTTTTGCGGGTTGTCTTGGAGATAATTTATGTTTAGGAGTGCAATTTTTGACTTGATATTACTAATAACTTTACTTGCTGATACTTTGGTATCTCCATCTGTCCTCATTGTTAACCCTAGGTGCTTTATATTTGTAAAACCTTCAATTTCATTAATAATCATCGATTCATCTATATCAAATGTAATCTGCACGCTGGATTTTATATTTACATCCATTTTCTTTGCTTCTTTTTTTGCATGAAAATGATTATTTCTATTTCCTCTTCCATTGGTTTGTCGTCGTTAAAACTCCAGGCCACGCTAAGAAAACGTTTTAGTTTCGAAACATCTTTTGCTTGGATATTGAACAGCAGGATTTTACATGGTCGAGTATAAGGTACTTCTGATAAAAATTAGAAGAAGGAAAGGCATTTATCAGATGCACATCGAGTAAGAATCAGAGCAATAATATTAAAAGAGATTATCATAAAAAGAGTCTAAAGAAAAGAAACCTACCGTCAAGGCCGTCTAAATAGTTCTTATTGGTCTGACAAAATTATTATTCTGCTTTCTAATTTCAATTATTGTTACTTGCTAATTTATCTAATGATGTAATAACGAAAAGAAGAGAAAGTCCAACCAACAAATGCATTATCTTAAAATTTGATAAGATACGAAATGGTTTATGTGACGAAGATGTGTGGATCACACCAGAAGTAGAGCGAAAAATTGGAAATGACGGATTCTTGTTCATGAAGCCTTCTTGCTTGTTGTCAAACTAAATTTCTCTTTTCAAATAAGCACATGCTGTAAACTGTAATCATGTTTGCTCTCATGTCTGCACATTCATTATTGGATAGGAAGTATTGATGATGTTTTGAATAAATTGAGAAAATGATTGAAATAAAGATGATTGCTTATTCAGTCCAAACATAAATTATGTGTGTCCAAATATTGAATTAATTTACATCTAGAGCAAAAGATTCCGATTCAATTTTCGAATGATGGTGCTAACAATTGTACAATCATTCGATACTAGGACAATTGTTCATCTAACAATTCGATTTGATGTTTCTTAATCGTATATAAAGATGCTGATCATTAGCTTATCCATATAGATGGATGCAGCACTATTGTATGAGCTGATTTCTGAGTCTATTTTATATTCATTTCCCATTCTAACATTTATTCTTTTTTCAGATCTTTCTGTAATCCAAAATAATATTCTGATTTTGTCGGCTCCTCCGGATCCTCCATCTTCATAATAGACTCCGCTAGCATGATCAACTCGAGTATAAGAAGCCAATGAATTTGGATCATGACCATCCGAAGAACAATAATCATAGATCTAAATTTATACTACAAATGTCATTATATCATCGGCTCTTACCTCTAGCATTATAATTTATATTCGAAAATATGCTCTAGTTATGTTTTGTGAAATGAATGTGGAAAATCCGTTTGTCTAATTTTACAAACACAGCGCGTCATAGACTTTGGCTGGGTCTACAAAGTAGGAAAAGCACAGCAGCAATCAGGAAAACTTCATAAAGAGTCTCATAAAAATTATGACGCTTATTGTAAATAAGATATTGTTAATTATTGCTAATTCAATGGTTATGAATAATGAGCGAGTTAAATTATATTTCAAATAAAGCATCATGTATGATTATTTCATTTTGCAACATTTTAAATTGTTGCGAATTGAGATGTGCAAAAGCTTCTTAATGTTTTTTGTGCATTGAAACATTTTCGCACATGACGCTAAAATAGCAAATAAGTTTCATAGCATTTAGTGCAGAGAGATTCGAAAATTAATATTATCATGATGCAAGCCTTTGCTAATATTTAGTGTTTTATCATGTTTTGAAAGCAAAAACCTTTTTCTGTGGTTTGAAGTCATAATGCAATGAGATGAAATAGTTGATTAGTTATATTCAACAAATCTGTATTTTTTATAGGACTAGATCTGGACTTGCCTTTGAAAGAGAATGGTTAACATCTAAGTTTGTTCAAGACTTATGTGTAAGGTTCAACATGTTCAAAAGAGCAAATGTTTGCACGGCTTTATAGACGTTGTCAGAAAATATAGGCTTGGATAGATTCTCAACCAGATGATCGAATATACCAGGAATACCATATCGAAAGACATCTCTCACATAGACATCATAACGATGTGAAAAAGACATTAGCAATAAAATTTACACACCTTTGCTCATACTTCAATATATTTTTCATATGTCTTTGATTCCATTATGGAAAGAAATGATTACCAGAAGAAAAGATTTCAAGGTCACATAAAATATGAAGGAATCTTTTAAATAGAATAAAATCTCATGACTTCATTTTTTTTCAGTCTTCTCATTCTCATAAAGACCAGCTGCTAACCATTCTTCTTCTTCGGTTTTTCGAATATTTCGGCGTCCAACATAAACGGACCTAGCAATCGGATCATTTTTAACTTCTGTAAGTTTTGGTGGTAGTCTCCTTTTCGATACACGGCTTTCCATATCTTTCCACATGGGCTGAACATCTTCATAATTGTCAATCTCAAGTGGTTTGGAGGACCACCAGGACGACATTGTTAACGATGATTGACTATTGTCAGAGGAAGAATTCGATGTGTTCTTTGTAAATCTATCATTCAGTCCCTTCAGCTGATTTTGGCGGTAATGCGCAGTTGCTTCAAGAGAAGTGTTGGCAATTTTTCGTGTTTCTTCATTTTTTTTTGGTAGCGCTTCAGATGCTGCTGTTGAGTCACTGCTGTTAGTGGCATCATTCGCGAATTTTCGCAGATTGGAGCTTAGTTGATCATCTTTTGAATCTATTTCGATGTGGCAGGTATATCGCCAGGGTATTGTTAATGTTGGCAAGGAAATTTTTTTTGATACGGATAGTTGACGAAAAGGTTGAGATGTCAGACATTTGCATTGCTTTAGATTGTGGACCCACATTCGATATGATTAAAGCCTTCGTCCTGAGGGTGATGTGTGCGCTCTTGTTGCCCTATTTATTCTTGGAACCGACTACGAATAAACAGAAGTTCTTTTTTTATCTAAAAAAATCATATTGCAATTACATAGAACCATTTTAGTAACAAGCAAACGTACATAGAATTTTTGGTGATTTAAAATATATACAGTAATTTGTATTGAAGCTTAAATTTATTTATATTTTCTTCATCGATTGTAAACATCTCATCATAGCGTGTGCTTCAAATGCGACGAAACAAAGCCTCCTTTGTGTAGCAAAAGTATTTACCTATTATTTTTATTGAAGTTAAATGACGTCATTTAGCTCTTCTCATTCTCACTTGACAACACTTATTATTTTTTCACTTATGTGAACTCCGTATTGCATCTAAGGTTAGATCTTCGTAAGGTGAGCTTAGTATATTGATTCAAATTATTATTGAAGCAATTTGAAGATATTGGATTTTGATTAGTTGACGCCCATTGAGGTTTTTCTTAAACAAAGCTATTTATTTTTTGAACTTCTATGCCACGAAGTCAGTTTTGTTGATAAAGAAAGAAACCTAGCCCAATTGCAACATAAAAATAGACTCTCGATAAATTGGAGCAACATCAGACGAGAAATTCAGTTTCGAAGAAAATTGAGAGTAAAGCGTTGAATATTCTATATATTTTCCATCCAATCCAACAACATGATAACCATCCGTTTTCGTTCTAGTTTCGTATTAGCGTCGTTTCTTCTACTCTCAACCTTGTCTACATCATGGGCGTTCTCTTCCTACACTATTAAGACCTTTTTGTCGTCACCAAATCAGCAGAAAACAATGATGACTTCCGATACAAGTAACGAACCGCTTCGACCCAAGCCTCCAAGTACTAAGCCTCCTCCCTTTTTTGCTGAGACTGAGGATACAATTATTCTTCAAGAGGAACAAGTTGACAATGAAATGATAAAGAATGTCAAAGAGGCAATCGGAGAAGATATGGTAAGCTCTCCAATGAATGCACTGTGCTTGTTATTTTATATGTACAAAGACTCACAACTTTGTTTCATTTTCAAACCTTTGATCCGATATTAGAATAAAATTTTAGGAGCAGAGATTGAGCATAATGTTCCAGCTTCATCCATTAAAGGGGCAGCAATATCCATCACTACTTTGGCTCTGATTGCTGGAGCTTCCATTCCAACTGCTGTTTCAACAGGTATTGCGGCTGCGTATTTGTCCATTACGCCTGGTGTAAGTGGCAAAACACTGCGGTCAATCGGCCAAACTGCATGGGATGCTGCTGATCTTGCTGTGAATACAATTCAAGATACAAAAATGGATAAGGCTATTGGAGGTGTTAGTAAAGCTTTAATTAATAAAACTTTTACTGCTGTCAACGTTGCGATAAAAAGCAGACAGGATAGGGATGAAAGTGTTGAGAAACTCTTGGCTGAAGCTAAAGAAGTGAACAAAATGGTGGAAACGATTATGAAAGAAAAAGAGGAACAATTAGTGGAGATGGAGAGGCTTGCTGCTGAAGAAGCGGAAGCTGCAAGAATTGCGGTTGAAAAAGCAAAAGAAAAAAGAAGAGCCGCCGATAAAGCTGCAAAGGAGGCTGAATACGCAAGACTTGCCGCTATTAAAGCTGAAAAGATAGCTCGAGAGGAAGCTGAAAGAGAGAGAATTGCAGCTGAGAAGGCTAACGTGGAAAGGATTGCGGCAGAAAAAGCTGAAGCTGAGAGAATAGCGGCGGAAAAAGCTGAAGCTGAACGAATTGCAGCAGAGGAAAAAGCTGAGGCAGATCGAATTGCAGCAGAAGAAAAAGCTGAAGCTGAACGAATTGCAGCAGAGGAAAAAGCTGAGGCAGATCGAATTGCAGCAGAGGAAAAAGCTGAAGCTGAACGAATTGCAGCAGAGGAAAAAGCTGAAGCTGAACGTATAGCAGCAGAGGAAAAAGCTGAGGCAGATCGAATTGCAGCAGAGGAGAAAGCTGAAGCTGATAGAATTGCTGCAGAGGAGAAAGCTGAGGCAGATCGAATTGCAGCAGAAAAAGCTGAATCTGAGAGAATAGCAGCGGAAAAAGCTGAAGCTGAACGAATTGCAGCAGAAGAAAAAGCTGAGGCAGATCGAATTGTAGCTGAGGAGAAAGCTGAGGCAGATCGAATTGCAGCAGAGGAAAAAGCTGAAGCTGAACGAATTGCAACAGAAGAAAAAGCTGAAGCTGAACGTATAGCAGCAGAGGAAAAAGCTGAGGCAGATCGAATTGCAGCAGAAGAAAAAGTTGAAGCCGAGAGAATAGCGGCGGAAAAAGCTGAAGCTGAACAAATTGAAGCAGAAGAAAAAGCTGAAGCTGAACGTATAGCAGCTGAGGAGAAAGCTAAGCAAGAACGCATCGCAACAGAGGAATTAGCGGCTGCAGCAAGAAGAGCAGTCGAAATTGCAGAAGCAGAGGAAGCAGAACAGATTGCAGCTGCAGCAAGGAGAGCGGTAGAATTATCTAATCAAGAGCAAAATGTAGAGGGACCTGAAACTGATTTCGAAGACATAGCAGCAGCAGCAAGGAGAGCAGTGGAATTATCGATTGAAAAAAGTGTTAATGAAGACTCTAGCAATGATTATGAAAGTATGACAGTTGCGCAATTAAAAGATGTACTCCGTAGTAAGAAGCTAAAAGTGAGCGGACGCAAAGCAGAGCTAATTGCAAGATTACAGGAGAATGAGGAGTAGCTATTTTCTAATTTGCTGATAGTAAGTTTGTAGTTTTTTTCCATTGAGAAATGCAAATATGATGAAAATATTTTTTTCATGACGAATGAGTATGTGTCGCCATTGCTGGTGTAATGATACAACACGTAAAATTTGCTTTGATAAAAATTAAAGAGAAACTGAGTTCTTCTGCCTCTTGCGTCAAACGGTACAAGATTAATTTATAACTAAACCTTGAGGTAATAATATTCTGCAAACAAATGACTTTGAAGTCTTAGCGGATTTCATGAATGCATGAGTTTGCGCAATTTTTTCATTTGATGCTTATTTCATGGGTATAGAATGTGTTAATTGACTGATTTGAAGCAAATTTCATGATTCTTTTGCGCTGAGCATAGAATTCTTGTTACAATCGAAAGATTATGAGATGATCAAAGCCTGTGGTGAAAAACTAGTTCATAAATTCTTTGCAATTTTTAATGTTAGTTATGATTTTCACATTTTTTTAAGAGTTTTTCTAAATATGTTTCTCTTTCTTTTAGCAAAACTATCTTTTTTTCAACTAATGTTGATTTCTCAATGAGGTAACTTTCTTTATCGTAGCTGGGTTGAATTTTGTCATTATTCTTTGATATTAATGCATCATTTCTAATGATGGAAGACCCTAATTTAAACTTTTTGTCATTTTTGTGTTTTATTTCAAGCGCCTTCCTTATGTATAAGATAGATGCTTGCAAGAAGTAGACTAAATGAATGGCAGCGATTCCGAATCTTTGCAGCGAATACTGATCACCTCTCATTCTTGCATCCGCAAGTCTGTTGCTAATTTTGCTCAATAATTCTTCTCCTATATCCGCACGTCGAAAAACATCGAAATTTTGTATCATAAACAATAGTTTTACATCAAATTGTTGCCAAAAACTCTGTTCATCATCTTCATCCTTGTTGTTAGTATTAGAGCCTAGAAGAATTCGAGCCATTTTCCATGAGTCTTCTACCATCATTATGCAACAAACTCCACTCATCAATGTCCTTAGCATTTCAGGAGGGTGACGATGACGACGTATATAAAACCATTCTTTTTTTTCCAAATGTTTCATATTTTCACATTTTGTTTTGAACTTTTGCCTTGTGCTATTTTTATCGTTAATCCAAAATGCTTCTATTTCATCCTCAAGCATTTTCATTCTAGCTTTTTGCTCATTACTTCTTATTCTTAACTCGTGATTTTTAGTCAATATGCTACTGCGTGCCAAACGCATTTTCTCGAGTTCTTCCTCAATTCTTTTCTTATTTTTCTCCGTCGAGTTTAAATTGATGCGGAGTTTTTTAATTTGAATTAAGGTATCGTTATAAATTTGAATTCCTACAGAGCTTTGGTTTTGTTTAGCAATATCAACAAGAAGTTTGCGGACATTTTGATCACATTCGTCAATTCCATGTGGCACCAAGGGAAGTGCTTTTGCGATTTGAATTGCATAGGGTCCGTTTATTTTTTCTTCCCCACTTAAAAACTTTTGGCAAAAAAATCTTGTTATTCTAGGATTGACAGATGGAGAAATCCACTCTACAAAATTGCCACGATCCCAGGAACCCAATTGAACTTCATCCTCAAATATAGCTATGTTATCATTATCATCTCGTTGGACCCTTTTTACTGTAAATATTCCGTTTCGTTGATCGTTTCGCCAAGTTCCAATTTCACAATCTCCATTGGAATGAATAAATGCTGCTGCACCTTGTCTTCTGTTCTTCTGAAAATATCCCACATATGTACTACCGTCAGCGTATGCAAATTTCCCTTGCCCATGTAGTTCGTTATCTTGGAATTCACCTTCGTACATATCGAGGTTTGAGTTACAATAAATCCCTTTCCCAGATCTTTTCCCTAATTCATTGTCTCCAACATATATAGAACCATCTTTCCAATACCAGACACCTTTTCCATGCATCTGGTCTAGCTCCCATTCCCCATCGTAAATTGTGCCATTAGACTGAATTAAAATTCCAAATCCTTCCCTCTCTCCTTGAAACCATTCTCCGTAATAGATACTCCCATCTTGATAAATACATTTTCCTTTCCCGTGTCTTTTACCATTTACAAAAGTACCTGTGAACTTCTCACCATTGTTGGAATGAACAAGGAACTTCCCATTCATATTGAATATATCAAAGTGATTACTAATTGAAGGCCCTTCTATGATGCTTCCATCCAAACATCTCCATGACCCCCAGTGAGAACGATTGTCATAGGCCAAAGAGCTTTCTAAGAACGGTCCTTGATATTCCTCTCCACTTTCGAAATTAATAATTGTATTGCCAATGATTCTACTATCTTTGAACGAAGTAACTATGGACTTGTATTTATTATTAGACCTTTCAATTTGAGCTTTATCAAGGTATCTTCTAGAGCACTTAACTTTTTCATGATGAGAATTAGAAACATATAAAACAGCGATTCGTGTCATTTTTGTAATCTTAAGCCAATCTGCCCGTACATGGCTAACAACACAAGCGTATTCTCCTTCACCCACGAAATTTACTTTAAGTTGGTCAAGTTTTAGCAATAACTTGAGAAAGTTCGTCCTTTTCCTTTCAACTTCGACCAGTTTCTGTTCAATATTTTTCAGCAACATGAACAAATCATATTTATTTCGCCGAACAAACTCCAAAAGAATTTCTTTGTGCATTGGCTCCGTTGTCTTCCTGAATTTATGAATTACTAGTTTCAGCTCTTCCGCGATATTTGATGTTTGTTTTTCTTTTTCTAAGAGATACGACTTAAGCTTAGCAACATAACAATCTTGGGGATATTCGAACGGCTGCATACAAAATGAACAGAAAACTTTATACAAATTACTTGGAACCTTCATGCACACCCTCTTACATTTCAAACATTTGAAATGTTTTGTCTGAGGTAAGAGTTTAGGCTGTAGCTTAATTTTCAATTTAGGCTCAGTTTCACCTTTCATGGGTTCCCCATCTTTATACCATTGGTAGTTTGGCTTTGGCCAGCTTTCAGCGTGACATATTAGCTCAGCATTGAAAATTTCATTTGATTGCCTTGTTTTTAAGTGTACAGAAAACGGCTGCGATAGGAATGTTAATTTTGTTTCTTTAGCTTTGATGAAGCACACACTTGTGATAGTTATGGCTTCAGAATTTCCAAAATTACGCAGCACTTTTACCTTCCAAAACCTAAACGCTACTTTTGGTAAAGCGAACTTTTGCCACGACGCTTTTTGCTCAAGTCTTACTGAGCCAACAGTAAATGATATGTCGCTGCTATCATTTCCTGCACTTATTTCAATTTCCATTGGTGACGATGTCATGTTGGGAACCTTCACTTTAATTTCCCCTACTCCGACTATTTCTAATAAATCGAATGTTATCCACTGAGAAGAAATGTATCCTCTTTGTGTGCACCAAAATGTGTCCATTCTTCGATCAAGTACTTTTTCTGCTCCGAAAGTATCACTGAAGGAACTCGAATTAGCTTTTACTCTACATTCAATCTCCAGATGCTTTTCTAAACATAACTTTGCGAGGAAGGATCGTACGAGACACTGAATATTTGTAACATGTCTATTTATGGTTCCTCTCTTTCGCATAAGCAGTTTTTTGTTATTAATCCTAAAGAATCTCTGTAGAGAAACAGCTATCTTGATTTTCAACCCACATCGTATTCGGAACTTTCTTTGGATCCAAATTGCCGCCTTCCTTTCCATGCGTTTTCGTATAAGACATCGTGATGCTATTTCACAACGAAAGAAACACTGAATTCTTCGTATTTGCACAAAAAGTGTTCTTTCTGAGTCTATGCTATCCAATCGCAATACAGCCCTAAAGCACGACGATAAAGAATGAAGTGTGCAAAATTCTTTTTTTGGCAATGAAATACTTTTATGGCCGTGCAAGTATACTTTTATCATGATCGAGCCTATCCTAAAGGGGAGATCAGGCACTGGAAATTCATCCAAATATACTTCGCCGTAAGCTGTCACTAAAATCATATCTTTAGTTTGCAAAATTTTATCAAAAATTCTTTTACATATGCGTTTCATTCTCTTGGACGTCTTGCACTGATCTTTTAGATAACTATTTGAAATCCGATCCATGTTAGCTTTGTCCATCAATTCCATCTTTTTATCGACTTTGAAATTAGATAAATAGAGGCGCGTCATAGATTGAATCTTGGTTGCAGAACTATATTGTAATATCTGTAATTTGTTCAAAAGCAGAGTTTTAATGCTAATTGCTGCCATCCTCCTAAAGCAACATTGAATTGAACACGCAGCACGGCTCATACATCTTAATTTCGTCACCAATGAGCAAGCACACTTGTTCCTCCAATAGCATTGTATCCGCACAGCAATTTTGTCCAAAATTTTATACTTTCTATACTTTTTAACAGAATGATGAACCCGAAATGCACACTGTATTGTGAGAGCTTGTTGCTGAATGAATTTATCTTCCTTATTCTTGAAGTGCTTTAATGTTTTTATTCTTTTTTGTGCATGTAATGTTCGGAACCAGCATTGAACAATGATGCATGAAATAAATTTGATCTTATCATACCTATTATCGTCGCGAACCTCTTGTGGCGTCCATGATAATTCTAATTCCATGAAACCGAGACCCCTCCTTTTTTTTTTAGAACTTAGACTGACCTTCCTAAAATTATTTGAGTCTTGAATTTCATACCACCTTTTTTCGGCTTTGCAACTGCTGTGGAGATCAAGGAGATTCAGGACGACTTCTCCCAATAAAGAATTTCTAGAAAATTGATTCCTGTTATATACTTTTAAACGTACGAGCTCCTTAGGATTGTTGATATATATGTTGAAAACCTCATTCCAAACAGGAGCAATAGTGTTTCCTTTTATTGATGTTCTCATCCTCTTTCTACAACACAAAATTTCAATGAAGGGACAAAAGTCATCAAGATAATCTGAAGTGAACAGATCTCGTATTTTACACACTGTAAGCTTCAAAAGTTTATCATTTTGTCCAGATTGGAAGCCCTTGAAAAATTCTACATAACCCACACCATTTGGTGTAATTGAATTCATTTTCAATGAAGAGTATAAATTATTTGTCCCACGATATACCGCGAGGCCATCCATCCGGACGAATGGTGAGTTGCGTAGCTGTGAAAGTTTCACCCTTTTCGTCCTTATCCGCGACGAGAATTTAGGTCTAAAATGAGATTTAGTACTTATTTCATCCAATTTCAGAACAGCTTTTTTCTTCTCAATATCTCTGACAATATCCCGATACTCAAACCTGATCATTATTCGTTTCATTATGTCACCTTTGATTTTCTCTATTCTTGGCGCATCATCATACTTTCTCTCCTGCTTTTGTGTTGCTATGCATTTTTGATCACAACTGTTTATTTGGCAAACAGCTTTCATGCTCATTTGATAATGTGCCAGAAGACAAGTACGATTCATAGATGTGAAAATTAGAAACTTTTGGAATCTCTTTAGTGAGGTGTTTTTGTTGGATAATATCAAACGGATTCTCTTTTGGATAAATGAGGCAGCTTGATTGCGCAGAGCTATTTGCTCTTCAGCATTTGCATATTTTATTATTCTCGCCCTCAACTGTTTCGGCAAATATAGTAATCGCACATTAGGCGAATCTTTATCATCAATAATATATAGCGACGGCTTTTGTGAAAGAAATTTATGCTCTTTACTCATTGTAAAAAATGGATGACAAGATCCATCAACGTCCATTTTTACTACAGCTACCGGCATAGCAAAGGTTTTTTCATCAAAATAAAGAACTTGACCTGTCATTCCAACGTAATTGTGATCTTCAATGAGAACTCGCACTGCATCTCCAGCTTTAGGATTAAACGCTTCAAACATTTCATCTACGGTTCTATTTGATCTACATGCACGGTTTCTCGATGAAGAGAACAAATATTTCTTGTGAAAAGCAATGCTTTTTCTGATTTCATCAAAATCCTCCTTGATATCGTTTTTTTGCTGAATAAAAGAAGTTACAAAAGTTGTTGCCTCCAATCCAAAAAATCTTAAATGCTTCAATATCTTATTCTGTGCCTTATTAGTCTTAAATCCTAGCTGCTTCAGGTACCTTGCTTGTTTCAACCTAGCCTTTTTTCTCCGACTTAAATTCTTATTATGACGAAGGTGTGCATAGCATAATCTTCGACCTTGTATTCCTCGAAACACTGCTTGAACCCTTTTAACACATTTTTCTTCAAATATTTTTTTCTGTAACGTTGTGTAAAGCCTCCGACCAATATATCCACGGCAATATTTTTCGAGGATAAGAGCGGAATCGATCCTTCTATTGCTTTCCGTTTTCCTTTCCTCTTTTTGTTTCTTCATTATATTCAGTTGCTTTAGCTTTTGATCTTTGAGCTGGAGCCCATGATGTATGACACTCTTTTGCAGAAGTGAAAATGCGCGACTTCTACCTTTTTTCCCTCGTACTATTCTTTGAACTTTGATTGCAACTTTCTCGTTTACCACAAAAGCTTTTACAAGCTGATCTTCTCTCTCCATTTGTTTTAATTCATTTTCTTGATTAGAATAAAGATTTAACAACTTCATTCTTTGTTTTTTCTCTCGTTGTTGTCTAGACAAAAAAATTCTACACCTAGTTTGGCACAACAGAACAGCCCAGTTACGAAATATTATCCATTCTTTGACCTTTCGGCGAGTTTTCCATCCTATATAGATTTTTTGAATTTGTGTCGATGAATGCGACAAAAAAAATTGCTTGTAATCATTGTTTGCTTTTTCTTTCTTTAACTCATAGCACAATTCAACCCAACTCAGGAAAGCTTTACTTGTTCGTTTCCTCTTGCAACGTTTTAGTACTACAGATTCAATAATTTGCGAGTGAAGAATTTCTTTTGCCCATTTGCTCAAAAAGCAGAAAAGAAGAATTACATTTCTATGCATCGTAGCCTTGATAATCATTTGACGATAATTCTTGTGTTTAGTAATCCACTTTTTCAACCATTTAAGACAGCTCCTAAGATTTCTCTCTAAATGTAATTGCTTTGCCTTATTTTTCAATTGCTTCTGATGGAGTCGAATGTATTGTAAAGATGAGATAGCCAAGATAGTTTTCTTGCGACATTTAGATACAAAACATGTTTTATGAAACATACTTGCTTTGTCCCATGACATATGGTCCTCGAGAACTGTTTCCATAAATTTTTTTATCAATGTCAAGGCTTGAAGCTTCCTAGTTTTCATCATATGTAAATTTGCCCTTGCTTCGCATTTATGAACTATCCTTTTCACATTCGCATTGTGATTTAGAGCTCTCAAAAGCTTCCCTCCAAATCTTTTATAAGTTACCACCTTATTGAATTTGACTGCCTTGCTGATTTGTTCTCGTTCAAAGCATGATGATACCATGAATCTTTTGAATAGTTTCCATGTGTTCCAAATCATATATTTTTTTCTTTGTGCATCTGCAACCTGTATCATTCTTATTTGCTTCCTTGTATTGTAACAGTTTGTATGAGCCACCAACATGAAACTTAATTTATTTTGTTGAAGGATTTTGGAACTAACTTTCAATTCCTTCAACCATTTAAAGAAGACCTTAGAGGAGATGGCTCTTTTCCAATGGTTCAATGCAATATGATGCTGACGAAAACATTCCTTTTCACGATTGAGAATGATGTAAACCCAAGTCTTGATAATTTTAGTTTTTCTCTTTTTGTCATGAAACAATTTGGCTTTTGTCGAATTTGACAAATTCATCACGAAGGATTGTTTCCAAAGGGAAAATCGCCGTTTTAATACTATTTGCGCCCATCTTTGATATCCTCTAACCCACAATAGGTTTTGGAGTATAATTGCAACCTTTTTCCTTGCAATATTCTCTTTCTTTTCGCAATTTTTCTCTTTATGCATTATGTAAAAATGTTTGAAACTTGAAAAGATCTTGACTATTAATTGTTTATTCCTTTCTGTGAAATGCTGGATTATTGCTTTTTGTCTAGTATGCAAACGAAAAGAAATCTGTATAGTCCGAGCAGCACAATGTCTTAGCATAAAAAAGGAATGATATGAATCGCGTTTCTTTTTATCTCTCAATTTGGGTGTTTGAATCAATCCATAAAATTCTTTTGAAGCAATGGGAGTGAGGTATTTTTTTTCATAGTCATGAACAGGAAAATCTGTAACGTTAAGCTTTGAGTCAGAAACTTCCAAAAGCTTCAGTTCCAAAAAATGCACATGTATGCATGTTATGGCATCTGACGTCAATGAAGTACACTGTTTGAATGATAAACACTCAATCAATCGCCCCTCTTTATGTCTTTCACAAAAGTATCTAATTCCTATGTCAGTCAACAATGGTAGTCCATTTGCTACTAACGACCGTAGAGACGAAGTTGGAAGCCATTTCAAAGCTAGGTCATTGAATCTAGAGCAAAATGAGATGTCTAAGATTGACAAACTCTGCATTCGATCGAGGTTTTGAAGAGAAGAGGTACTCAATTGCGAATTTTTTGAGATATCTAGTTCAACCAAATTCTGAAAGCAAAATTTAGATATAATATGTATAGCATCGTCACTAATTGATTTCAGGTTAGAGAATTTAGCAATTTTCAAGTCACTGGTCTCAGTTACTATTGTAGTTATTGCTGCATCTGTAACATTTGAACAGCCGCTTATCGAAAACTCTTTCAAGAAAGGATGAAGATTCGCAATTGATACTAAGTTTTCATTTGACAATCTGGAGATACCACGAAGATCTAAACATTCCATCCCAAAAGGAAAGTTGGGGGTGTTCACCTTCTCTTCCCTATACTTCAAACATTCACTAAAGTAGGTTTGAATTAAAGTTTGATTTAAAAACAAACCTTCACAATAGCATATATCCAAAACTCTTAGATGCACCAAAGAAGACAAATGTTTGATGTAATGTTTTTCTTTGTCGCACAATATTTGTGTTTGATCTTCTAGTGTCCTGTTTTGCTCAAATCTCTGAAACCTACATGCTCTGAGATTTAGTTCTTCCAATCTTGGGCAAGCCTTCCCTATCCAAACCAAGCAATCCATCGTCAAATTTTGATTTCCCTCTAAATGTAAAATAGACAAATGGTTGAGATTAGTATTCATTTTCATCCCGTATACAACAGGAACCTTACAGAATGAACGGATTGAACTCGACGTTAGCTTCGTACAAAATGATAAATAAAGTTCTCTTAATCCAGGTTGACTACCAGCGCTGCTACATTTTGTAACGATCTCTTCTACTCCAATATCTGTTATTTTATTGCAGCCGCAAAAATCAACCTTTTTCAGTAATGAAGTACACCTTCTGTATCTGTCAGCTATGACAAGAAGAACTGAATCGGTTACATTTCCATTGATCCCTATAGATGAAAAATTTATTGAAGACAGTGAAAGATATTGCTTTTTGATAAGCCTTATATATCCATTTTCTGTTATTAGAGGACATTTCGAGAAAGAAATGGATTTAACTGAAATTTTTCTGTATTTTGGTTTATGCGACAATAAATTATCAATGGCTCCATCTCCAATGTCTCTGCACGATTCAAAATGAAGTTGTGTTATACTTGAAGCATGAACGTAACTGGATATCAATGAAGTCACTTCATTGGAAATATTTGGACATTTTGAGAATATGAGTGTGCGTATTGGCAGAGCAATACTATGCTGAAGTAACGTGCGAACCTTTTCATCCGATAATGTGGGACAATCATTAAATGTAAAGCATGATATTTTTGAGAAGCGTAGTTGAGCGAATGGTGATAATGTGCTAGAAAAAATGGGTTCGAAGAAGTCCACAAAAGGTGAAAGATCAAGTGTTGAAGGATGATTTCTAGGGAATGATAGCCTAGGGTAAAGCAATTTTTGCTCTGATTGATCTATATTTTTTTCATGGTAATGGAGTATGTTATCTAGAAATAAAATTGAATGTTTTAAATTTGCAAACGGAGAAGTTTTGGCTCTGACTTTATCATTTTCATCGGCAAATTGGTCGTTTCTTTTCTCATGAGTGGTAATGAATTTATCCTCTTTACCTGCATTCTTTACAGGATAGAATGCTGTGTGTCTTTTGAGGCATTTAAATTTTAATCTTTTATCATCTAATACAACTTTAAGTTTTTCATCAATCATATGAGATTTTTTACCTCTTTTTATGGTTATTGCTTGCTTGGTATTAGGTTTTTCCTCATCAAGCATTCTAGGATCGGCAATATCCCTTACGCATGCTTTTGCACTTCACACTTTGACAAAAAGAATTACCATCTCATTCAAATGGAAAATATTCCTCTATATCATTTGAAACTTATCAAACTTTCGCATAAAATTGATTCTTAATTTTTCGACACTGCTGAAGTCACATGGAAGAATTGACAAAGGCCCAATATGTCATCATTGCACTACATACCACACGCTGCAAATCCATAATTGATGAAAGCTATTATGCTGGATGTCTGTAAGAATCTAAAGTGAAACAGAGCGCGAAGATCTGTCCACATCTGATATCATATTTCTAATTTAAAAAATCAAAACTAAATTCAGGAGCTCCGCCATTGCATCTAAGTGAAAAAAATAGTGTTTATAAAAAAGAAAATTAATTAATATTAAAATTTCTCGTTGAAGAGCACAGCAAGTTTCAGAACCGTTTCGTAATAATAATAATTAACACTTCTCTTTCACAAGACCTCCATCAATGTACACGAAGATAGGGTTAACATCCTTGTAATAAGCAAATACCTTCATATCGTGGAAAAACGAATTCATGAGCATAAAAAGGGAATATAATAGAAAAGATGCCGATGCATTCAAAACTTACCATAGCACCATCGGGGTCCATTGACTCAGTTGCGTAAAAAACAAGATCGCTGTACATGCCAAGCAAAAACTTACAGAAGCCGGGGGCAGATTGAGTGAAAGCCTTAACCTCTGGTCCAGGAACCTTATCGTCATCTTTAAGTGCTTGCCTGACTTTTTTGCAGTAACCTTGAAGGTATTCTTTGAAATCCTTCTTTCCCATTGGTACTTCTTGTAAATTAAATCCAAGTTGTTCATCAATAACATTGTTTACCAACTCTGCACCTGCATCAAGATCGGCATCTCCGCCACCGAATTCGTTTCCACATCCGATGTCTACAGATCCACCAGTGTCTTTGTTAACTTTCATAGAATCAATTTCGAAAAGTCCAGCAACTTCTTCCCCATCTGAGTTTAAAACAGGCTATGCAAAAGTCATAAAAAAGATTGATGAGTACTATATCAATGTAAAGATAGGTTTCATTCAGAATGGTTCAGTTGAACTTTATTGAAGACTACACGTTGTCAAAACTGAAGTTATTCTGAAAATTTAGGATCAGTCTTGATACGAATATCTTCTTTCCAGACTAGAAATGTCTTTCATGTTCTCTTCTTACTTCATCTTCTCATCTTCAAGAATAGGTGCAACATATGTATACTCACACGGGGCTTGAATGCACTGGAGCAGACCTCATCGTTGGAAAAGCGACACTTGTAGATAATCATTATTGAGAAGACGGCGGATTACGGTGAAGTGAAGTTCGAAGAGTAATCAACGATTGGATACGAAGTAATAATCGATGGTGGATACGTATTTCCCAAAAGTATTTGGAAAGGTGTCCTTCATGTAAATATCTACGTAAAAAATAGTAGAACAAAATGCAACAATAACCTCAGCAATTGAAAAATACTCCTCGAATCTTTGGAGTATCATAGGTTTTAGTATGCGTTGGGAATATTTTAATCGCGTATGTGAAGATCTTTATGAAACATAAGTTTTATTAACAT
>Ga0209092_10002135_pt1 | contig 18471 bp, 12 predicted proteins | sample FraStrMetagenome_FD_187446 | JGI IMG/M metagenome (GOLD analysis project Ga0209092, IMG submission 187446) | Marine eukaryotic phytoplankton communities from Arctic Ocean - Fram Strait ARC3M Metagenome (SPAdes) (version 2) | ecosystem: Environmental > Aquatic > Marine > Oceanic | place: Fram...
AATGGTTATATTTCGGATTTTTTATCAACCGTCAAGGATCCAGAAAGGAAGTCAAGTATTGAAAATTCATCTTCGACAAATAAAATATCTTATATTATAAATTGCAAAAGATGTACCAACAGCAATTGCACTCAGAAGCACGGAAATATAAGACACATGCTTTTGCATTGTAATAACAATCGGATAAATTCTTTTCGAACACATTTGATTAACTTAATAGAAATGAGATTGAAAATATTCTTTCAACACATTCAAAGCACTTCCTCCAAATTGGTCATCAACCAAATGATCCAGGAAATATCTGTCAGATTCGAAAAAGATACAATCAAGCCAGGAAGCGCGGTTAGAGCCAATTCCAGAAGTATTCAATAACCAGTACATCCCTGCTTCACTCCTCCTTGAAAAGCACAATCTACCCAACGCACAGGCGGCCTTAGAGGACAGGACAACATTATTCTTTTCAGAACTGCTAGGCATACTTCCACAACTATCAACCTTCACCCTGTTGGATACACATCTAGGTACCCTGGATCTGCCGTGGCTAGGGTTAATGCCACGAGTTATTACAAAATGCATAAGCCGCTATATAGTCAAAATAAGCCGGCAACAATTTAGCGATCCATCAATAGCAAATGAATGGAAGGATGACATGTTGCGCGATTGGAAAGAGATTTTGTCATTAAATATGGGAAGGGTCATGGGACTCCACAATATATCGGGATCGCACGGAAATGAAATCGAAAAAGCATACCAAGCGAAATTAGAAACGACGGCGGCTCATCATACTAGCGATGAGGAGAACGGTGAACAAAACACTCCGCAACGTCAGATAATCCAGCATAACGTGCAATCAAAGAAAAGGAAACAACCAAGTCCAAATTCCGAAAAGAAACAATGTATCAGCATTTCTTGTGGCCAAGAGTTTAGGTTCTGGACAAAACATAAATCTCTCAGCGCCTATTCTATTCCCGTTGCAGGAAAACAATGTCAGAGATGCACAAATTATTGCACAGCAATGAAGGCCGCACTCCGAACCCTTCAACACTTTAGCACTTTTGACGAATCAAATGGTCAGAATATGTTAGTAAAATTACGAACCATCAAACAGTCAGGCCGAATTCAATATAATTCGCTAATGGATATGCTCCATGAATATCACCCGACTAGCGAATTGTTCGGCAAAGCACGATTCATCAACAAAAAGAGACTCTCAGAAAAAAGTAAAAAAATATGTCATATACTGATAACTCTATTTCAACAGAACATACATTCACATAACACGTCCTTTGCATCAGCTATAACAGATATGGTGGATAGAATACAATCATCGCTCACTCGAATCTCGCGGAACGCGGCGGATGACAAACTCCTGATAAGGAACATTAAGGAGTAATCGATTATCAATACGGGTCAAGCAGCACAAGATGATGACAGGCTCGGTTCCCCTCCTTGTAAAATCTCCATAAACCTCAATAAAAAACTACCATCCTCGAGTCCGTCAGTAATTGATTTATGTACTGCGGAAAACCACTCACCTCACGTTAGTGTAGATACCTCGTTATCGAATTCTCCTTCCATCAATTCTGAGTTTAATATATTGGCTAGAAATCGTATGTTAGAGGGTCGACATATGCAAATGGCTATTGGGGTATTACAAACCAATGATAATACAGGTAACATATTCATTTCCTCACCTGAAACCTATCTCACCCTTACAAGATGGACAAATATTCAGGGTTGGGAGGCATTTGCAAGGATATTCAGATCAAACATCGTCATTCGGCAGAAACCAAATGGTACTTACCTAATGCCGATATTTTCAGGGCCAGAAAATGGAGGACACTGGTATTTGATAGCGGTTCATAAGCATGGTAATTTCAAACAAGGTGTGGTCATCGACTCGTTAGGTAAAGGGAACAGCCAAAATCCGTTGTTATGCAAAATATCGGATGCTTTTGCCCCTGGAAGGGGCCAGGTACGCTGGGATGTCAATCGGGAAAGCGTGCTACAAACAGAGTTGGAGTGCGGACACAGGACCATCATAGCAATGAAAATTATCTGTGACGAATTAGCGCGTGGGTCTAGCTTTGAACAAAGTGTTTCCAGAGCGACCCTGCACAACACAACCTTATCGCGCCCTTATGAAGCATCAGAAATTAGAAGAAAAGTGAACAACCTTATAAATACCTTCGAACCGCACATGACGGCGGTACCGATTCGGTTATGAAGAAATAGTAGATAGGCACCACGATCGGAAAGGTGTTCTAAAGATCAACATATCTGTCATTTGAATGTCGGCTTGGAGGCCCTGAAGCATGAATGGAAACCTATTAAAATTGAATGGGGAATGGTAGGTATGGAATTTGTAAGTATAGCTCATGGGAGCGGCTCTATAGCCAATCATTGGGAGATTTTTATTCATATTTTGTCTCGTAGGAACACACGGGGGGCGCACCATACATATCTCGGCTTCATTACCTGTTTGCTCAAATCATGTCTCGTTCGGATCAGTTTTACTTGTTTTTATTATATAGGAATTTTTCTGCTTTTGCTACTGAGGCACGCTATGAACATTTCGGCGTGTTCGTCTAGGACGCAATTTCAGTCAGAATGTATATTCTTATGCGGGCCGTGAAGGTAGCACATGCACTAAGGTGATCTTAGCCTCCTAACACGTTAAAATAACCATATACTACTATATATTAGCGGCGTAGGTAATCTAATGAGTCTATGGACATATATAATATACGCATATCCCAGGAATAGATTGTGGCTTTCACATAGCAAACTTAAGCCGGGATTGCTTTGTCTGGTTCTCTTTCGTAATCCAATCCCAACGTACAGTCAGTAAAATAATAGACAAAACCGATTTATGGTATAGAGGTGAGTTATTTATTGGGAAGTCCAACAAATATCAAAGTTGCTTAGACCGGCCTGTCATTGACTTTTATATTTCTTTTCCTTGACTGTTTGTCCATATAGAGAGAACTATTCATAATTCTAGATACGAGAAATTGCTGGGATCAATTGTTGTGTTTCTCTTGACCAAGTCATTTACAATAATTAACAACATAAAATGATAACTTTTCAATTTGAGACTGCAGAATCAAATATTTTGCTCCATTCAGAACCAAATTGGGCATAGAGTTGGTTATGTAATCTTGTGTTATCATATGAAATATTGCATCGCTTTGTATGGAGCTGATAATTTTGAAGCTACGTCTTTTTTTTGGAAAAATGATATTCGTGTTTAACGAATTGTGACTAGTGGGACATACACACTGGATATCATGCTCTTTTGACGAAGCTTAGAGGATTATCTTAGCCTACTCACGATGCGTTCTTACGATGATATAAGAAAACGGTGGGTATTAGATTTTTTCGACGGAGTCATCTTTGAATTTCCTTTCCTGATGAATATTTCGTTCGGAGTTGTTGTAGTTCATGTCATATGTAGGAGATTGTTTAGCAGCATAATAAACTATCTCATTTTATAATAGTTATCTATGTAGTGATATACACAACATCACATTATAGAACCACATTAAACGCTCGAGAAAGTCTTAAAAACAAATGCCAAAAAGTAAGTTTCAAAAAGAACCGTATTTACGCACTCTCTCGAGAAAGAGAAAAATCCTAAATACTACGTAGTATGCAACTTCGAAATTCAATATTTCGCCCACCATAATCCCAGTCACTTATTGAATTCTTATTTTTTCGGTCTTTCTTTTGCTATAACGGAACAAAAGCAAGCCTCAAATTCTTGAAGAAAAACCTCCTACCTGCCAATCGTAGGCTTGTGCAATAGAAGTGTCCATAGAAGAGTTTATGCTAGGAGCCCACATCCTTATAAAATGAAAACACTTATTTACATCCAAAAATGGGTGCGCAAAATACACATCATTATCTCCTGAAAAAGAAAGGTTCCCACTAAATATGTCAGCTCAATTATTATAAGTGAAGAGAAACCGAAAGAAAAGCTTTTGGAATTTAATTTCGTCACAGCATTCTTTACAATAATGTGTTGAGTCTTAATTATGTAGAGCTGCTTTCAGATGGCAATGTAGTTAATGAATTTGGATAAAATAACTTCACCAGGTTCTTTTTTTGTCAACATAATTTTCAATAAAGTCTATTTAAGTACTGAAAACCTCAAATCTATTCGAATTTAACGTTTTCAGTATCAGTTTATTGATATAATTTATTCCAAGAATATTCCGAACGTTAACATAAAAACTTTGATTGACAAATGTGTTCACCACAGCATTTCCCAAGCGCACATATTTCTGCAAAAGCAAATTAACAATGCCTTTACAGCGCAATTAATTTTTTCATCCAAAATGAAGTTCAAAACAATTTTCAGCATTGTGTAAGCGCCTTTTCTAAATCTGGTACATCTCTTATCGTTCAAAACAAATTTCTATTTCCATGAGCCAATTGCCAAAAAACTCTCCCGAACGTAACAAGAACGATAAAAGCCCATCCACTACTTAGAATAATTCTTTCAGCTGTTGGTTTACCTGCAACGCCATAGTTATATACCTCCCTTTTCCCAGATTTCTCAAGCAATTTTTGCTCTGTCCACACATCAGGCGCAGCAAAGAAAGCATCCATATTTGCTTGTGCATCTAGCAAGTCTGTGGATCGTGATTCGTACATATAGCGTAAAATCGCTTGATCATATTTATCAGATTGGAAAGTTCGAATGAAACCTGGAACAGGACCAGCTCTCAGTATTGTTTCGATAGGAGCATAGTATTCCTTTTTGAATGAATTTTTATCTAATCCTTCAGGTGGAGCAAAACGCGTGGGATTAGTGGGGTCTAATATTGGGCGAAGTTTGGAAGATGTTGAAGTTTTGCCTGCGCCAAATGCATTGGTTTGTAAGATGAATAGGGCCGCAAGAAGAAATTGAATCATACCCATGTCTCAAGAAAGGTTGTCTTTGTGTAATGATGTAAATGCTCAAGTAAGCGTGCACAGCGCTGACAAAAAGAGTACTATATGCTATATACAATAATGTGATCATTTCCTGATGACGATGCAACCCATTGTTGTTTTTGAAGTTGTTGGGATTTAAATTAAATTACGTCATCAAGTTTCTGTGCATTGAATTTGTAGACATGTAATAAAAGTTCCGGGGACTACATCTGGCTACTGCCGCTTAGGGCGTGTCTATTCTAACTAGTTTTAAATTACGTGAAACCATAAAACCGTAAAACCGTAGTAATGGTTTTACGATGAAATTAAAATATCTGCTGTCTATTCACCCTATGATAGACATTTGAGACGCAAACAAACAAACAAATATGTAATATCAGTTGCAACGAACGAACCACAAGCACAAATGGCATTTCTAAAACAATCTATACCTATTCTACGTTGATACTCTCATAAGAGCTAATTAATAAATAAGAATGAAATGAATAGCGCGCGAACCGATTTCGATTGCGATTAAATATTTGAAAGTATTTTATCGAAATATATCTGTACAATAAAACTCCCAGCCAAACCCTTTTTGATTATTTTGAATAAATCATGCCACGAACTAAAGCGCCTATTGACCCAGAAAGGCAGTTGACCATCAAAACAAAAGCATGCCAGAGGTAAGCTACTTTTGAAACCTTTCCGATTTATTCACTGCATTTGTCGTACCAAGAAAGTAACTTTACTGATTTCTCAAACCCAGGCTTTCTAAAGAAGCATTGTACTACGTGAAAGAGGTTGAAGAAAACAAAGCAAAACTTGAAAAAATGAAATTGGAGAATCGAGATTTTTATGACATTAAAAAATTTGGGGAAGTCCTCGGAGAAAGTGAAATGATGGTTCCCGACTCTAGAAATAGATTGATTCAAAATTTGCAAGAACTACATCAGTATTTGGTCACAAAATCAGATGATTTAAATGCTGAGGGCGAATGGTTTATTACAGCTAAGAAACTGCTATGTGAACACAGTATTGGAAATTCTGAATCAAATGAAAAGAATCAAGAATCTATCGAGACCAATATTGAAAGTCTCAAAGAGGGCGAAGCATTCTAAATATAATATTTCATAATCGATGGATATCAAATCGAAATCACTACTCTAACATTTTCATTAAAATTATGGTATAAATAGATAAACACACTAACAGATTTTTTGAAACAAATAAGTATAAATGTTTGAAACTTAATGAGCCAATACATTATCACAGTGAAGTCTGCAATATGTTGGCAATTGGGCCTCCAGCCAGAATCTGTCTGAAGTTGCATCTTCACCTAGGTTTATTCTGGTAATGTCGCCATCTGGGCACTCCAAATCAAGTTGATTGAACTCTTTCGTATTGATATTCAATTTAGCATCGGCGGAAACATTTCCACAATCATCACAAAACCACCATTTTTCCGTGTCTGGAGCCCATGGTGGGAATGGGACACATGAAAGATAACTGCAGGATGTGCATGGTGTTGTGGCACCATCTCCTTCCAATAATACAATAATTCCTGCCAGAATTGCCAATGCACTAATGATAAGACCAATAAATCGGATTCCTACCTGTCTCAATTTCTCCTGACAACTAAGCTCAAATCCGAAAAAATCAGTAGAGAGGCGCTCCATTGTTGACATACCACAAAGGAAACCAAAAATCATGCCTCCAATATCTAATGGAAATAAAATTGGATTTAGATCACCAGAACTATGATGTAAATACAGAAACCATTTCATGAAACTTACGTGTAAAATTATCAACAAAAGGCGTCATTCCCAGCAATGAATTACCTCCAATATCTAAAAATAAAAGTACCAAAATAATCACGTGATTTCTCTTTTTTTGACTTTCGTTCACAAAATCACTAAAAAGCAAATGCCAGTTCATCACTATATCAGCTAAGCAGCTTCCCATCAGGCCGAAAATTCCTCCACTAGCGCCTACACTAATGAATTGTGGAAGGAAAATAGCACTTAGAAGTGTTCCACCAATAGCCGATATGGTAAATATGATAAACGCAGCAGTAAATCCGTGAACACTCTCTACAGCACTTCCAACGAACCAAAGTGCCATCATATTAAATATAAAGTGAATCAGACCAGCATGGAGAAACATTGGTGTGACAAGTCTCCAAATAGCATTATTGTCTACAATCAAAGTAGAGTATTTTGCTCCAAGCGCAATTAGAGTGTCTGCTGAAGGTCCAATCATTGGATTCACCGATAGTGGTTCTATTGCCCATCCATTAACTCCAATTGATACAATGGTTAGAACTGAACAAATGAATAATAGAAGATATGTAAATATTGGTTGTCTAAAACTGGCTCTTTTGGAATCATCAAAAGCTGCCCATGATAAGTAACTAAAAGAGAATAATGATTTTCATCAGGTAAGGTAATGGAGAAACTCATGAAAAAAGAAAGGAAGGATAAACTTACGGGTGACCATTTGCACGCCTGAAAGCAGCATCTTCCGCCCAAGCTATGTCTTCTCTTATACTTCTCAAGTGATCGTATAGGCCTAAGATTCCCCACGGCTTGTCTTCACCATACTTCCTACGCCGTTTCTCTTGTGCGAATTGGAAATCTCTTAGTCGTCGTGCAATGGTAGGTGCCATGAATTCTCCTCTCCATTCAGGAGTTAACTTTGCTGCAAGTAGACGAAGTTGGGCTTCATCATTGCTTTCAATGACACTTTCACTTACAGATTTAACTGAGGCGGCTGATCTTGCCACTGATTTAACCGTTTCTTCATCAAAACTAAATATATCATGAGATCTACTAGCAACAGATCCTGGGGTTGCTGTAACCCAATCTGAAATAGAAAGTGTTGGGGTATCTGGTGGATGAAACATCATATCACCACCATCACTGGTATCATTTTATGTGTACAAGGTTGTAAAGAAATATTAGAAATTTTGCGTCTCATCTAGAAGTAAATAATTTGCACAAGCTCTTACCGGTATCCCAATCCTGCTACGTGGGCATATGCTCGATTTTCCTCCATTTCAGCAACAGATTCTTCATCATCTGCTGTTTGTTCGCCAATCATGTAGTTTTTTAAAGAGGTACTGTTAATCTGAGGATTTCTTTGAGAGTTATCGATCATTGGATTTCTTTTTCCTTTCCCACTAAGATTTAAGTAAATAGAAATACATTAGTGTCAATATCATTTTCCTTTAACATCCTGACATTTTAGTGAAACTTACTAGTACTCTACATTAGAAATGTAAGCAAAATCTTGAGTTGCACCCTGTTCCTGTTGCAAATTTGCCCAATCTGAATCTCGCTCCGATGTTAGTGGTACTGCACTGTGCACATGATTAGAATGCTGATTATAATGCGTCCGCACAACCGCATCTGTTTCGAATAGATCTTCTTCCAAGCTTTCATCCTCATCATTTCGAGGAGGTAACATATTCGTACTTCTCTTGTATATCTTTTTTCTAGCATCTCTAGTAGCATTAGTAGAGTAGTTTGAATCAAAAGAAGCATCATTTTCAGATTCTTCATCAAGATCATAATATTCTTGAGACCTTATGGTAGCATCTACAATGTTTGCATCAGTTGAGCGATGTTGTCTGCTACGAAATGGAAAAGCAGAAGGTACATGAGACTTATGCTTTGTTTTCTTCATTGATTTTGATCCTTTTGAGTGATGTTGCATTATCTAAAGATAAAAAAGTAGTGTCAGTTTACTTTGTTTTGATTCAGTTGGAAGATTACAATTTTGTGTGAAGAAAAAGGATCAAGACCGGACGGGGTTAAAATTGTGATCGTTGCCACCGTTAAATTAATTCATGCCCTAATGCAATGAAAAAACGTTATATAGACAGTATTACTCAAACACACTTAGCAGTTTCTACCTAAAAATTTAAATAGATACACATAAAACTCTCGTTGAAGATTTATTCTACGATAATAAATGTTATTACTCTTAGAGGTGGAATTAGAAATGCAAAGATGAGAGTTTCAAAACGAGGTCTTTATTTAGTGGTATGAATAAGATTGACGACTCAACAGTTAATATTCTCTTTTAAGTGACAACGAGAAATCACAACAAATCAAAGAATATTTACGAGTAGATTCATGTGCTCAATATGAGTGACTGAGCAGGCTCCCTAAGTAACGTTGTTCTTAAATTTAAATAAGAACTGCAAATAGAAACGTGATAAAATACATAAAATCTGTGTTATTAATTACACCACTGATTGATTGAATCCATACTCAAAGAGCAAAGCTAGCAATTCATTTTTTAGGCATCTCATGATTTCATACTCATATGGTAAAGTCTTCATCGATTTTAATTAAGTACTCATAACTTTGATTCGATAAAGATAACAACTTCCTCATTCGTTATTAAAGTTTGAATAGCCTTCATGCAACATGCATGATTTATGAAGTACTCGATATTTGTTGATAAAACATATCAATGTGGAATGAAACTATTTTACTAGGTTTTGTCATTAAAATACACATCAAAATCTCTCTCCACATTCGCAAATTATCTTCACTTTTCTCAAGCCGAAATTCTTACCTCTATAAATTCTCAGAGGCTTTTTTGTGCATGCGTTCTCGTTAATTGACTCATGTAAGCATGTCGTTCACATCTGCATCCGAGAATATTTCGTCCAAAATTTCATCTTTGGCCAGTGAAAGCTCATCAGGTTTGATCACTATATCTGATAAATCAATATGGCTTTGCAAATTCCGAGGATTTTCTTCAAATGAATTTTCTTTTTGCTTTTGTGATCTTTGCTGGAGGGTCTGTAGTCTCTCTTCATACTTTGTGCAATCATTTCCTGTATCTTTCCCAACAGAAATTAAATATCGCAAACCTAAAAAAATTATCAATTAGATGCAAATAAAAGAATAATATTTCCGATCTATATTAGAGTAGTGTATATGATAACAAAACTTACATTCCTCGTTGTTTGGATATTTTATATGAAGTTTCTTATAAAGCTTTAGTGCTTTTGAATAGTCTCCCATTCTTCTATAACAGCTATTGATCACAAGTTGCCATTTTATTTCTTGTGGCTCTATTTGGCCTGCTCGACTAAAAAAATGGAGACTTTTTTCATACATCTCGTTCTTTATAAACCATATTCCAAGCCAACTAATGACGTCCAATATTACTGGATAATATCGGTAGCTTTCGAGGTAATATTGTAATCCTTGCGACTCATCTTTGTATTTACAAATCAAATCGCCTATCCTAGTTAGAACGTAAGGATCTGTTGGAATGTGAGAAATAAGAAGATTAAAAGACTTGAGCGCATTTTTTATTCTATTCTGTTTTTCATAAATCACTGCAATCTGATAAAGAATGATTGGATTGCTCGGTAATAAAGAATTTGCTTTTTCAAAAGCGTGAAGGGCTTCATCGCAAAGACCAATACATTTAGCAGAAAGGCCTAAATTAATTAGTGCCTCTACACAATTTGGATGAACACCAATAGCTTCCAAATAAAGTTCTTTTGCTTGCTCGTACTCATTTCGGTAGTATAGACAATTCCCCATATTGACAAAGGCTCTTGCGCTATATCGAGCATTCTTCAGTGCTAAATCAGCATATAAAATAGAGTTTTTCTGGTTTCCTTCTATGCTGTAAATAAAAGAAAGATTTGTAGCCGCCATTGCTTTTATCCATGGCTCCTTCTTCTCAAATGATTTGAGAATATTTATTGCATCGTCTATTTCTTTTCGGTATAAATGTTGTAGGGACAACTCCATTTTCATTTGGAATGCAATTTGTTCATTCCTGGAAGCTAATTGATCATATATCCACTGGTATCCTGTTATCCAACTCGTATTATCAAGAGCTGGTGCTATCAATCTCGCAGAGTTAAATATGAATTGTTCAGCTTTTTTCTTTCTTTCAACATTATTTTCAGTCAGTTTGTCATTAAAACGGATGTTCTCTCCACAGGTTTCATTATATTCCAATGTTTTGTGCCCAGTAAAGTCTTCATTATTTATCTCTATTAGCTTCGAAAATCCTATTTTCATTTTTCCGATATCACCAAGAGTAAAATAACAGAGGATTAAATTGAATCCAGTTCTGTGATCAGGTGATGAATTCATCACTGTTTCAAAGCTTTGAATAGCATCACCAAACCTACCAAGTTTAAACATACAATTACCGACATTTCGACATATTTTAAATCCCAGCTCCTTTTCCGTAGGTGGCACACGGTCTAAAGCCATTCTATACATTTTTAGTGCTTTAGAATATTCCTTTCCTTGAAAGAAAAGGTTTCCCATGTTAACTCTCAGTCGAATAATGGCTGATGTGGGATGCAATTTCTTCTTAACAAGAAAGGAGAAGGTATCAATTGCCTCATCTTTCATATCATTTTTTCTATATGCATGAGCAAGATTAAACCATACTGCAAAAGTTAGCTCCAAATTCGGATGCTGATCTTTCAGAGATTTTGGTTTCTTTTTTCGATGTTTGGTAAGCAATCTTTCTTTTTTAGCAGCTTCTTTGGCTTTCTCCAATCCTTTTATATTTTCTGACTCTGGGTTTTCTGCTTTGCAACAAGAGCAAAATATGGTTGCAGACTCTTCTATGAGTTTATGTATTTGAGTTTCTAAGTTAGTTTCTAGCTCTTCTGATGATATGTGTTTCTCAGTAGAATTTGAAATGTCCGTTTGTCTTCTTGATTTCCCTTGATTAAGTGGATCAAATATGTTATCATCATCTTGTTCGATCCGGGTTGTGCTTGACTTGTAACCGGCACCAGCAGTTGACGTCATGGGTCTCCCGTCCAATCCATTTCTGTCACCTATTATCCCGGTAAATGGGTTTCCAGCCAATGAAGTTCCTGTTCTGGGACGAAATGCAGTGCCAGGAGGCAATGCCCCATTAAATCCATATGGAACTTCCTGAGCTACACCTGATCTGGAATTTATATTTCTTTCTTCGTTTCTTCAATTCAAAAACGTTTTAGTTCATTTTATGCAAGATTTATTTTTTACCAATAAATAAGAAGGTGTTTTGCACTTCATACTTACAATACATCGAAGTCATATTCATCCATGTTATCGCCATCTTTGAGGTCTCTTTCGGACATTTTGATAAATCCAGCAACCTTATCAAGCCTTTTCCAAAAGAAATTCTCTACTATATCTCATTTAAAAATAATAATTTGAAATTTATCAAATTATGTTGGCTGAATCCGAAATATAAACTTATGCTTACAAATTATATGAATATGAATATCAATCGCGGCGCAATAAATACATGTAATCTGTTAAGAATACATACATAAGTGTTATACTTTATTACAGTTCAAAATTATTGTTGTGGGTTCAACTATTGATTTGATGAGGAAAAGTCGTCAAATAAGCAACATATTCCCAGTTTAAAACTTATTTTAATTTCCTTTTTCTTTGGGCGAGTCTATCAAGAGAGATGATAGGATACGGTAATCGTTATCCACCACATTGCTTCCCGATGAAGTTTCTGCTGCTCCTGTTGCTTCTGCGATTAGTATACATTCCCCATCAAGACATGCTTCTCCAATCGCAACTATAGTAGAGTCTTCTTGAGAATATTTGTCGTCTCCATTATCATTCATGAGAGATGGATCTGGTAAATTTCGACAGCTAATCATGGGGTCTAATCTTTTGTCTTGCCAGTGTTGTATAAGTGATAAGTTTTGAATATATTCGCCAAATCTTTCAATATTCAATGGTATTGAAGGCTCTAACGAACGTTCTAGATCAGAAATTTCTGATAACAGACTGGAGCCATGAGAATCTTCTTCATTTATTGAGGAATATAAAGGATTTCGAGTGTTAATTTTAATTATTTCTCTTGCTATTTGTTCTACATGGTGTGGAATTTTCTGTAAAGCCTTGCTCATAGCGTTGTAGTTGGCTTTCACAGCCACCCATGGTATTTGTTTCATTTTATCTAACATCATTTCTATCTTGGGACTCTTACTTTTCCTTTCATAACAATCGTAAGGAGCATCTACACCATGCAAATTCTCAGTCTCCACATGGTCGCTTTTACTTCTCGAGTGAATTTTTTCTTGACCGCATTGATATCCCGCAAGATAAGCAAAATGTATCAAATTCAACTCCCTTTTGCTTCTTGTATATGATGACGGTACATTATGCGAGTTTGAAAAAAGACAAAATAGTTCTACTCCTTCTTTTTCACCTCGTTTAAGATGATTCAATCTCGTTTTGGGTGACTCATATTGTCTTGGAAGATCAGGAGGAGTTGTTACAGCAGTCCTTGCTTTTATACTGTAGTGAATAGATCTAGGGCTCTGATTCTGTTCGCTTTGTATTTGATCTTCAGTATTAATTGAAGATTTATCGGTACTTAAAGTAGTGATTGACGACCCAATCGGTTGGCAATCCGTCTCTTTTCGGCAGATTTTTTCATCGATGATTAATGGAACAAAGAGTATTTTCATTATTTGTACATAAAACATGAAAGTGAATGCTTACCGTATTCGTTATTATTAATTACTTTCTCCGTAAGCAGAGTTTGGTCTTTTAGTTGTTTTGACGAATTGAGATCATTTTCTTTTTCGTCTGATTCTGCTTTAAGGGTTTCATTTCTTTCATTGCTCATATTACTTTGTGTTTCGGCACAAAATAATGTCATGTTGATACTGTCCGGGGTACCATTGACGATGCTCTTATCGAAAATTTCTTTTTTCTTCTCAATATCATGCTGCTTTGGTCTAGTATCAATCTTGTTGGTACTAATTTCACTTTTCTCATCCTCTACTTGAATGATTTTTACACTATTTTCGCTTCTTGAATCTATGAAAGTAGGCTTATCATCACCTTCGGAAAGAGGTCTCTCTTGTGTACTATATTTACTACACATTTCAGAGTTACTTTTTGATTCTCTTTCAAGTCCATCATATCTTAAAGAGTCGTTACTAATCTTTTGGTTTTGTCCATGATTTTTTCGATTTTTGATATTTTTTTCGACGGATAGACGAGACTTTTTTTGTTTTCTTTCCAAATTAACGTTACATCCAGATTGCTTTCTTTTTCTTCTTTTCTCATATTCAATATTTCCGGAACTTTTCCTTTCTTTTTGTAACGGAAGAGATTTTCGTGCTCTCTTTAGCATGTTTGATTTCACTTTATTTCTATTTTTCCATTGATGTTGTATCTGAGGCGTCAGTCCCCTATCAGTTAGACCTATTTTGTTCGCATCATCGAAGATAATTTTGCTTTTGCCGAGTAAACTGACACTAACTTTTCTAAGATTCATCCTTCACAAACCAATGACATTCACTTCAGTGGATAAATTCGTTAAATAAGTATTTCTCTTTCTATATTTTTGATCATTTGTTGTGTACCCTCCAGCTACAATAGTTTCAAAAAAAGTTTTATAAGATGTACTACGATGTAGTCTCTAGAGAGATGCATCCAGTATTTATTCAAATTTTGAATTTCTGCATAGATTAGCAGTTTTTGACTTATTTAAATTGTATTTGAAGGCGGGACATATTTTTGTAAATCAAATGCATAAAATATTGTACAAATACGTCTTGAATCAAAACACGCGATGCAAGATGTTTCTTCATGGGTGTTTTGGAAAGGGGGTTTAGAAATCACTAAAAAGAGAGAAAGATATCAACTAGAAGAAGCTCAATGCATACATGCTTGACATCGTATCCAAATGTATTGTGATAATTCAATGAACTTATCAAAGTCTTCGTCTGTGTTCCTGACTCTTACGTAAGCTTTCATGAAATTGTGAGAGCCTCATCAAAATGCACAATTCTTTGCGTCGAATGAACGAATTTCTTACGTATGTGAAAGTATATTGAGAATTCTTAAATTATCCTGCTGCTGATGTGTGAAATCATCCATCTGCTGTTAAACTCATGTAAATAGTCTACGATAGGGAACTATGGCAAAACTGTGGTAATAATCTAACTATGTACACATAAAGAAGAAAAAACAAAAACAAGTCGTGATTGAGAAAGCCTACCCATTAACACCTCATTCTTGCTGTTGTAGTCAACGCATTTGTACTGCTGTCTCGATCTAGAGTTCATTTATCAGCAACAATGAGAATTCCATTCGCTTTGAATCATATTTCGTTCTTGTTTCTTCACTTTTGTGTGCAGTCCCAGGTCATTTTTGGTTTCTCAACCATACCATGCACATCATCATCCTGTGAACGAAAATCGAAATCAAAATCAAGTTTAAACTTCAGTCGAAGAAAGTTAGAGAGCCTCAGAACCAAAAAATCGTTAATTCCTCAATCTTCATCTGCTTCGGCATCTTCCAAGATGGGATCTAGATTCGAGATCCATGAGGAAAGCCTGCATGAATATATAAAAACAACTTCCATCTCTCAAACACAAATTAGAAAAGAGCCCAGCTCATCTCAATTACTGGAGCCCTTCCAGCACAAGAGCCCCGAAAAAAGACGAAAAGGAAATTTTATGTATGATAATTTACTTCTCATTTCGAACGCACTCCTAGCAATTTCGGTCGTTGGGCTGGTTGGTAACATGTATGGAGTAAACTTGCCTAGCATTATTGATGCCAAAAGTTTCAGTAACTTTATTCCTCCTCCATTGAAATCATTCCAATACGGATTAAGCACAAGTCTCACCAGCATTACTACCATGAATTTATCAACTCAACACCAGGATTTTGTACAGTCCATCATACAATATTTTCAGGAAAAGGTTCTTCCAATGGCAAAAGATTCATTTCAAAAAATGTTGTGGATGGAGTTCTGGAGACGATCTTGGAATTTTGTATATAAAAAATTGTTGCAAAAGACACTTCAAGTAAATCCATGGGAGTCACCAAAGTGGCTGAAAAGATTTCCGAGTGTAGAACATTTTTTCAGACGGGGCACAAGAAAGCTCATGGAGAAAGATGTTCAAAAAAAGGTGCAGAACGGGCTCGCCATTGTTTTTGAACGAGCTGCAATGCTGCTTTTTAATAGAAACAGGAACATTGGAATCAGTGTTCCTATTCCAATAGAAATAATCGCATCGTAATGAATCAATTACGTGAATGAAGGATCTACTGATAATTAATGCAATTCTTAATAAACATTATTTCAAAGTAAACTCAGAATGAACATATACATTTTTTCTCATGCAAATAATAAATTTATTGAAGTTATTTACGATTCATGTACCTTGTTTTGACCCTTGAATCGAGCAAATTTTATATGAAGGACAATGAACGAAAAAAAATGAATGAGCAATCCATAAAAGAATAGGAGTAACATATCGTTGGATGGATTGACATCATCAATTTCATAAGCTCGGAGCACATCCATTCCTGTTGGAAACTGGACTGAATCAAAAACTGAATCATCCCCGGAAAATTCTTTGTACATAAATGTCCTCCAAGAGTAAGTATGAAAAGGTACATAATATGCCCATTTTAACCAAGCTGGAAACTCAGATGGAATCAGCATGAAACCTTCTAAAAGCATGAACATTCCATAGAACTTCATAAAGAATGGAAAGGAAAGTGAGCATTCGAATGCAGATATATATAATAAACGAACATGAATCAAACTTACCCCAGCTATGAGCGCCATGCCAATAATAAAATGAGGGATCAGATGCGACACAAATTGTGCTAACGCTTCAGCGCAAAATAGAGCCAAGGATAGATTCAAGAAATACCATCCACCCTCATTCATTTCTGTCATGCCTATCACAATTCCCGTTCCTAACCCTGCCAAGATTACTACGCCTGGAATTGAAGATATTGCTTGAGCGAATTGATAAAGTTCTGGACGATAATATCTATTTCGAACTTCCTTGTCAACTATTGACTTCTCCGCCACCGTAAATGGTAGCACAGCCACTGACATGAAAATAAAAAAAGCACAGACATAGAACAAAAGCGCAATGCGCGATTGGATGGATCCAAAGGAATCTTTTTCGCCTAGTTTCCAAAACAAAGCCCCCAACATGAGAGAGAGAATTGAATACATGAAGACTCTTACGAATAGAATGCCAGGATTAAACCATAGATTTAATGCATATCTGCGTGTAAGTTCAACTACTGTTCTCACGTCTCCTGCTCGTTTGGAACTGCTATTTGATCTCGAAGTGCCATTAAATTCTGGCCTAGCATCTTTTATATTTACCACAAATGAAGGATCTTTTCTATACGTTCTAAATTTTTCTGCCCATTCATGAACAGAGAGCTTATCTACACCATCTTCTGTACGAAATTCATCATTTGCCACGGTGACATAATGGTCGGCAGGATTAAAACTTGGAGGTGTTGGATATTTTTGGATTTCGAAAAATGTTTCCATGTGTTCACGTGGTCCAGCATAAATAACCCTTCCTTTTGCGAGCAAGACAACGTTATCAATCAATTGCCATAGATAGGATGAGGGTTGGTGAATAGTTAAAATCACACGTCTGCCTTTTCCTTTTTGAACATAGCTCTTAAGATATTTCATAACTTGAAAAGCACTTTCTGAATCCAGTCCACTTGTAGGTTCATCCAGAAAAAAGTTTTCGGGAGAACTGAGTGCTTCTAAAGCAACACTTAAACGCCTCTTTTGGCCTCCACTTAGACCTTTTACGAAAACGTCTCCAACTTTAACGTCCTTGCATGCAGTTAATCCAAGATCTGCTAAAATATTTTTTATTTTCTTTTGGGAGTCATGGCTTTCTTGACCTGAAAGCCGTGCATAGTGTTCTAGATATGTCTGACATGTGTAAAAACCATGAAGATGATCATCTTGAGGAACTAACACTTTTAAACCATTCATTTCGACTATTGTACGTGAAGAAAACTTAGACGGCATTGCATGCAAAAATTGTCTCAGAAACTTCTCACAAGTCTTACCTTTCCCTTTCACACTCAATCCACTTGGCATGTTTCCTGAAACGTAATTTAGGAAAGTTGACTTTCCACTTCCACTTGGTCCCATTATAGCTGTCACTGAATTGGATGGAAATTGTACTTTCAAAGCTTTAAGCAATTTCTTTCCATCTTTCGTCTTCAGCGATTCTATTTTTACGGAAGCAACATCCTTTTTGTTTTTTGCGGATGTCATCTTGAAGTTCAATTTTATAGAGCTAAATTCTGCCGTCGTGCTTAATAATAATAATAATTATGCATCCTAAATTGAATAGTATTGTTAAAATTAATTAAAAGCGGTTGAAGATCAATTTATTTAAACGATGCATCCTAAATTGACTCATATTGTTGAAATTAATTAGAGCTTACGGATGAAGATCAATTCAATTCAAAGGAAATAAACCGAAAAACTCCTAAAACTTCATGCAGTTTCTTTTTATCTAGTAGTAGTAGTATATGCTTATTTTATCGTGTTTAACGCCAATCTGTTCAGTCCACCATTTCTGGTGTACCGATATATCAGTCCACCTGAAATGGTGCACCGAAATGAATTTTATATTCTGATCCGGAAGAAATCATAAAATAGACTATCAGATACATTTTATTGATTCTTTATGATTTAAAGTAATGGAAGATCATTTGCTTT
>Ga0209092_10002136_pt1 | contig 18460 bp, 10 predicted proteins | sample FraStrMetagenome_FD_187446 | JGI IMG/M metagenome (GOLD analysis project Ga0209092, IMG submission 187446) | Marine eukaryotic phytoplankton communities from Arctic Ocean - Fram Strait ARC3M Metagenome (SPAdes) (version 2) | ecosystem: Environmental > Aquatic > Marine > Oceanic | place: Fram...
GCTTGGCCGCTCCTTCCCCACAACAGAAAATCAATCGTAGAGTGTGTGTGCACTTACTACATTCAAATTCATTGCGGAAGACTTGCTGCAAGAACACCATGTCGTCGTCACCTACTGTTGGATCCACAAACCGCCAAGAACCAATGTCAATGAAGAAGGAGGCAACAAGACACATACAAGATCATCCAGGAAAACAACAACAACAACAACAACAGCAACAACAGAGTAGCACCCTCCGAACTTCCATCGGGAGACAACTATCCTCATTTTCAAACTTTGTCAATGATAATTTCATTGCTGCCCGATATGGTACATTTGCGACGATTACATGTTTGACAGCTTATGGTTTGTCAAAAACACCCTTGTTCGTTCGCTTCCAAACGGTGGCGGATATCCCATCGTCGTTTTTTGCAAGAAGGAAGACAATCTATGGACGGATTGTCCATGTGATTGAACATGATACCCAAAGTGCGTACTACTTCTCGTGATTTGACATTGTCGACATCCATATGCCTATTATCATGATACTTACTACTGTGCACCAATTGACTTACTGCAAATGGTGTTTTTGCTTCTACTTCCAAAAATATGATCATCATGTCGCTGTAGATAATACTGCTATTTTTTCAAAGAATCCTAACGAAGACAAACCAATACTATGTCTAGTTCGGCATTCAAGTCCCATCGAACGTTTATTGAATCTATCATCCACGGGTTTTTTCATGCGTCACAGTCCTTCTTCCTATTGGAAAACAAATTCACATCTGGATGATGCCAAACAATTACTCAAGGTGGAAATAGGTGCGTTTCCATGATGAACCATATCAAAACTAGACATGGAAGAAAAATACCTTTGTTTGACACAAAAAGAAACTTATGTATGTATTCATGTTAATTCTTCCTTCTTATATCATATATACACAATCAATGTTAGCTGGAGTCAAGGAACCACCATTTCACTATACTCCAGACATGGAATCAACGAAGGAATGGCTTGGGGGTTTGGCCCAACATAGGACACCCATATCCTGCACATTATTATCAAGAAGAAACATTAAGACAACCTCCACAAATTCGGCACCGGATCACAATCATGGTAGTGCATCCAATAAAAATATCCAACCACCAACAGCCATGGATCGAGACTCTCAACAGTCAGCCATTTGTCACATCCAATATAGGAATGGAACATTTATGTTTCGACAAGATTTAGGATCATCGTTAGTTCGTAACGGGAGGGCGGAAGTTATGACATCCGGTATGCATATAGAGATTCCATCCATGCCAACGAGTGATGGTAGTTCCAAGTTGGGCGATTTCGAAGCAGATGTGAAATATTTAGAGACATTGGCATTGGAGGAATTGGAGGCCGTGAAAGAGAAAAAGGGGATCTGGGCAATGGATTCGATCCGAAAGGAACGGTCTGATCTTGTGGAGGAGGCAGAATTTGATAAGAATGCTGGTATATTCAAGAAACTGTGGAGAAAGTTAACTCAGTGATGACGCTCTATGCAGGAATGTATTTTTCTATATGCTTTGATAAAAACTCCTTTCAATATAAGATTCTTTTTTTACATGCGTTCAATCTTTTCCTTGTTTGTTCCTTCGAGGCACTTGAGGGATGATTTTCTACCCGTCTTTTGCCAAAAAGACTATTGAGAGAGTTGAGAATAGCACGTTAGCGAACTCATTTCTGTTGTATTTGAAAAGGTTGTGTCAGTTTGTGGGACCACTTTTTCAGTCATCATGAAAGATAAGTGTTTAGACTAAATAAATAGCATGGGCATTTTTTTGCAAGTAAGTTTTCTTAGACTTTTTGGGAATATATCGACAGGTTTTTCTACGATGAACATACTAGAAATTATGTAGAAAACTTCTAATTTAGAAAGCTGGGAATATGCATTTTAATTTAATCGTATCAAGCTAGAAGATACGATAAAACTCTAAGTATCTTATGGAATCACCCGAAAAGATCATTAAAGACTCGTTCCAACAGCAAATTAACAATATCCACCAAACATGAAGCTTACATCTTTGAAATTTCTCCTTTCTACCCTTGCTCTTTGGGGAAACGTATCTATCAATGCAGCCTCTAACGAAATGTCTGCTGATCAAGCCGAGGCAACCAAAAACTTATTGGATGCATGTACTGCACCGCGTGGCAATGACGATGTCGAGGTTGTGAAAACATCCATCTCCTTTGGAGCCGATGTGAATGTTGTCGAAGAACGATCGGGACAGACTCCTTTTATGGCGGCTGTATTGCGTGGCAAAATCAATATCGTTACTTATCTACTAGAAAATGCAGAAACATTAGGAATTGATGTGTACAAGGGTGAAAAAGGAGGTTTTATTCCTGTGGATGGAGCTGCCTTTCAGGGACGTGCGGATATCATGAAGCTTTTATTGGATAATACTAGCATGTCGGCAACCTATAGATCGACTACCGATGGATTTACACCCTTTCACAGATCTTGTTGGGGAAGAGAATCGAGACATGCTGAGGTAGTCAAGCTTTTAGTGGAGGAGTATGGTGTCGATATTAATTTACCTGGCTCTGATCAAGGAGATGATGCGCCTAAAACCTGTTTGGAAATGACAAGTAATTCGGACATTCAGGAATTTTTGGAGGGCTATGTTCAAATTGATCCGGAAGCTGCTACGAAAATTGACATCAATGATGAGCTTTAACGCAAACATGTAAGAATACTTAATAAATTTAAGGGTATTATCAAACATAAATTCTTTGCTGAATCACAATCAATAGTGGTAACATTCTTTTCTTTCAAGTAGTGTTACTCCTTTCCACCACTTTTACGACGGATTGTTTGCATTCGCTTCTTATGACGTTCCATTGCCATTTGTGATCTTGATAGTCCTTGGTCTTCTTCTTGCGTGTGTTGTATTTCTTGGTTATCACCTTCATACTTTTCAATAATCTTCCTCAATAAAAGACTTTCTCTTCCACTATACTTTTCCATCAAGGTATCAATCTTTGCCGTTTTTCTTGGATCGTATTTTTCGTAGATTATCATAATTTTATCCCGAATTTCGGCAACTTCTTTTGGATTCGATTGCTGTACACTCAATGACATTCTTTGCTCACGAACATTTTGTCCATAACTTCGTCTCGTTGTGGAGGACACCGATTTGCGACTTTTGGGGCTATGAGAATTTTGCATGATTTGAGATGTACGTAATCGAATGTTGGCAGCCGCCAAGGATTCATTCGATTTACGAAGTTCTTTTTTCAATGCAATAATCTCATTTTCGAGAGTGAGCATTTTGGAAGAATTATTCTCTCTATCTCGATTTGATCTAGAAAGTTGATGTTGCACCCTTTCCAACTGCAATCATTCAAAATCATTGTATAAAAATATCAGTATCATGATGCGATATATTTCACCAAGAGCAAAAAAAGACATTATATCGTACCTGTTGTTGAGCTTGTTCCAGTTCTGCTGCATTTGCTTCTTTTGATGCCTTCTCCTGTTGATACCTTCCCACCATCTCAACACTATTTTTTCTTAATACAGCCATGGTTCTGGATTCCTGCTCCGCAACTTTATTCCTTGACTCTTGTGACTTCATCAAGCGCTCTTGAATACGTTCGTGAGCCTTCTTCATTTCATTGAGCTGTTCTTCCTTAGCTTCCTTGGCCTTGGCCAAAACTTTCATTTCAGAGGTTAAGTCCTTCACTGTCTGTTCCAAGTTTTTGGATTTAATGTTTCTTTGAGCCACCCCAAGATTGATTCGTCGGGCTCGTGTTGCAAATTGAAGAGAAGTAGAAGTTTCATCAAAAGAACCACTTGATGGACAAACTGTTAAAATCATCATTGTCTTGGATTTGCCACTGAAAGCATCTTGTAGTAAATACGTTAGTTTTGAGTTTCTATATGGAATATGTGAGGATTTACGGTCCAATGCCTCCATGACATTTCCGAGAGCAGACAAACTTTTGTTAATATGTTGTGCTTCTTTCATCTCTTTTCCTTCCACTCCACTTTTTCTAATACGTTCTGACCCAGCTAAATCTACAAGGAAGAGATTTCCAACTGCCTGGGACTCATTGACAATTCCGGACGTTACTCGTACAATTAAAACCATATGTGATCGACTACTAGCTTCGTTAAGATTTGTAGATGCTGTTGCGCGATTTGAATTCCCCCGTTTCAGCAAATTCATGACATCTTGAATGCACTCAACTTTTTCACGATTTAGTCCAGGTATTTCCATCAAGTTATTGTTTCCTCGCCGAATATCAAGGCTAGGTTTTTGAGATGGGGCTGAAGAGCTCCTTCGGCCACTGCTTGTTGTAGTTTCGGTGCTCAAAAGGTCAAAGACATCTTCATTATAAATTTCAAGCATACCTACCTCAATTGAAAACTCAAACTGGGAATCTGGAGAGGCGGAATTTGACGATTGTTTTTTATGTTGTCGATTCTTCAATTCCAATAAATTAAAAAGTTTTTGAATAATGCGATAGCTCACTCCATATTCATGATTCTTTGGAGAGCCTTCCATTGTGAAGGTCTTTCCTGATCCTGTCTGTCCGTAAGCAAAAATGCATGAATTATAACCATCAACAACACTTAAAGCAAGCGGTTCTACATCCTGGTATACCTCGATTTGCCCAATATTAGGACCCCATACTTTGTCGAATGCGTAACTTTTCCAGTTTTGTGTGCGTTTGTCAAAACAACCCACTTCTGTCTCACTTAATGCTTCTATGCCTACTTTTGATCCATCTGTATATTCATTCTGTCTCATAGGACGAACACGACAGCACACTTGAATATTTCCTTGCAAGCGTAGAATTTTTGTGAGTAATTGTGCATTATGCTCCCGTTGCATTTCGCTCTTTTTAGCCAAAGTCTTCACTTCTTCCTTAAGAGCTACAAAATCGTCTGATTTAAGAAGTTTAGCGAACCGAACCTTCTCGTCATCTAACTTATCCAAATCATCTGTTAATAAGCTAGAACCATCAAATCTTGATTCGGAGGGAGGATTAGAAGAAGATTCATCAGGCTCTTGCTTTACTAGTTCCGACTCTAATCGATGAATTTCGTCCTCCAGCTTTTTGATGCGAAGAGTTGATATACTATGTTGATCTTTCAAGGAATCAAAGTCTTTCTCAAGTTTCGCAAATTCCTCACTTTCATTGGTTTTAATACTATCATTCGTGTTCTTCAGAGATTCTTGAGTTTCTTTCAATTGCATTTTTAAATCAACAACTTCCTCCCTTGTCTTTGCAAGGTGGACCAAAGCATTATTCAATTTGAGGTTTGTAGTATCTAAGGCGATTTGTAATTTTGAGTCATCTTCTTTCGCACTTTGTTCCATTCGCTCCAACGATTCAATTGACTTCTCCTTCTTTGCTAATGTAGAATTAAGACTTTCTACTTCGTTTTTGGCTTTCTCCCAATTCAAAACTAATTCTTGTACTCTTTCTTCCTTTTGAGTGAGCAAAGTTTTACTATCATCAAAAGATTTTTTCAGAAAGACGCTTTCCTCCTGCAATGCTTCAAAATCAGCTTTTCGATTATTTAAAGCAGTATTCAATGCTTCTAATTCTTCTGTCAATGTAGTGTTTTTGTGATTTGTATCCAAGAAGGAGTTAGTAATAGTTTCTACTTCCAATTTCGCTGACTTGGCTTCAACGTTAGCCTCCTCTAGCTTATGCTTTAATTCAGCTAAAGATTCCTTATGCGAGACCAAACCTGATTCAGCTTTGGTAGTTGTCTCGCGTAAATCTAATTCTGCTGCTTGTAACTCTTCTTGTGTCAGCATGAGCTCTTCTTGAGACAATTCCAATTCACGTTTCATTTCCATTGTTTCATTAGTGATAACTTCGATTTTTTGTTCCAGCATGGATATCGTCTCTTTCATAATGTCAAGATTCGGTTTTTCATCTTCATCATCTGAAGAACCATCTGAAGCAGCTGTGGAAAGTATATCACTATCGTCATCGTCAAAAGCAAGTGGATGTCTCTTTCTGTCAGCCATTTGTGAAGCTAGTCGATCTCTTTCATCATTGGATTCAATTAGTTCTTCTGTTACTAGTTCCAATTCATCCTCGAGACTTTTAATATATTCTTCTTTTTGTGCAAGCATGTCCAATTGTTTTTTGAACTCCTCACTTTCCTCAATTGCACCAGTCCCGTTCACAATTTCATCAGTTGCACCGTTACCATTCAGTTCTTTTTGTTCTTGTTCCTTTTTTTTCCATTCAGCATGAATATTATGCCTCATATCCTCTAATTCTTGTCTTAGCATATGCATCTCTTCCTGATGTTTTTCTTTTTCTACCTCAAACATAATCTTCAGCTCATCCATCTCATCCTCACGAAATGCTAGTTCCTGAAAAGCTTTGTCGCTTTCTTCTTTCAAAGCGTCAATAGTACCTTCACAAGCACGGGCTTTTGCTTCTGCCTCATCTTGATCTAATTCTGCCTTTCGACGTAATTCTATTTCTTGATGTAACTTTGCATTTGCCTTCGATAGTGCTTTTTCCATTTGATGCAATTGAGGAGTGATGTTTTCAAGCTGTTGCATTAGATTGGAATTCGCTAAATTAGATTCCGAGAGCTGTTTTTGAACTTTTTCTAATTCCGCATCTAATTCTTCTTCGAGCATTCGAGACGATTCAATATATTCATCAAAGCTACTCTGTAGGGCAGTTAGTTCAGCTTCCCGGTCAGCAATGGTGGTTGTTGCTTGTTCTGGTGGCATATTTATGTTCTTTGATAGGACTTAGGATTATGAAAGGCTTCTAGGTTCAAAATAGCTCTTGTGATGAAAATTGGTGAGGTGCAGTCGTCCAGAAAAAAGTTGTATATGGTATTTTTCCTTTGATTCTTTTCTAGGAATGTCACCTCTCCAAAGAGTTCTAAGTGTTAAGCTCTAAGGAGAGAAGGGGTTCCCACCTGACCGATCCACACTACTTCAATTGTGTAATCTTGTTTTAATATAGGTTTTGCTGTGTAGATTAATTAGTGACCGCTTGTTGGATTATTCTCCTTTTGTTACACTCTTTCGGACTGTGTGTATCTCTATGTCGTCACTCATTATTTTCAAATTCAAGAATGGTTTGGTTTTTTTAGCTAACTTCACAGGAATGCTTCTAAGTAAAAATATAAAAATTAGAAAAACACATGAAAATGAAAATTCGGAGATTTCAGTACTAAATGAACGTTGAACAAAAAGGCAGAATTAAAAAAAATAGCTTCCAACATTTGGGGATATATTTTCATTTTGTCACACCTTCTGATGTGTTCAAGTAAAAAATACTCCTTTTCATAATGGTTTCCAACAAGTTGCTTTTATGTCGCTTTGTATATACTTTGGACATAAATAGCTGAACTGAATGGGCATAATGGATAAAATTGATTTCCAATCAAACCATCAAAATGTGTAGTATTATTGTTAGTGTCAGAGTTCGAACCAAAGTTAGTGCTTCAATACACTTTATGTTGGCCACAATGATGAGAAGAATAAAAATTGAAGAGAAATACTAAATATATATTGACTGGAAATTGAGAGTTTTCTACAAGTATTCACGTGTAAGGTAGACTTTGTCTCTATTTTTAGTAAGGTACTTTCATTAATGCTCCCTTTTCATATGCAATCAAACAAATGATATTATAGTTCAAACTGAACTAAACAAGAAGAGAGCATCACACAAAAGGTCATCCGAAAAAAGCTGAATTTCTCTAAAATTTGTAATCGAAAAGAAGGTCACATATTTTCAATATTTGGAAGGAGAAATTAGCTCCATGCTTTATGAGGGATCTTGCTTCATTACAGAAATTATGTGCGAAATGTGATGATGCATTTTTTACTTCAAATAGCGGCAACATTTCACATCGACTTCGCATGATGTCTTGCTATATTTATTCTCTTCTCAGCTGTGTTCCTCTGAGTCGTACATCTAATCATACATTACAAGACAATCCCATCTAAATAAATACTTAAGAAAGCTTACATTACATGTGGGATTCATTACAATAGGTTTTGAATATTGATTTACATACGAAGAATTGATACGAATGACGGTATTAAATCTAATTAAGACTTTAGTTAAATTAATTAAGGTTCAAAATCGTATGATGTATCATTTTGGACATATATACAAAGCAATCATATACCCAGCAACATACAAAGGATACCAAAAAGCAGCTAAATAAATTGTCAAGAACAGCATTGCTGAAGTTGAATCGAATTAATTTATACATGAAAACAACGTTGAATTTCCTAACAAGTAAATTTTTGTCGGTGAACACCTCCTACATCTCACTTTTTACGTTTCACTATTATAATTACTATTAGATCATCCTGTAACCAAGATGTCGGGTTTCGTTGTAAAGGATCTTTCAACATGCACTGTCGTCGCACCAGATGGACATGAATTCCGTGAATTCAGCTGTCTATTTCCTGCTCTCCAACCGCTTTATTTCTCGTGAGTACTTTTTGATGTGAGGAATCCATTCAACCACATATTTTTTTCGAAGTAATTCCTTACTGAATATTTTTCTCCTTCATCCAGATTCGAGAAATATCATGAAGCGGATAAACACTTCGTTCTCAACTATGTTCCAGTCCAGAAATTCCTTGAATCGAACTGGATCGTCCCTATTGTTGCTGTATCTTTGTATGCTCTATTCTGCTATTTTGGCCAAAAGTACATGGCTTCACGAAAAGCATTTAATTTCCGTGGGGCATTGGTGAGTCATCAACAACGATTAATTTTAATTGAATAATACTTTACAAACAGACTCTAAATGGATGTTTTCTCGTCTTGATGGGCATACGTATAGGCTGCTTGGAATCTTTTCCTCACAATTTATTCTGGAATGACGGTACTCCGTGGAACGACAGCTTTTCATAGTCTAGCAACCAGGTCTCTGAAAGATAACCTTTGTGTTGATCCTTCAACTGTGTACGGTGGATCAATGTATCTTTGGACTATTCTTTTTGTTTTGAGCAAGTTCGCGTGAGTGCATCTATTATTTTTGTTTTCTTCGCCTGCTTTCACACTTTATCCTGATAAAAAATTTCGTCTTGTTTTTTGTTGCTATGTAGTGAGCTTATGGACACTTTTTTCATTGTTGTACACAAGAAACCGCTTATCTTCCTTCATTGGTACCACCATATCACTGTTCTTCTCTGTAAGTATAGACAGACTTTATCACAAACATGGGTTTGAGCGCATCTAACAACTTCATTATTTCAATTTTTTTAGACTGCTGGGTAGCTTTTCAAGAAAAAACTCCTTCTGCAGTATTCTTTGGACCAATTAATGCGGCTGTTCACACTATTATGTACTGTTACTATTTCCTTATGGCAATCAAAATGAAGCCTAAATGGATGAATGCTATGTGGATCACCGTTGCTCAACTGGCGCAAATGGTTGTAGGTGTTTCCGTTAGCTTGACCAGTTTCTACTACTACATGACCGATGAATCATGTGCGGTCACCAAAAATACTATTATCAGTGCCTCTCTCATGTACGGATCGTATTTGTACTTATTTGCTTCTTTCTTCGTGAAGAGGTATTTGAAAAGTAAAAAGGATAAAGCATCTGAAAAGAAAAAGATATAAAGGAAAGTTTTTCGTGAAGTCTCTGTGATAAAGAATACCTTTCTTTCACATGAACAAGTTGAAACACAACGAACCATAGAATTCCAATTCATCAGTAATAATATATGATCATTATGTCACTAGCATTTTCGGTTATGTTGTCCTTTTTGTATTTCCTAGTAGGAATATTCTGGTAAATTAAAATTAAATGGACTTGTGTATTAGATAACAATGATATCAGTTATAATAATTCCAAAACATAAGAATCATGTTTTATATTGATTTCAGAAAATCTAGGGAAGACTTGGTTACGCCAAAAAAGAATTGGAGTGCGTTTAAATCTTTCGGTTGGAAAGAAACAATAATTTGTAAAGGAAGATTTAAATTATTGATTGCATACTAACAAACTAATTTCTTTGCGATATTGGTTTCCTAATTCCCAATGTGTGATTTCCATTCATAACATATTTTCTTTGCAGCAAAAGGTAAAAACAAATGAATCGTAAACAACGAATGGAAATATTTGAGAATTCTTTAAACTGAGGAGCTGCAAAGCGCACTTTGGCAATCTATGATGTCTACTGCAACTTTCTTGCGTATGTATAAAAGGTATGATGACAACTCTTTCTATTGTAATGAACTTCAATAAGGTACATGCGATAATAAATAATGCATGCTTTTATGCATCGATCGTGTAAAGTTGCGTAGGAAGTCAAGAAAACAAAGATACGAAAATGCAGAATCTCATCTTTCAGAACCTTTTGACATTAACGCAATAGAGCAGGGAAGACGATTCATTCCAAATTTATCACTGTTTTTATTCCCCGAAGAAAACAAGTTTGATAGAAAAAACAAAAGCGTATCGTGCTTTATAGTGTTACAAAGCGAATGTCCTCAATCGAACCGCATTGAATATGCGGCGCATGGCATTTGGATCTTTATGGACTTGTCATATCAGTGGACGTGATTTTAAATCTTGTTGGAACGAATCGCTACAAAAAACAAACTCATCTAATGAGTGCCAACAAGGGAACAAAAAGAGCACTTGTGGACATTTTAACTCGGTCAATGCGGAGATTCATAAGCGTCCCACACAATTAGCAACATCGCCGTCATCCTTATTCTCTAATGCGAAGGATGCATCGAGTGACATTTCATTCTCACAACCATCATCTACATCTACTTTTCGCAGCAGGAAATTAACGACATCAACGAGACCTTATCAAAAGTTGCAGCATGCAGTAACAAGAAATAAACGAAAAACTAATTCTTCTTACCCAACCAGAAAAATCATGTTTGCTACTGAAGTTGATGAGCTTCTTTCCGTACAGGGCGGAAAACTAAATAGGAAAACAGGAATTTTATCAGGTCATGCACTGCCTTTCCCGCAAGAAAAGGTTGGTGCCTTTACTTGCCATGGACTTGAACCATCAGAATACCTCCACCTGGTGGATCCATTGACAGGCGGAGATGTTCCTCAAGCATCAAATGCTGAAGAGTCAGTTGATTGCATCACTGGATTATCATATGTAATGAAAAAAATCAATCAAGACAGGGGAGCAGTAGTTTTTCCTTATGGTAAAGATCACAAAAGTGCCCTTTTCGGAGTTTATGATGGTAAGAAGAAATCGATGTGGTTGATACAAAGTATTGTCTCAAATTTTATGTTGCTTTCAGTAGTGCCTAACAACTTAAGAACATATATTCATTTATTTAAATGTAAAGGCCATGGTGATGGAGGAGAGCAAGTATCGCAATATGTAATGACAGAATTGGAAAAACGGTTACATCAACATCCCGATTTTGAAACCAACATTCAAAAGGCGTTGAAAGATGTCTTTCTCGGAATAGATAGATCCCTCAAACGTGATTCTTCTATTGACGTAAGTTCACTTCTTGCTACAAAAGATGTTATCCTTTACCTTCTGGAATCTCACATAAGCCCAACAATACTATTCTTTTCGAGAAGCCAACATTTTGTGGAACAACTGCATGTATAGTTGTCATGCGAGATAATACCCTTCATATATCCAATATTGGTGATTCTCGTGCAATTCTCTGTCGACGGACACCATCGAAAAAAATCAAAAAAAACAACCCAAAATATCTAAATAATGGCCAACAAAATCAATTCATTCGTTCTACAATAGAATTGACTCAGGATCAAAACCCTGAACTCCCATCTGAAAGGCGTCGTATTGAAAAGTCCGGTGGTTATGTGTCACCTTCTCCTGAACCGGGTGTTTCGGCACGTGTGTGGATTAATCCAACCCATACCTTTTTGGGATTGGCAATGTCACGATCTGTGGGGGATTTCTTCCTAAAAAGATCGGGTGTTATAGCAGAACCTGTTGTCTCTTCTGTTTCTTTGAATTGCAAAAGTATGGATCAAGAAGAAAATGCAAAAGGGACTAAGACTCATGAAGATGAATTTATTGTCATAGCATCGGACGGTGTTTGGGAATATATGGATTCTAATGAAGTTGGTGACCTAGTTGGAGAAGCTTTGGATGAAGGGTTAGGGGCAGCCGAAGCTTGCAAGAAACTTATAGTAACGGCAGCAATGCGATGGAAAGATTGCGATTACTACTATAGAGACGATATTACTGCAATTGTTGTTAAGGTTGATGGATTGTTTGATACCTCTACTTAGAATCTAGTTCGCAATGATATTGCTGTTCAGCTTTACTTTATATCATAAATTGCATCATAAAAGAGAGCAAGTAAATAAATAAATTGATTCTTTATATCATTTTAAAATTAGTAACTTTATTCTAGATGCTGGAGAAGTAGTCTATTTTTCGATAGTGATAAAGGCTAACATACGCATCAATGCTCTAATCACCTCCAAGATCTATCTAGGCAAAACCTTGAACAGTATTCGACGATGAGACATCATTCTCAATACCATACATTATTTTCGAATCACTCATTTTTCATTCTTCCAATAGCGATTAATGTTGTGAGAAGTTATAGGATTTGCTAACTATAAAAAGAAAATGTTGCATTTGAAAACAAAGCAAATGACACAAATATTGAATCGTATCTCACTATGCAAGAAGCTATAAGCCTCTTTTGCGTCATCGAACTGGCCTAAAGATAAACGATATAGGTTGTCCCGCTTACTGTTTCAAAATGAAAAAGAAACTGGAGAAAGTGATTCTATATTTAAACCGTCTCAATATTAAGCTAAATGTACCCTTCTCCATTATCTCCCGCACTTTCATCCCCTTCACTTTCATAGTAGTTCACACCATATCCTCCATCATCTTGTTCCTCATCATCTTCTTCAACCAAATCATCATCCGCAAACTCATTTTCTCCTTTATCTGCATCATCATCATCAAGACCCATTCGAATCCGCCGTAATTTTAATTTTTCTTGTTTTTCTAAAGCTTCCAAATTCAATTTTTTATTTGCATTTTCATTATCAGTAAGCCATCCAGTATTATTGAGTCTTTTGGGTCCAAACACAAGTTCTTCTGGAAAAAATAACCCTTGCTTAGTCGCCGTCCGGCCACCTAGGCAATTTAGCATGACCGATTTGACTACTGTGAAGGAAGAGTCTTCCATAGTCATAGAACCTCCTTCCGAATTTTCCATTGATTTCTCTGCTTTTAAAGTATCAGAATATCGTATGACATCTGGAACATCTTTGGTATACCTAACAAAAAAAGGAGAATTCTGCATCCGATGATGCATTTCTCTACCCTTTCGTATCAATTTGGATGTTTTAGCACTTCTTCTGACAGTTTTGATGGTAGATTTTTTTTTCATAACAACAGCCTGTGAACTATCTTCCATTTTGACAGTTGCATTTTCTTTTTGTTCTTCCTCCTGTTTTACCTGTACTTGTTCCTCTTGTCGTTTTTGAATGGCATGCATCGGTAAACCACTGGAATGAAGAAGAATATCTGGAAATAATTCCGGTCGTGATTGTAGACTTCGTAAATTACGAGCATCAAAGCCGCACTCCTCAGCTGCCTTTTGAAGTTGAAGACGTGCCCCTGTAGGAGGAGTGAATTTACCTCGACCGCGACCTCTTCCTGGCATGTTTGCTCTTTTGTTTCTTTGTTGGAGCGGAGAATAAACTTGGGGGATGTGATCGATTATGTGATGGTGGGTCTCATTTCCTCTTTTGTTCGTACTGTTCTACGTAGGAGTATTATTGGTTCCAAATCAATTCACACAAATTAATTTGACGAATGATTATCAGAAGAGGCAGCAGACATCATAACAAAAGAATTCAAACAGTGATCTTTTGAATAGTACTTTATGAAAAAGATACAGTCTCAGTAAAGTAAATATTTAGTTAATACTACAATCATTACTATAAAATATGTTGTTCTTTTGGACAATCAAATAAAAATTCACAAAGAATCTATTCCCATAAAAAAAATGTCATGTTGCATTGTTTAACGGCACAATTTCTCCAAATGACAATCTAAAAATAATAGATTTTATTCCAAACTAAAACCTGTTGGTTCCATTTCAACTGCAAGCTTCAGTTTTTCTCGCAAATCTTGTTTTTTTGTATACATTGGAAGATCGATGCGATTGAAGCATGTACTGTAATGAATCAGAGGATAAAACAAAGGTTATGTCCCATAATGTTAGATCGTTCAAAATATATGAATGTGTGTAGACAAAAGATCATGAAGGGTTCATACTTACTGTGAGCGTGGAAATAAGCTTGTGACAAGCGTTACTCCTTCAATACTAAATTTTCGAATGTCTCCATCGTTTCCTTGGAGAACCGAGAATCCTCGTGACGGAACACCCGAAGTACCTAAAGGATATACAACAAAAAGATGTGTCAATGACACACAAATCATCAACATCCTTCAAATTATGATACAAATAATATTTACCTGTGGCAAATTGTAAAAGTTTTGCTTTCATTGCTTGATCAAAATCTTCTTCCACAACTTCCCAAAACCATTTGACAACACGATGATTTTGTCCTTTCGTTTTGACAGTCCCCGCGTATTCTGTATTAGCCTTCCAATCCTCCATATCAATAACTGGTAATCCACACATTAAAAGCTCTAATTCTTGAAAATCAAACACTGTTAATAATGGTTCCGGAATGATATCAAAAAATCCTAATAAGAGCTCTGTCATTTGTGTCCGTACTCGTCCCATCAATCGATATTTCGTACAGGCTTCTAAATATTCTGGTAAATTCTCTTGTGTGACATCAATGGATTTTCCATTTTTGGCCAATTCAATCTCTTTCGAGACTCCCATACTTTGTTCAGTGTACGTAAAATCCAAACAAAGCATCTCTAATTCCTCTTTTTCATAGGTGGTTAATTTTTTCAAGTTTTGATAATATTGCTCATCTACCAATTCCAAATCATTAAAAGTGACAGGCCAACCCAATATGTGTTTGTACACATGACGAACCATATGACCTGAAATAAGACGTTGATCAAATAAGGCTTTTCCCATAACCCGACCCAAAAATCGGAAATACACAAGGTGATCATTTCCACAACTTAATTTCGAAGAAGCATTGATCTGCATAAACATTTGACTGCCCTCATTGCTCCACCATAAACCACGATCCGGATTAAAAATCTCTTCCGTGACCAATTGAAACCATTCCCTCGCTAATCCACCAGCGTCCACACCTTCCTCCCCTAAGAATTCAAACCTCCATGTTTTACGTAAATCATCTCTCCCCAAACTCATCACTGATACTAACGAATCGGACAATAAAAAGTCCCTCCGAACTTGTATCCTCATATGACCCTTTCCCCACTCCGTACGTAATAATTCACACATATCCTGAAACCAAATCACTTTTTCGGTATAGTTCTTTTGTTGCGCTGTGGATATATCCGCATAGGTGACTAAATCACGTTTGGGAAGATCAAAGGATTGGACACTGCTCGGAACCGCCGCTTCTGAGGCTTGGACGAGGGATAATTTCCCAGTCCTCATTCGATAATCCTTCCCCTTCAAAAACTCTAATTTACGTACATAAGCACTTCGATCAATATCAAATCGTAAATTATGTTTGATCTGCCCTTGATTGGTGGTTCGGATCCATTGGAAATGATAATCGGACAATCGTATCGTACGTGTCCATCCATCCTTGGTATCATAATTCAATTTGATATAACTGGCAGCATCCATACTCCGACTATTATTTTGATGGTGGTAAGAGGATTGGGTGTTATTCGTAGTACTACCACCATTCGACGTATTGGAGTGAGATTCCGGCATGGGCAATTGGAAACGAATACGTTGTCCTGCGGTGGTATTGGGAGGACATGTTACTAAGACACGTTGTCCACCTGCCATCAAAGTAAAGGGTTGACCTGCATGAACACCGGTAGGAATCGTTACTTCAAACATTTGCAATGCCATTTGAGGACGTAAACTTTGACGTTGAGCTCGTTCTTCGTCGATACCCTCATCTTCGGAGGAGACATCTCCATCCTGTCCCGTCACACTTTGTGTTCTTTGTGTCCTTTGTGTTGATGGTGATGATGATGATGATGGTGAGAAGGAGGAAGAGGAGGACATGTTTGGAAGGGGTGGTGAAGTCGTAGGTGGGACGACACGGACAAAGTTTCCAGAACGTAAATTGGGTGGACATGTCACGGCTAATTTTTGATTTTGTATGGTCACGACAAATTGTTGTCCTCCAGTAATACCAAGTGGGATTTGAACTTGATAAGCCTGTGGACCATTCGGATCGGGATTGGGTATCCGTGTTACTCCAGGTGAATTGTGTTTGACTTCATTGGGTTTATTGTGAGTCGTTGCAGTAGTAGTATCATCATCATCATCATTATCATCATTGTTTGATTTTATAGGTGGATTCGTTTTCTTCTTATTGGAATCTTTGGTAGAGTTACTAATACTACTACTACTACTTGATGCAGCAGCAGCCACAGAGGAGAGATCCACATTAAATTCGTCGTCTTCCGAAGCTAACAAAGTCAATCGTGCCATACTATTCGGTCCACCAACACTCGGTTCCGGTGGGATCGTAATATCCAACAATTGACCAGGGTAGACATTGGGAGGACATCGTACACGAATCGTTCGGACACCAGAATTGACCTGAAATTCCATTCCTGGTCGTACACCTGCTGGAACGGCCAATCGAAGCATCGTTCCAGAAGAATTATTGGTATTTGCAGAGTGGGGGGTGATACTGTAAGCTCCAGGTTTTCGAGGTGTGGCATTGCGACGAGTAGAGGTACGTAAGAAAGAGGGTGCTGTGGAGGAGGAGGAGAATTGACCAGGTGTTTGGAGTGGACTTCGTAAGCTGTTGCTTCGAGCGCCAGGATGAAAATTGGAGGGTGTTCTTCGACCGCCACGACGACGATGGTTGGGTGCTTCGGAAGAGGAGGGGGTAGAATTGCGAGGAGGATGAGGACGATTTTGAGCACGTGATCCTGGATAGGAGGGTGTGGAAGAAGATGATCCCATGTTATTAAATAATATATTCTTTTTATTTCTATTTTGGGGTTTAATTCGTGGGTGGTTCTTTGGAATTCGAATCAAAATGAATTTCGTGTTGGTTCCAATTTTGGTTTGAAACGAAAGTAGGACGTGTATGAAATAGGTTTCAAAATTTCAAGAAGGTTTTGATGTATTCCGAACGAATGTCAATGTATCGTTCTTGTGATGGTCCTTTCTAATATAGGTAGGTTGTCAATAGCCATCAGGTTGACGAATTCTATCTGCTGATGGGAGTGGTCCCGGATTATATGTGACTGACTCTAGATACAGCAGGAAGAAGGATGATCACAAGGGAAGAACAGATTTTCGCTCTTCATCAGCAGTAGGTTTTGCTCCTGCTTTTGATATGTACGTTTGTTTGTCCATGCTAAAAAAGTTACTTAGGTGACTACTTAGAGCCACCAAGAATTTTAGAATCTTTTGGATTTCTGAAAATATCCTAACACGAATGATTTAACTTGAATTCAAAATGAATTAATGTAAAAATGAATTAATTTCATATTTGTTCCTGCAGCAGCAGTTATATTTTATCGATAAGAATGATGTATAATACCTAAATCGCAAACGCATACATACATCAAGATTTTGTATGGATTGGGATAAATTAGCTGGTTTCGCGGAGCAATGATTTATTATTTATTTCATTTATATACATAGCTGGACGTTAAATAAGTGTATTGGTGGGATCCAAAACGCAAAAAGTGACGATAACGATCGATCGAATTCGAACGATTGACAAACACCTGAGTTGAGTTGTAGTTTCTGAAAATTCTATCAGTTTTTTTGGAATGATCTTGATTTTGTCATTCATTGGTCTAGAAAGAGTGCATTCGTATGCACGACTGATAATGATGTCATGATGTTGACGATAGATGATTCTGTATTTGAATGGGATTCCCCTTTTGGAAAGGGGTGGTAGACAAATCGCTAAATAATTTTAGTTTACGACCAGATTGGGCAATGTCATCCTATGGATGACGGAGGTGTTTTAAAGCTTGATTTGTAATGAATGTTTTATACAATTGAATTGGAATATATGTACACTTTAATTTTGTTGTGAGAGTACGAAGGTACAGTCGAATGCGCATCTCGAAGTTGGTTTTATTCCATATCGGTGCACGACACCCGAAAATCGATGATGCACGATTGAAAAGTGAAAAAGATGTCGCTTTGAACTCTTCTGCTGCTCTAGCAGGTACAAAACCTAAACAAAGTTCTTCTCGTATCTCACAATTAAGCGGGTTAACGGCAAAGTCTTTTGAACAGTTATTTATTACTAGCTGCGATAAATTTACTTAAAAGCAATTGGATGACCAGCATGGAAATACGATGATCAGCCAGTCATCATATGATACTTAGATGGTGATTGGCTCCTGAAGTCATTTCTAGCTAAGTC
>Ga0209092_10002137_pt1 | contig 18459 bp, 31 predicted proteins | sample FraStrMetagenome_FD_187446 | JGI IMG/M metagenome (GOLD analysis project Ga0209092, IMG submission 187446) | Marine eukaryotic phytoplankton communities from Arctic Ocean - Fram Strait ARC3M Metagenome (SPAdes) (version 2) | ecosystem: Environmental > Aquatic > Marine > Oceanic | place: Fram...
TAGAGTTTATATGAAAGCAATTGACAACTTAAAGGCAGTTGCACCTATGGACGGTTTGACAGGTTCACCTTATGAATTACGTATGAGAGGTAACGGTGGTGAAGATACCAAAGTTGCAATCTCATTGATTCGTGAGGAAATGAACGTGATAGGATTTGCAAAAGTTCTGTTAGACAACGAGAGAGTATTCACTAGAGACCAAGTACGTATAGCATTCGATGAACAGAATGGTATGTGTGCTATCTGTAATGAAGAGATGCCAGAGTTCAACGAGGACGTTCACGGAGACCACATTTTGTTATACAAAGACGGTCACCCAACTACCCAAGAAAACTGTGCAGCTGTGCACTCAACTTGTAATTGGAGAAAATAAGCGAAAAACCGCTTTACAGTGACAGCTAGTTTTTGATAAGCTAGCTGTTACATTAATAAAAGGAAATATTATGAAACAAAATTTATACGAAGATAATTATGCAGTCAAAAAGATTGTGGAGATTGGGCGGAATATGATTACCGCTTGTGAACGGAACCTATTGTTCCCTAAAGATGACCTTATGTGGAATCGAGCAGTTACAGCAGGTAACAAACTCACCACCTTTGGAACTACGTGGGGTATTCAGTCAGTTAAGGAGTTGTCTTCGGACGAATCTAAAGCAGTTCAAGAGTTTCTTGAAAATAAAGACGATTATCTCTAATCAGCTGTTGACAGTGACATGCATAATTTGGTAAGCTTATAACATGATAGAAAGAAAGAACATTATATTTGACGTTGACGGGACTATCGCTGACGTGGAACACAGGAGACACTTCGTTTCTGAGGGTTCTGACTGGAATGCATTCAGAGAAGCGACTGTAGATGACACCCCCGTTCAATGGGTTTGCGATATTGCAAAAAGATTCATTGCTCAAGGTGAGTCTGTAGCGTTTTTTTCCGCTAGAAACGAATCAGAGAGAGAAATCACCGAAAAACAGATTTCTGAGTGGATTGGAGACGACCATAGTGGTCTTTTCCTTAGACCAAACGGTGATTTCAGACCCGATGATGAATTCAAATCAGACCTTGCTACTAGGTTTGAGCAAATCGGCGGTAAAATCGACCTTGTTTTTGATGACAGGAACAAAGTTGTCGAAATGTGGAGACAAAGAGGCACTACGGTGGTTCAAGTAGCAGACGGAGATTTTTAAAAGAGGTAAATTATGAATAAACTTGAATTACAAGCAAAACTAGCAGTCCTAGAAGACAAAAAATGGGACTACAAAGCGGTGGTTGACAAAGTTAACACCAAAACAAGGGAAATTAAGTACGATGACGTACCTATGGGTATCTACATTGAGGTTGAGTCCCTAGCGGAACAGAATGGGGTCTCAGAGGACGATATAGAGTACAAGGTGCGAGAGGTCAGAGAGAAGTTTAACGACCTTGAGAGCGCCTTATACGACCTTGTGGAACCCTTTGAGGATAAGGTACGTGAAATAGAGAATGAGATATCCGAAATTGAGTGTGATATCTCAGATATGGAGTGGGAAGAAAGAAAATCCGCTTAATGTCAAATGAGCTGTTGACAGTGACAGCACTTTTTTCATATAATGGCTACATGATAAAGAATAAAGGAGAAAATATGAAATCATTGAAAAAACAACTATCTGAACTTGGTTCGATAGCCGAACTTTCGGAAGTTATTGCTTATGCTCAAGAGTGTAAGGTCATGTTAGCAAAAGCGTCAATTTCAGTTGGTGCAAAAGTCTATGTGGTTCAAAAGACCAAAAAGACTTTGGGTGTTGTTGAGAAAATCAACACGAAAAAGGCGATTGTCAAATTACCGCAAGGTAAGTACAACGTCCCATTATCAATGTTGGAGGCAGCGTAATGAAATTATCTAAATTGGTGGTTGAAGTCAACCAAGAACAAGAACTTTTACAGTTGTGCGACAAACTTTGTGCCGACCTGTTGAAAGAACATCAAAAACAATTTCCTACCCTTACAGAGTATTCTTATGAGTATAAGGTGTCTAGGAAGTATATCAAGATTATCTCAGTGAGTGGTCAGACTTCCGTTTGGGGTTTCATTAACAAATCTGAATGGACTAATAACAAGGGAACAACTTTCAATTGCGGTGACGTGTTGAAATCTGCTGGTTGGGCGACACCCGCTTTAAACCAAGCACGAGGTAACCTGTTTGACGGATACAAAATTACGGGTATGCGAAAGTATGGCCCAGACTACTTAATATAATCGGAGAAATTATGAAAGCACTATTAATCACAACCCAAAATTTAGAGAACTATAATCTTGAGGGTGGAAACTCTTGGAAGTTCAAAGGTGGTGACCAATACATTGTGTCTTTCAAGACCGAAGAATTAATTTACGAAGAAGACGCTTATGGTAAGGGTCTTCATTCGTATTATGAAGCACCCGAAGTTTCGGAAGCTTCTATCATTGCAGTTATCAATCAAATTGGTAACGCTGGTTCTGGCGGATATCAATCCTATGTCAGACATGTTGAAGAAGTCTCAGTTGACCACGTAACTGAGGACGAAATCACCTACAAAGATGAACCCGAAGCACTTGAGTTGTTCAGTGCGAAAAGATTAACGTGGAAAGAATTACAGGAGAAAATATGTACGATAACGTAACACCAAATACAATGGGTAATGTCATGAACGAACAAGCTATAATGTCATTACTCAAATCAAACCAAGCTATTATTGAAAAACAGACAGAAGTGAATAATCACATTGTCGATATGATGTCAACGATTGCTGATAAACTGGACACCCTTGAATCACGTATAGCAGACATAGACTCTGCTACATGCGGTCTTGAGTCTAGTATCAGTTCAGTCGAATCCGAAGTCAACTCAATAATGTCTGAGGTCAATTCAATACAATCTGAGGTATCGAACTTATCATGAGTCTTACATATCTAAAAGAAATTACAGATTGGAGCGACAGCGGTTGCAACGTTCCAAACCATACCTACATCTTCAATGAGAAGAATCAAAATGTGGGTTACATTAAAACAGGAACTAAGGAAGAAATATTCTACGGAAAACCTTCTAAACTTTTTTCTAAAACGAGACGTAAGTTCGTCCCATTGAAACGATGAAATTTGCAGAGTTTAAAGTAAAGTCTGCTGAATTTAATGACGGAATCCAGCACGTATTCAAATTTGAAAACGGATACGGTGCTTCTGTTGTTTGTCACAAAAGTTCATACGGTGGTCAACAAGGATTATGGGAAGTTGCACCATGGGACGAAACAGAAACTTTCATAGGTCAATCTCTTTTAAACTGGTATGATGATGTGGAAGGATATCTTGATTGGGAAAATGTAGAAATTACTTTGCAAGGAATTAAAAACTTGTGAATATCTTTTATCTAGATAAAGACCCAGTTAACTCAGCTAAACTACATTGCGATAAGCACGTAGTCAAAATGATTATTGAGTATGCTCAAATGCTATCAACTGCCCACAGAATGTTGGACGGTACTCAATACACCGATGCATCGAGTGGACGTAGAATTCAAAGGTGGAAATTAGATAACTCAAACATGGACGGAGTCTTATACAAAGCGTCTCATATTAATCACCCCTCTGCTATATGGGTACGTGAGAATGCAATTCAGTATCAGTACATGTATGATTTGTTTGTTGCATGTTGTGACGAATACACTTTTCGCTACCATAAAGTGCACCTAACCGACACTAAGTTGCGTGTACTTCTGAACGAGATACCCGATAACATTAAACTAGGACAGTGGAGAGAACCACCACCCGCTATGCCCGACCATTGCAAGGTGAAAGGAAACAGTTTAATTTCCTACCATAAATACTACGCTACTGAAAAGAAATCATTCGCTAAATGGACTCTTAGAGAAGTCCCAACATTTATGGAACAATATGCCTAATTACGATTTTTACAATTCAAAGACAGATGAAATTGAAGAACATTTTATGTCATATAAAGTGTTAGACGAATTCAAGGAAAACAACCCACACCTAAAACAACGAGTATCAACACCTATGATAGTTGGCGGAACTGGTGACAGGGTTAAAACTGATGGTGGATTTAAAGAAGTTCTTTCAAAAGTTGGAGAAGCATATAAAGGGTCACCAGTTGACGAGAGATATAACGGTGTTGACGCTAAAACTTCTGCTACAAAAAGAATAGTTCAAAAACACCTAGACATACAGTCCAAAAGGAAGTAAAATAGAATCATGACACAAGTGAGTACACAACCATTGTTAGATATAACAGACTTAGAAGCTTTAGACCTTCAAACAATTTCAGAAAACGGACAACGTTTTTATACAGATACGGAAGGGACTAAAAAATATCCAAGCGTTACAACAGTTGTTGGGTTAGAATCACGTAAGCATATTCAAGCATGGAAAAAAAGAATTGGTGAGGAGAAAGCAAATCAAATCACTAAGTTTGCTACAGACCGTGGAACTAAAATCCACCAACATGTAGAAGACTACCTACGTAAGGATAAAGAGTTCTTAGAATTCGATAACCTTATTCATGAAGGAATGTTTAAAAGTATTCGTCCAGTATTAGATGAAATCATACCCATAGCTTTAGAAGCACCAATGTATTCCGATATATTGAAAATGGCAGGACGTGTTGATTGCATCGGTATGATAGAAGACGAACTTTGTATCATAGACTTTAAGACTTCTGGCAAGTTTAAAGAAGAGTACATGGCAAGACCTTGGTATCTTCAAATGACTGCTTATGCTTTAATGGTAGAAGAACTAACAGGACAACATATCGAAAGATTACATGCTCTTGTTATGGTAGAGAGTGGACAGTTTCAAGTCTTTTCAGCAAATCATGAGGACTACATTGACGACTTAGTTAAAGTACGTACTCAATATACTAACCTATACGGAATATAATGATATCAAAAAAAGAATTTACAGAACAAGTAGAAGTTTTATTAAGTAAGGGTGCTATGGTCATGGACGCAATCATTAAAGTTTGCGAAGTGAATAAGATAGAACCCGAATCTACAAAAAGATTGTTAAGCGACCCACTTAAAGAAAGGTTGGAAGCAGAAGCAAAGAAATTAAATATGGTGAATCGTGGAAGCAATTCACAAGCGTCTTTAACAACATTTTTCAGTGAGGTATGATTATGAATAATGGTGAAGTGGTTACAGTTGTAACCGTAAGCGGAGAGTACGTAGGTAAACTCCAAACGTCAGCGATTGAAGACAGTTTTGTCAAAATCGTAGACCCTAGAATGGTATTGTCCAATCCCGAAACAGGGCAAATGGGTTTTGCTAGAGGTATAGCAGTAACAGGTGAAGAATCACCAACAGCAGTTACATTCCACAATGTGGTATTTGTAACACCGACTAATTCAAAAGTACGTGAGGCGTATCAAGAAGCGACAAGTTCTATTGTCACTGCATCTAAACCTACAATAGTTACGTAGAGATGTCTTCAAGGGAAGGATTCGATGCGTATCAATTGTATCTCGGAATTAAGTTACATTTTCATTCTAAGGATTACGACTTTATAAAATACAACGGTGTCGTGAAGGCAGACTTAAATGCCTTCATGAGACGCAAAGATAAATTTCATTTCGGAAAACTATCACGTCAATATAAACATGACTTGCAAGATTTCTATATTGCAAATTTGTCTCAGAAAGATTATTGGGTTGGCGACTTACTGGAAAAGGAAGCAGACCGCAGATACAAAGACTGGAAAAACAAAAAACAAAAACTATCTTATCTGTTTGAAACGGAAGTATCAACTTTGCTTAAAACATTTAAGATTGATACCATACTCAAGGTAGACAATGGACAACACCCTAGACTGCTAAAGTCTTTTATGAGTAAGAAGGTGTCGCTAGAAACTTTGTGTATTATGGATTCTATTATAGGATTTAGTAAAGATTGGGAACGACTTATTTCTGAGAAGGTAGTCTATCCCGACATACACATATTGATTAATAAGTACAAAGGGTTTCTAACATACAACCAAAGTACTTACAAGAAAAAATTATTAGAACTATGCTCACAATAGTAGGAAACGGAAAAGATAGAGTAATACCAAAATATGGTAAGGATAGGTTTTGGGGTTGTAATGCTTTCTATAGAGATGCAAATCCCGAAATACTTTTTACTGTAGACATTCCCATACAGAGAGAAGTAATTGAATGGGGATATGCGGAAGCAAACAAAGTTGCAGTTGGTGATTGGGAAGTAATGCCAATCGAAATGTTGGAACCATTAAAAGAAACATTCTCGGCATTGGCAGTACCAATCGTGGAGTCAATTTTTCCCGATACAGAATTTTTTGTGGTACAAGGTGATGAAGAAGAGACCACTTTTCTTGGCTTATCAGCGGCCCAAATGAAGAACATTATTATGTATAATTATCCCGAACTCAAGAACCTCTTTTGTGGAATGAGTGCATTAGGATATGCTATGCTTAATGGTGAAAAGGAAATCACATTAACAGGATTTAATGCCTTAGAGAATGATAATTTCTCTAATCAATATGAAGGCACCCCGAACTATTCATATAAATACACTAGTGAAAGCAGAGTGTTAAATGCTCAGCGGTCACAGTTCTTATCTTTACTAGAACGTTTTACGGACGTAGATGTTTTTTTTAAAAACCCTCTTACGGAAATGGTCGAAGTGAAGTATAATGAATTATATTACTATGAAAATAGTGAAAGGTGGATTCTTGGCGAAGGCTTTGAATCCGATACAATGCGATATAATTGTTAATAAAATTGTAATACAATAGGAGAATACAATGTCAAATACATCACTAGATAAACTGAGAGCGGCCATGGAATCCGCATCAGCGCCCAATTCGGGAGAAAAAAAGTCCTTTAATGACGACACTATGTGGAAGCCAGAACTTGATAAAACAGGTAACGGTTTTGCGGTAGTTCGTTTCCTACCAACACCCGAAGGGGAAGAAATGCCATGGGTCAGTTACTTTGACCACGGTTTTCAAGGCCCAGGCGGTTGGTATATTGAGAAGTCTTTAACGACTCTTAATAAACAAGACCCCGTCAGTGAATACAACTCACAGTTGTGGAACACTGGAATAGAAGCAAACAAAGAGATTGCACGTAAACAGAAAAGACGTTTACATTATGTGTCAAATATCTATGTTGTTTCAGACCCTAAAAACCCCGACAATGAAGGCAGAGTTTTTAAATACCGTTATGGTAAAAAAATCTTTGAACAATTGAAAGAAGCTATCACCCCTGCTTTTGCAGATGAGAAAGCAATCAATCCTTTTGACTTGAGAGGAGAAGGTGCAAACTTTAAAATTAAAATCAGAAAAGTCGATGGTTACTGGAACTATGATAAATCTGAGTTTGATTCTACAGCGCCTCTGTTTGATGATGAAGATAAACTAAATGAAGTAGTAGCTTCAGTACATAGTCTATCAGGCGTCATTGCACCTAATGAGTTTAAGTCTTATGACGAACTCAAAGAGAAACTCGACAGAGTTCTTGGACTAACTGGTGCGACAAGCACTTCAACAGCGGAATCAGTTGCAGAAGATATGGAAGAAGTTCCATGGTCTGATGTTAACAAAGAACCCGTTGCTGAGGAACCTGTAATTCAATCTGCTGGAACATCTGATGATTCAGAAGATGCAATGGATTACTTCAAGAAACTGGCTTCTGATTCGTAATCAATCAAGAAGTCGATGGGGGGTGGTGACTATATTATGTGTAAGCGAGTGCACCACCTTTTGGAACTTAGACCGTGGATTAAAATCTGAGGGGGTACTAAGTTAGGGAAAGGCAAACAGCAATCAGCGGGTTTGTCTGTAAAGAGCGGGACTGCAGTAATGCGTGGGGCGACTTTACACTTTTTTAGAACTAGAATATAATGAAAAGCGAATACTATAAAAACATACTACCGTTTAATGAGAACGAAAGAGTTGTAGACCAATTTGGTTGGACTCCTTTATCCGTTATAACACCAACTAAAGCTTCTAAGTCCAATTGGGAAGATGCATACTTAACTGCATATGAAGAGAAGCGTGGTGTTTGTGAAAGACTTCCAAACGGTTTAATGATGTCAGAGTTTCATGCTGGTTTGTGTGAGAACATTGTTCATTATTGGAGTATGGTAGGTGATACTATTGTTGACCCATTCGCTGGAAGAATGACAAGAGCATTCGTGGCTGCTTCATTAGGAAGAGACTATGTTGGTTATGACGTATCACCGACAACAGTAGGGAAGGTTAAGGAAGAAATGTCAAGACACCAATTTGACGGTTGGTATGACATTGTAGAAGGTGACGGTTGTGAAATGAAACATACCGATGACGAATGTGCAAACTTAGTTATGACATGTCCGCCTTACGGTGACATAGAAAGATACGAAAGTGCAGACGCACAGTTATCAGACATACGAGACTACGATAAGTTTTGTGAAAGAATAAAGGTATGTGGTGATAACATAGAGAGAGTTTTAAAGCCAGGCGGGTTTGCCGTTTGGGTATGCGGTGATTGGAGAAGAGACGGTAAGTACAGACCCTTCCATTCAGATTGTATAAATATGTTTACGGAGTCGGGTCTTAACCTTCATGACGTTATAGTAATGAAGAACGATACGATTTTTGCAGCTTTACAAATGGGTAAATGTGCAAGTAAAAGATACACTAGTAAAGTACACGAGTACATACTGGTGTTTAGAAAAGAAGGGGAACTAGAATATAGTTCAGATAAAATAAGAAACAAGGAACAATCCACACTAAGTGAATTTTTTGAATAATATGCCAGAAGTAACACCAAGAAACGATAAGAAAAGGAACAAAACAGAGTCCTTCGACCAAATGCTAAGACGCTTTAAAAAGAAGTGTGAACGGGCAGGTATCGTTGCGGAAGTAAGAAGTAGAGAGTTTTATGTTAAACCAAATCAGAAACGTCACGAACAAAATCAATCAAGAAAGAGACGCAATTATTTAAACAAGATAAAGGAAGAGCAGATGAATGCTCGTGCTAAATTATCTTCACGTTGGATTAGTTAATGTCATGTCTAAGAGAGTACCACAAAAACCTAAACCTAGGTTTGCTAAAGAATTGTTTGTAAAGGACTCACCTTATGGTCATAAGGTTCAAAGAGACCGAACCAAGTATAATAGAAATCAGGCTAAGCGGGAACAGCTGCTAAACGAGAACCCGTAGGGTCATTATCTCTTGGAGTTGGATTCATTCCTCTCACTGCAGTATTAGACGCATTAGTTGTTTGATTATTAACTGTAGTTACTACTGCTTGATTCATTGCTTGTTTTTCACTATTCCTAACTTCATCACTTTCCGCTTTTAATTCAGCTGCACGTTTTGGGTCTGCCAATAGAATTTCGTCAGCAGTCATACCCGTTGATGTTCCACTAAAGTCACCACCGCTTGTGACACCTTCATCTGTTAGAACGTCTTTATACTTATCTGTAGATGCAAAGTTAACGTTTTGTCCGACTACGTTACCCTCTTCGTCCATTCGGTCAGTAGTTCCAGTTACTTCCGCATAACCCAGTTTAACTTGTTCTGCTGTAGATAGATTGTCTATCTCTTCTGATGATAGATTAGGTTGAACCGCACGTTCCATTGCTTCTTGTTTCTTAGGTGCTTCGGCTTCTGATTCTTCACCAAAGACTCTATTCACTAACCAGTCAGGCAGAATCTTTGAAGCTAAGTTTCTCATGATACCCATGATATCAATATCAAAGACATTCTTAAAGAAGTCACCTATTGCTTTGAATGGTGCTTTGATTAAATCCCATATACCACCGAAGACATCTTTAAGACCACCAAACATTCTATCGAAGTCCCCAGTAAAGAGACCAGCGAAGAAGTCATAAAACCCACCGAAGATATCACCGATAATAGAAATTACGTCCATGAAGTAACCAACCACTGTATCGATAGCAGCTCTAAATCCTTCTGAGTTCTGATAGAGATAAAACGCACCTGCTAATAGTAATGCACCAACAGCAACAATTAACAATGCTGGCATTCCAAACAAAGTAGCTCCAAATAAGAAAGAAATTCCACTTGCGACAAGTGATGCACCAGCAGCTAACAATCCTACTAGGAAAGTTCCAGCAGACGCTAGAAAGGTTCCCATACCTCTAAGAACATTCATTGACCCCGTTTTAAAAGCTGTGAATCCTGCTTGTAAACTTGTAACACCTTTATCGAAACCACCCTTGATGCCTTCCATCATGTTTCCAGCGCCTTTTTTCATGCTACCCCAAACTTTACCGAGGTCAGCATTTAATTTTTCAGTTACTGCAGTGAGTCCACCTTCTTTAAATGTATCACCAATACCACTGAAATAACTTCCAGTTGCACTGAGTCCTGCCATAACACTTGACGATAATGAAGAAAGAGCACTACCAGTTGCTGAAGCAAAGTTTTGTAATCCACCGACAACGTCACCGAATAAGTCTTGGTTACCGAACAACATACCAACACCATTTATCTTTTTGACAACAGAATCAAAAGAATCCATAAGGTCAAAACCTGTAAGTTCTTTTAGTCCGTCACTGAACTCGCCTAATCTTTTTCCCGATTCATCATTAGTTGCTTTTAATATTCCTTCAAGTTCATTGTTATAAGCATCTCTAGCTTCTGTTTCTTTTTTTAAGGCAGCTTCCTTAGCTTCTACGGCAGCTTTATTATCTGCTACACCTCTATCAAGACCAGCAAGTATTCGTTCTTTCTGTTCTGCTCTTGCTGTTTCTAGTTCTTTGAGTTCGTTAGATACTTTATTAAGAGCTGCACCTTGGAGATTTAATGATTTCTCTTTTAAAGCTGCAATCTTTATATCTTTTTGACCTAGTTCGTTACTTTTCTTTTCCGCAGTTGCTAATCTTTCAGCACGTGATTTCTGTGCTGAAGCTAAGTCATCTTGTGCTTTAGTTAATTCGTCTTCTAACGATTGTGTTTGTTCAGAAAGTTTTTTAAATTCAGCAAAATCGATATTACCCAGTTGTCCTTCGCCAGACTTTAATCCGTCTGCTACTTTACCAAGAGTCTCTCTCATTTTTTGAGCTGCGAGTGCACCCTTAAAGGAATCCCTTGAAGAGTTTCTAAAGTTAGTTGCTGTTAGAGCAACCGCTTTATTGGATTCCGCAAGAGAGTCTATAACTTGTTTAAATGCTGGTTTAAGAGACTTTGCGGCCTCTTCTAACTGCTTATCGATTTCGTTTGCCATACTTTACTACTTTCCGCTTCCGTTGATTTTGTCTTTAGCTGTTCCAGCATATAGACCAAACCAAGCTGCGCCAGCACCAACTACGATACTGATAAGTCCCGATTGTTCCATGGTAGGGTCTGGCAATTCCATGAACCACATAGTACAGTAGTACAATAAGAATATGTAAACACTTAAAAATGCTCTTGGGAATATTCTCCATGAATCAACCATGTTTGATAGGAATATCCAACGTTGCCAAGGATTATCTGGCTCTTTGTTGGCTTTCATCTCTACAATTTCAGCTTTAAGTGCTGAGTTTTCTGTTACAAGTTCCATGAATTTACTAAGGTCAATCTCCACCTCATTACGACTCATGTCACCGCTAAATCTTTCGTTGTCTGCCATGATTATCTCCTTTGATTATATTTGGCTTGTTCGTTCTTTTGCCTTTCCTTTTCTTCTTTAAGGAATTGCATTAATAGCATAATATAAATCTCCCTTTCCCATGGCATCATATTTTCAAGTTCGTGTAAACTATAGTTATGATGTTGCATCAACTGAAAGTTTGTATTGTAATAATTCAATACACTTTCATGAGAAAGGCATATCAAAAAAAACTTTGTAGGCCCTCCATGGTTCTACTTTGTTTTGTGTTACATGTGTTGCATGTAAATTCCGCATCATAAAAAACCTTAGGCATGTCATCGAAATATTCACCTAGTTTTTCAATTTGTGGGAACGTTAAGTTGTCCACAAAATCACTAAGTTCTTTCTTTGATACATCATCGGTATCGTATACAGATTCGCCATCGAATATTTCTGTAATACATGCTTTCAACATTTCAATAGGTTGTTGGTCTTGAGATACCTTTTGAACCGTTTCCATTAGGTTCCAATCGGGGTATCTTAATACAACACCTAGTTCATCTGTAATCATAATTTTAGGTTCCATGCCGTTTGACTTTGTGGTTTCTATATCGTCAAGGTTAACTGTAACCTTTCCTGTACCACTACAGTCTTGTTCACCGCATGTTAGATTAATCTCAACTGTTTCACCTACTGATACTGCTCTAATTTTAATGAACAGATATTCAATGTCAAACATTGGAAGTCTTTCAACGTCCAACCATTCGTTTTCAGCGAATGAAGTCACTGCTTTAATCATTTGCTTAATAGAAGCAAGTGACCTACTTTGGTCTTCACCTTCTTTCGCAATTACTAAAACTTTTTGTTCTTTTACAAGAAACGGTCTGAATGTTACTTCTTGACCATTACTTGGTAGTACACATTTATAAGTTGGTGCACTTTGGATTGGTAATGCCATAATTTATTCCTCTATAATATAGAATTAACCACCGCCAAAAACATTATTAATCTTACCAAGATTAGAATCAGCGTCAGTCAGTTTGTTAAGAAGTCTATCACCTTTACTGCCAAATCTAGAAGCGACTGATAGTCCTTCCATTACAGCACTTAATGCTCTCCTTCCTTTATTTAGTCCCGACAGAGCAGGGGGTTGTGTATATTCTACTTCCCACCCACGATAAGCAATAGTACAACCGAATTTTAATATAGTATCGGGAGTATTAGCGTCTAGTGCCATCGGTTCAAATGCCTTTGGATAACATTCATATAACTTATATTTCATTGCAGAGTTACCGTCAACCCTGTATTGAGTTATATCAACTTGTCCTATGTAATCAGTGTAATACGCAAATGTAGGTTGTAGTTGACTACCACTACCAGCGGTATAAATGAGTGACTGCCATGCTTCGATAATTAATCTATCAGCAAATGCTTGGTCACAGAAAAATGAGAATGTCGTTTCACCACCGTCATTGATAGCATGAGGCATTTGTCTTTTTTGTCCGTACTCAGACCATGCAGTTGATTCAATTGTTCGGCCTGGCAATGAAGCAGTATCACAACGTAGTCCTTCTAGTGATAACCCCATTGGGCCAAAGAAGTCTGCTTGGAATCTATTTGACCTTGCACCAATATCAAAGTTTGCTCTAAACTTATCGATACCAGTTCCTTTATCGTCACCACCTAAAAATGTGGAAACTCCTGTTCTTATTATATCTTTTAATGCCATTAAATTTTCCTCATGCTATCGGCGTAAACTGTATTAGCATTTTTATTAAACTTTGTTGTCGGTAACATAGATACCAAATCATAATATTCAGAACCTACTTGTTTGATGTAACTCTTGAAGAAACCATATTGATATTGTTTAACACATGGTTTTGCCCACCTTAGTTTACTAATAGACTTAACCATTCCATAGTCAATATCAAATGTACCGTCTTCCATATCTCCGTACATAGCGTCCAGCAATCTAATTCTGTATCTTGGTGGTAGGTAATGTAAATTCAACCCCATAAATCCTGTCTTGTATTTCTTAATAGGAATGCACAACGGGAAGTAGTCCCAATACGGAAGTTTGTCCTTTGTCTTTGCATCATAAAAGAACATGTACATATTCCCTATCTTAACTTTTCCATTTGCATCGAATTCGTCCATTAAAGAACTAGACCGCATTCTTATTTGTCTTAAATTGTTTCGGAACCAATTCATACTATCGATACTTCTTGCCCTTAATTCGGCGGGTTTCTCGTTTTGTAAATCGTCTAGTAGTTGTCCCATACAACTATTTATGCATTTAAGTCAAATGGTCTTCCGTTAATATGCGAAATTTTAATCTTCTTTCTTTACAGTACGATTCAGCTGCTTTGAACTTCGCCTGATTAACCGCATAGGTCTGTGCTTCCATGAGGTATCTTTTGGAAACTCTGTTGGTTGGTTTCTTTGGGGGTTTGAGTTGTTTCTTTGGTTTGACTTCTATAATTTCCCGTACAGTCTGTCCCGAAGCATTTACATACTTAATGTAGAAGTCGGGGAAGTAACGATGACGTTTCCTATCAAGAGGAGATAAGTAAGGTATGACTATCTCTTCCGAACCCCATTCAATAATATTAGGATTGGAATCAGCATAAACCATAAATCTACGCTCCCATAAAGAACGATAGAAGATTTTTGTAGGGTCACCTTTGTATTTTTTATAGTTCTTTGGTTTGAACTTGCCACTATAAGACATAAATAGATATAACACCAATATAATTAATTCACGAAGGTATTTATGGGTTTAAGCAAATTACTAGATAAGGTCAACCAAGCAAAGTCTGCTGTAGAATCTGTCAAAGGTATTAAAACAAAACTAAAAAACATTGATAAGACATCAGTCCTTGACCAGTTAGGGGAACAAGCGGAAGAGGCTAAAAGAACGTTAGAGAAAAGAAGAACGTCTTTAGAAAAAAACTTAGACGCAAGGAATAAGGGTAAATCAATTGCAAAGGCAACTCCTTCTGGCGGAAGTACAGATTTAATATATCCAATATATGACCAACTAGAAAACTATATCGTATTCTCAACGAGAGCACGTGAGTCAAGAGATGGTACAAATGGTCAGAACCTACTATCAAAAAATGACGTAGAGATTATGCTGTACGTTAAACCCGAACACTTAGCAAGTAACTTCACAGTTAACTATAAGACTCAAGGATTCGGGTCTGGCGTGCGTGGAATGGCAGATATGTTTAAAGGTGACGGAGACGGTTCACTTGGTTATGGTGATTTAGAACAGTTCGCTGGAGAAGTTAAAAACATGGCGGGAGCTGCTATTAACAAACTTATGAATTCCGCTACAGGTGATTATCTAAACTTTAGTGCTGGTCGAGCAGTCAACCCTATGGAAGAACAAATGTTAGAGGGAATCGGTTTCCGTTCTTTCTCATTTCAATATGAATTCTATCCACGTTCAGAAGCGGAAGCAGACATGGTACAACAAATAATGTATACTTTCAGAACTGCAATGTTACCCGATACATATGGAACTTCGGAAGAGACTGCAAACGAAAACTTCTTTAACTACCCAAATGTGTTTGACGTAGAATTTGAAGGCCCAATTTCAGAAAGGTTAGACGGTTTTATGCCTATGGTTTGTACGGGTTGTGATATTACACACGGTGATACCGAGTTAGGATTCTTTGAAAATGGACAACCAACAAAGTCTTCTATGAAATTAGACTTTACAGAAATCAAAATCGTTACTCAAGAAAACTTCCAAAAAATATCACCGATTGGTGACAAGAGTATTACACCAACTGATTACAGTATTACTGATAAAAGGACAAGGGGAGACTAATGGCAAACGAATTATTTAAAAACTTCCCCGAAGTAAGATATACTTTACAGAATGGTAAAATTGTTACCGTTAAAGACTTCTTCCGTAAAGCTAAGTTAGAAGGTAATAACCTAGAACAATTAATTGATTACACTCTCTATGAACTTCAAGAGGGAGATAGACCCGATGTAGTTGCAAGTAAACTATATGGTAATGGTGATTTGCATTGGACTTTATTTCTAGCGAATGATATTACTAACTATTACGATTGGTTCATGGACACTCAGACATTTGAAACTTATATGGCAGACAAATACAAAGGTCAAGTATTAGTTTCAACAGACAGTACAGATATAGTATCTTCAACTTCTAAGTTTTTAATTGGAGAAGATATAACTCAAGGAACTGTAAAGGGTAAAGTATTACAAGTAGACCCAACTTTTAAAAGAATTTGGGTTGAATCAACTAACGGTCAGAATTTTGTGGCCAGCCAAGCGGTTACGGGTACGAGTAGCACTAAGAGTTTTACACCTAGCAGTGTAGCATTCTCCCAAGACGCAGACGCATACTACTATGACCAAGATAACATTCCAGCAGGACTGCGATACAATAACATTCCAGCAGGAAGGAACTTCCACCCCCAAAGTTTTTGGCAAAAAGAATACAATGATAACGAAGACAAGAGAAAAATTAAAGTTATAAAACCACAGTTCATACGAAAAGTAGTTTCCGAATTTGAACGTATAATGAGTGTTTAATGAGCGATAAGAAAAATAGGGCAGGGGGTGTCTTCACCCTTGATGCTATAAATTTAGTAAATCAAGAAGGCGAATCTGTAGACATTCAGAACCTAGTTTTGAACTTTCGTCTGTATGAAAGTATTTACAATAAGTTTGTCACAGGTGATATTCACATGATAGACGGTCTTGACTTATTGAAGAACTTTAAAATTACTGGTGAAGAATACATTCGTATTGCTCTTAAACAGATTGAAGGAATGCAAGAAGAAGCACCAACTGAATTTACTATTGATAGAAACTTTAAAGTTTACAAGATAAGTGCAGTTAACAGAATTGACCAATCAACTCAATCCTATGTTTTAAAAGTATGTGACCCACGTATGTTTACTGCTAGGAATACTAGAGTATCTAGAGTCATGCGTGGTTCATATGATAAGATGTTACAGAACGTTCTTATTAATGAAGGTCACATGGCAATAGACGAGTTTGTTCATTGGGAAGATACTAAACCCGAAAATCAACAAATGGTTATTCCATATTGGACAATCGACAAGTTCATAGATTTTTGTGTTAACAATAGTGACAAGGGATTAGAAGATAAAGCAGTATACAGAAACGGTATGTTTTTTTATGAAACATTGAACGGTGGTTTTTGTTTTAAAAGTATTGACGAAATGTTCCAACAGGAATTCCCTCTTAAATTTTCATACGGTTCAAGACAAGCAGATGAAGATACCGCAGACGTAGACGCAAATGCTAGCGGTGGTGTTAATACAGTAATTGAAGCAATCGAAGTACCACAACGAGCAGACACTTTACAGGGAATGGTTGGTGGTGCATATGCTTCAACACAAATAACATATGACCCAATCAGAAAGGTAGAAGAAATTGATTTGTATTCTATCGATGACTTGTTTAAAAGAAATGCAGACAATCATTTATCGGGTCACCCAATGATTAGAACAGGGGCTATAGGAGAAAAGGAATATTTTGAAAAGGTTCTTACTACAGGTAATGTATTAGACTCAGAAGTATCTCCGCCTGTTACAGAAATAGATGTTGACACTAACTTAGGAAACAAGTATGATTCATTAAAAATTAATGATACTAAAATGGTACATTCATTTGACAATGCAACCCAGTTAGATACAGACGAGTCTTTTAAAGGTTGGTCTGCTAAAGTAGACACAGGTAAATTAGAACGTAGAGCAATGTTAGAGATTCTACAACAGAACAGAATCATAATAACAATACCTTTAAGAACAGACTTAAGTGTTGGAACAATTATTCAGTTAGACATTCCCCCACCACAATCTTCAACAGGTGGTGTAGACATATCAGATAAAATGAATGACAACCGATATTTAATAACAGACATTTGTATCCATGCAGTTCCTTCGGATAAGGTTGGGAAACTTTATGTTGAGTGTGTGAAAGAAAGTTATGCTAAGAAAATCTCAGACCACACGCCATTAGATAATACAGCAGCTCCGAGAAAAGTATGATAGTTAAAATTTTAAAAACATTAAAGAACTGGGTAGACCCAAACTATTGGGGTCAAAGACTAGGTGAGAAAACTGGTGCATTTGAAAAAGCAGAGAATAGTAAATTTAAAAAATGGGTAGACAGTTTAGAAGGTTGGAAATGGTGGGCATGGCAATTAGGGCCAGGTTTACTTATTATAGCATTAATAGAGTGGGGACTTAATCAAATAGGTCTTACAATAATTCCTTTTGGGTGGTGGTAATGAAAGTTTGGTACGGAATAGTAGAAGATAGACAAGACCCATTAAAGATTGGCCGTGTGCGTGTGCGTGTACACGGGGCGCATACTCATCTCAAAGACCAAATTGCAACACCCGACTTACCATGGGCACAAGTAATACTCCCAACAACTGAAGCGGGTCTTTCGGGATTCGGTAGAGGTAATGGTCTTGTAGAAGGGTCAACAGTATTTGGATTTTGGAGAGATGAAAATTACATGCAAGACCCTGTAGTACTAGGTGTTACAGCAGGCATACCTTCACAGGGTTCTCGTATTACAATCAAAGACGAATTGATACAGAGAAAGATTGAAGAAGGGTTTAATGACCCAAGAAGATTAACTATAGCAGACTATACTGATACTCCCGATGGAGAAACACCTACGCATGACAGGACTAGAAGTTTTGGATTGACAACTGCATTAGATACAGCACCCAAACATGTTGATTCTCTTACGATAAACTATGACGGAACAGGTTCTACGATAACAGAAGTAAAACTTACCGAAGATGATTTACCATACTATCCAAAGTACTATGACGCTTCAGATTTAAATGACAACACAACAGGTATCG
>Ga0209092_10002140_pt1 | contig 18436 bp, 7 predicted proteins | sample FraStrMetagenome_FD_187446 | JGI IMG/M metagenome (GOLD analysis project Ga0209092, IMG submission 187446) | Marine eukaryotic phytoplankton communities from Arctic Ocean - Fram Strait ARC3M Metagenome (SPAdes) (version 2) | ecosystem: Environmental > Aquatic > Marine > Oceanic | place: Fram...
CATTTTTTCTCATATTGTAAAAAATAAAGAGAGAAGAAAATTCAATAGAGACCATCGTATCATCTTTGGTTGACGCTCGTGCACGCAATCACCAATTTTCTTTTTGATTTTCCAATCAATTAAAATCGTGTTGAGCAGCTTATGTCTTTTACAATCTTTCCAAAAAACATGATGGTTTGATACAAACCATCTCTAGCACTAAGATGATTCCTTGCAAAAAATACGAATAACGTAATCGTTTAAATTACAACCACTTACTCCTATACCAAAAAACTAAAAACCATATTGCTATTGTAGAGAATTATTTATTATATTTTCCGTGTGTCGCAAATGAATTCCGATGTAGTGAGCTGGCTAAGATAATAAAGCTTAGTTTCGATGAGTAGAAGATAAATATGGTGTCAAACCATTTTTTTTGTCCCTTTCGCACTAGCCTTCAGCGCACTCTACCAGTACAGATATTTTCTTACAAGATTTCGTATCTTGTATTCTTTAAGCTGAATTATGGCACAAATTTGTTTTGAAGTATTTATTACACCAACAATTTTGATTAGGAGTGAGAATTAGTTTGAATTTCTCAACGAGGATGTGTTATCCTGCTGGTTATTGTCTTCTTTTGGTATTTTCTTGGGGCCCATGAAATGTGTACCCTGGCAGCACAAGAGTCGTAAGGTACCCATTTCCTACGGGATTGGTAAGGAAATTTCCACGCGGAGAAACTGAAGGTTGGGGATCTGTCTTAGAGCACTGCCATTTACAACACTATAAATATATCATACACAACAACATGTAATTTATCTCTAAACTGTATTGTTCTACACAAGCGTTTCTGTGAAAGCAGATGAAATACAGAAAATGACTGTGAGATCAAGCAGATTGTCTTTGTTTTTAATTAGGAGCCTCAATGTAGGAAAAAATAAAGCTACATACCTATTAAAATATAATGTATGAAATATTTTTCAAGCATGTACGACCACATTTCAAAGATAAAGTATGTATGTAATTCTCATTTAAAGTGCCTCGATAGCGATGAAAGGTTCTGTAGTCATTTCCTAATTTTAAGTACGCAAATGAGAGTAAATAAGAACAGCAAAACTCTTTACTTAATCAGCGTTCTAGAAAAATAATTACCTGATCTCTGAATAATGAGAACAACAAAAACAACTTTACATTTATATACGTTGGAGATCAACAAAAAAATCCGTTGAAGCATTTTGAATTTCCATTTAATTATGTATATAAAACACAATACCTATTTAGCAAAGAAAGTAATTAGAGTACATAGTGTAAGACTTAAATTCCTATATATATAGTCTATAAGCCATGATAATAGCATGCTCCCGTATACACGATTTACAAAGCTTCTTTTTTGGACTTTTAAAAGTAAAAAGAAAGAACTTAAAATGTAACTACGATAGGTCACATATGAATTCTATGAATTAATCTCTAGAGTTAGATCGAGACTGGAAACGGTATCGTCCAATGTTAAATTAGAAAGAAGGATCAAAATGTGTCTGCATAATTTTCGGATTATTGATAACGTGCATAGTAATCCTTCAGTAGAATACTAAATTAGCATTATATTCACGACAATTTTATTTCGAAAATATACGCACGGTGTATATATCTACGTAAGAGCTAAGCAAAATTGGTTAGTATCTCTCATTGTATAACTGCTGTCGAGTTATGGTTGGTTTCTGAAGATTTTTTTTACAAAAGACGACCAAGAGGGAAAGGACTTAGGAACTTGGTCCAAGATATAGAAAGAATAAGGAGAACTCTATTGCGATCAAAGAAGCTTCGATGCAGCAACAACTCGTTGGAAATCGTAAATTGAAATCGGTTCGGTTCTCGAGATCGAAAACGATAAATACTATATATACTTACAATGTTTTGAACGAAAGTGAACGAAGAAGAATATGGTATAATAATGAGGAATTATCAAAGTTTAGAAAAAATGCACAGGAAGATGCAGCCTCAGTCAATCTAAAATGTCCAGTGAGAGAGCACACAAACGACTTATCTTTTTTGAAAAGTCTAAAAAGGACTCATCAGGGCTTTCCCGCAATGGTTTTTTCCGACATGGTGGTGTTTGAAGAATACACACAACGCCTAGAAATCACTCGTGGACTAGAGATACGTATAAACCCCGAAAGATTGAAAAATCGGCACATTTCGAGACTGGCAGTTCTTGAAATTCAACGCAGATTGAAAAAGAAATCGTCGAAATCGGCTATTGAAGCACAGGCGAATATTGCAAAAATCGCAATGAGATTTTCTGGGTGGGCAAGAGAAATAGCCTTAAGGGTAGGACAAATAGATGAAGCGGTTGTGAATAGTTGTAATGAGCTAATTAGAATAAGTTTGAGAGATGAAAGAAACCATACAGATGGGGGAGATCCATTGAAAAAAGCTAGAAATACTACAATTATTGTAGAAACGTGATAAAGAGGCAAATAGTGATAACGACTAAACAAATCTCTTCAATAAAGATAATAGAAAGTATTTTCATAACTATAGCTACTTTATTTTTGTTCAGGGGGAGGAACATTCATAAATATATTAAAACAAAGTTGTAATTGTGTTACAATTTGCTTCGTGAAATTCTGACGAAGTCGAAGTTAGACTTATGTTCTTTTTTTTGACCCTAAATTGTTATTTTGGCCAATCTCATTTTTTTAATAGAGCGCATATATGTATATATACAAGTATTATTATATAAGCATGATAAATAATAAACAAATACGATTGTGGCAGCATGTTTGATCTTATTTACCTATATAACTATTTAGCAGGGTCAAGGGAACAACTAATGAATTCTGATGTCTTAAGAAACAAATTGGCTTGCAAAAAGATAGCAAACATCAACGGTCATTGGAAGAAAAAATTATATAGAGCTATCGATTTAAATGAAACATGCGTGACGAATCATAGTGGCTTCTTCTTTTTTTCAAATAAATAGACGTACTTTGAATCATCTTTAATGTAAAGTTGTAGTTCACCCTTTTTTTTATATAACGGATGGAAAATATAAGGATTCAATGACAGTATCGATTTTTCGTTGTTTGTAATATCTCAAATCTCGCTAGCTTTGTTGTTTTCTGTGATTTTGTTGGTCGTTGGTTCAAATGGATGCAAAATCGTTGTGAAAAGGTGCTTACAAGAGTATGTTGAAATTACGCATAAAACTTTCCGATGCGGAAACACGTCTATCGAATATCGGATTGTATACGTGTTGGATGTCGATCCTGACTTGTTAAGCTGCCGCTTAGACGCCATCGAGATCTTTATCATGTTGCATTAGATGTATGATATCTTTTCGAACATGCATGTATGTACTTTTGGTACAAACTTTGATCGTCGAAAGGTAAATAAGTGTTATCAATCCATGTGCTCATTCCATAACTCCCTATGATAAAGACCTTCCATTAAGAAAAAGAATTTATTCTATAAAATGTCGTTCAAGATATTTTCGTTACTATAAAAATATCTCCATGGGGTCACTGTACAAAAACAGAACTTTTGAGAGTACGGTATGGTGAAAAAAGAATTATTCTTTCGTGATTCGAATGTTCATTCCATAGATCCATATGATAAAGACTTCACACTATAAAAAAATTACATAGCTAGCGTATCAGATTATAGTCTCAAGTAAATTAATAAATTTATGTATGCATCACAAATCGTCAATCACGAAGAATTTCCAGCATTACATACAACTTTAGCCCTCATTCAGTAGAGAATCTTCCAATGACAACTTGATAACAATTTAAAATGGATACCTTTTCTTTGTTTGTAATACACAAATGTTTGTTTTGTTCGTTTCGGAAATAATTAAATATTATTTACTCTCGATAAGTTCGACAAAACAGTAAAATGAGATTTTTTCGATTAGTGAAAGTGAGTGGAGAGAATGTTTGTCCCTCTTATCGAGAAATTCCCACCTGAAATGTCCCATTTATCGAGCACTTAGTGTATCACTCCCAAGTTATGACGAGGTACTTTTGGTGGTCTGATTGGTACGTACGGTAGTAAGTCTTTCCCTTTATCGTCTTCCTGTAATGACGTTATTCATATTTGTTATTTCTTCACAAGTCCGAGAAGCAGCAGTCTACTGTCATATTTTTAAAACCATGCGGTTCGTTTTCTGTTTTCACTAATCACGAGTTTAACTTCATAAAACCGAAGGGACATTTTGATCATGAATGAATTCGGACTTTTGGAACAAAATATTTCAATTGCGACTAAAATACAAAAGCATAACATGCACATGTTAACTTTAAATTTAGTAGTGACGGATCATTTGTCTGAACAACCTGAAAAAATTCAAAAAAACTTCAGTTACTTAAATCACAAGAGGTTGAGAATTCAAAAAACTTTCCTACAATGAAAATGAGCAGTTTTTCTTAATGATCGGACATTTTTGACGTAATATTGGTTGAGATCAATGAAGAGCAAATGAATTCATAACAAATATGAGATATTAAACGAAACGTTTGGAGATTCTAAGCTTCCTTGTAAAACACTTTTATTCGATAACCAATAAACGCCTTAAAAATCAATTTCTAGTTTTACATCTCAAATGTGGCTCAATACTATTCAAATTTTTCCTATAGTGCATCTTCCATTAAGGACACAAATCCACAATCAATTCAAATCGGTATGCTAGAAACAGAATCTTCTCTCATCCTCTTGTTGAGAAAGAATTTCTTTCTCTTGCCTAAATTAATATAAGCCCATACCTTATTACCAATCCCTCCTCCAATGGAATTCGTTTCGTCGTCATATATAGAGATGATAGCGTCCAAATCCATTGATTAAAAAATTAAATCCCACATTCTACAATGATTCGTCTTTCCTATATCTTCTATTGCTTAGTAAATTTGTAACTATGTCAACAAAGTCCTCAAACAATTTTAAGTCAAATATACCGCTATTTATTCTTCTTGTTTTGTTTGTTTAACACATTCCTATTTAATGTAAATTCTTCCACTTCTTCAAAGCAATTGCCCACTCGAACAACTCAAAAGTGAGCCAGAAGTGCTTGAAAACCTCCTTATTAATAACTACATTCACATTTTTGCAATTGGTTTTGAATATGGTCTTAAATCAAGCTCTTGAGAGTTTTGTTTGAAAATAAGAGTACTACAGAAGATTGGATTGTGATTATCGATGCAAGATACAAAAATATGGTCAGTTTGTCGGAATTGTAATTTTAAGTTGGTTGCAGGTTCCCATAAAGATGCAATGATGATAATTAAAATGCACATAAACATTTGGAAGAATAGTTACAATTTAAATATACGTAGGATCGTTTCAGTCCTAAGTGAAGCCATGAAAAGCCGTTAATATGTCTTAAATTTGCAATCTCAATGCCAGCACAATGCCAGCATGACAACGAACATTTTCATGAAAGATTTTTCTAATACTGAGTGCACCCCGAGTTTTGTTTTGAGCGTGAATAAACAATCCTAGAACAAAGCAAACTTTTCTACTTTTCTAACTTTGATGATATGAGTAATAGTGCGGATAAAAGAGAAAATAAAGAGACGGAAGAATTCCTCGAAAAAAACAAAAAAGGCACAAACAGTTCAGAATACAAAGGAAGTAGCAATGACTTTCTGAATGGATTGAATGTGTTCAAATTTCTTAATGAGAACAAAAATAGCCATAACAAAGAATTTGTTCTACATAAAAAGCTGAATTCAAGAGATGATTTACAAGTGTCTGACGATGTTATAGAGCGTATTATTGCCACTTCAAGGGCGAAAGAATCATCACCATCAGCACCTGCTAGAGAGTCAAACGAAAGCGAAGATGACAAAAATAACGTAGACGAAGAACAAAATAAAAAAGGAAGTTTCCAGCAAATCAAAAAATATAATGACGATGAAGATGTTCGACGGGCAGCTGCTATTGCATTGGCTATATCTAATTCACATTTATCACCTCAGCAAGCTCAGCAACTAGTTGGTCAGGATGAACGCCAAAAACAGTTTCTTGAAGAGGCAAAAAAAAAGAAAAAGCAGCTACCCGGATGGATGCTTAATGTGAATAATCTACAAAATATAATTGCGCAAACTAATTCAGCTTTAGCAAATGGCCAGCAGTGGACTTGGCCAGGACAACAGCATGATCAAAACTCATCTCACATGCAGAAAGACCCCCGTGACAAAATTAGCAATGTCAATCTATCTGAACAAAACTCAATTCAATCAGATGCAAGAAACACACGTAATAGACAAAACTTGGGCAATGATAAGTCACAAGATCATGTCCAAAAGAACGTAGAAGATGAGCTATCCCCAATGTTAGAAATGGACTTGAAGACGAATATTAAAATCCTTGATGATAGCAAGAAATCTGAAGATTCTGCATTAGCTGTAAAAGCTAAACAGAAAGTGAATGAAGGGCTTAAAATTAGATCTCAAGTCTCATCTGCTCTTCCGACCAGTTTGAAACAAAATCATTCAACAGGATCTTCGGATCCATCACATACAGGCAAGAATAAAAGAATCAATCCATCATATCTTTCTTGGGCTAATAATGTCCTATCACCGTCTCTGGTGGAATCCCTTTCCAAATCGTCTAAATCGAAAGAGAAAATTCACTCCATTGAATCTATTTCATTAAACAGTGTTGTGTGGAAAAGAAGAAGTGGGCTCGGTAAACTATCTACTAAACACGCTTGGGAACGAAGAAAATTGGCGCTACAAGGTTCGAAGTTAATTTACTACGCTCTTTTTGAGAACGAAAAGAATGAAGGAGATCAATGCAATGTTTCTCTAAACAAATTGCGAAATCAGCAGCTAGAGGATATGCCCCAACGGTCAGTTGATAACAAAAAGTTAAACATTTGGGAACAAGCTGCAGTGAACCTTCAAACAGCTACAGAAACATGGAATAAAAATTTAAAACATTTAAATATTGTCGTGCCATTAAATCAAAGTGATCCAAACGATCCACGCGGTATGATGGATATAGTTAAAGAGCATGCAAGTATATATGCTACAAATAGTCACGGAGGAGCGCCAACGCCTTTTGTCCTTAGTGTTAAGAACGGAATAGAACTAAAATGGAAGTTTTGTTTCGATAGTCATGAAGATCAGATGAAATGGTTACATGCTTTAACAGATGTAATAGTGAAAGCAAGCCTCCAGGAATTTCAACCAGAAAGTGATATTTCGCAAGATGATAGCAAAAACTGGAAAATGCTATCAATAAAGAGTGAATCATTTAAAGATTTTAACTCAAGTATTGAACCTAAGAAGGATGATTCTATGTCATTCAGCCAAGAGAGGACTTTTTTTGGCTTGTCAATGGAAAGCATATTGAATGACTCGAATTTTTACTCTATCATTGGTTTCTTAAATTTGTTATTGATTATAGTCAATACATTGGAAAACTTCCAATTTTGGCTTGTCATAGGACTCGTCAATGCCTTCATGTGGATAAAACTACATTATAATCACCGCAATGTAAATGAGGACAAGGAGGTTCTAGATGAAGTTGAGAACGACGAAAACACAGAAGGCCTCTTTGATGGAAAGCAGCAAGAAATAATAATAACGAAACCAAAAGCGGGCTCTACAACAATTATGATAAAAGAACCTAAAGACTCTAAACTTAACAATAAAGGTGAAAGATTCCCAGGGTGGCGTAAAGTCTCCGGTTCTTCGCTTCAAGTACGATCTGAAGGGTATGTTCTTTCGAAAATGAAGAGAGCATCTCCAGGTGAATTGTATGAATGTGTTGCTGTAGATATTTGCTCATCAAGTAAAAGATTACGTCAATTTAGTCAACGAGTTGACATGTCTTCATTATGTGATGAAAATGAAACAATGATGAAAAGAAATACCGAGGTCTCTTGCCCTAATTTTTTTGTTGTAGCCATCGCATTTCCAACAGAACCACCTAAACTGACCAAAGCTGAGACAGACGGACAGGGCATTAATGTAGTAATATATATGAAAATGAAAAAAGAAACTAGACGAATTTTGGAAGAAATTTTTGGCAGCGATCCTAACTTAGATTCTTTAAACGAAAATCAAAAAGAACAAGTAAAAGGTATTAGACTCTTCAATGAATGGTGTAGGAGATCTCCTGATGATCCTAAATTTCAAGCTAGATTCAAGCTTGTTCCAAACATGGTCAATTTAGAAGAGATTGGTATTCCTTCATATATTTCGAAGTATAACAGCAAACCTGTGCTTATAAAACGAGCTGGAGTTACAGGATTTTTATCTTCGCACAAAGATCCTGATGTTATGGAGTTCGAAATAAGTTTACACCCTTTTCCTTACATTGCAAAACAAGGTTTTAGCTACTTACATCAAAGCTTTTTTTCTAAACTTATCACTTCTATTGGCTTTGTTGTAGAAGGCAGAGATGATAGCGAGCTTCCAGAGGTTGTACTAGGAGCAACTCAGCTATGTTATGTGGATCCCTCCGACGTTGTAGATGCAACAAAATTATTCTCTGGTCAAGCTCAATCTGCTTTCAACTGAATTTAAATTAAATGATTTTACTTTTGGTCATTCTTCTGATTCACTTATTTTTTTGAAGACAAATAAATATTATTCGTGGGCTAGATTAGAGTTCCTAATTTGAGTCATGAAAAGGTAATTCATTGTTACTAAAACTTAAGATAAAGATTCTTTCTGCCTTTTTTATATCTAAAAACACAAACTAAGTTTTGATTTTCAACTCATACAGAAGTCCATCCAATAGTAGGAAGCTCATAGAAATCTCCAATATGCTTAGCCTTGTACTTATCCAACCCACGTCCAAGACATTCTGCAAATTTAATAGCGCATTTCACATTTGTGATGAGAGATGTGTCGAAATCAACAGCTGCCCTACGAATGATATATCCACTACTGATCTCATCCTTCCTTGTCGTTCCTTCGCTGATATTGATAATCAAGTCAATCTTCATTGCCTTTATTAAAGTCAAAGCCGACGTAGTTCCGGCTTGGCCTTCATCATTCTCGCTTTCAGGTTTAGTCACAAGTTCAATGTCAAGACCTTTCTCTGCATAATATTTTTGTGTACCAGGTGTACCATAAATCTTATAACCAAGTTTGGCAAGGATAAAAGCAGCCTCACGAAACTCTTTACGAAAAGCATCGGATGCAATAGAAAGAAGAATGGTACGATTTTTAATAGGAAGTTTGAATCCAGTGGAGAGAAGAGCTTGAATGAATGCCTCATGTTCATCGCGACCAAAGCATGCTACTTCTCCTGTTGATGCCATCTCTACGCCAAGAGTTGGATCTGCCCCACGCAGGCGAGTGAAAGAGAACATAGGTGCCTAGAATATATTCAAAGATCGAAAATGGTGAGAAACAGTGGTTTTGAAAATAAAGACAAATATAAATTTGGCACAATAACTCACCTTCACACAAACATATTCAATATCTAACAAAGATATCCTGTATGGCTTTGCAATCTGTCCACACATAGCTCGTGTGGCCAAACTGATGAAATTACGGTTCATTGTCTTACTAACAAATGGCATTGTTCTACTTGCACGAAGATTACATTCAATTACTTGAACTTCATTGCCCTTGGCCATAAATTGAATATTGAATGGACCAGTGATATTCAGTGCTTTTGCGATCATACTACTGTACTTCTTCACCTGTCGAATAGTCTTTACGTAAAGTTTCTGCGCAGGCAAGATTACAGTGGCGTCTCCTGAATGCACACCTGCGTTTTCCAAATGCTCTCCAATAGCGTAGTTTAAAATTGTACCATTCTGTGCAACAGCATCGAATTCGATTTCTTTTGCGTTCAGAATAAATTTGGTGACAACAACTGGTTTATCAGCAGCCACAACAGCTGCAATTTCCAAAAAGTTTACAAGCTGTGTTTCATTGATTGCCACACGCATCGCAGCTCCACTCAATACGAAACTGGGACGGACAAGAACTGGGAATCCAACTGTATTGGCGAACTGTAGTGCCTCATCCTTACTAGTTAGCACAGACCATGCCGGTTGCATTAAATCCATTTGATCTAACATATCCGAGAACTTTCTTCTATCTTCAGCTCTATCAATATCTGCAGCAGAAGTACCTAAAATGTTCGCACCATTATCTGACAATGGACCAGCTAAGTTATTTGGGATTTGACCTCCAACACTAACGACAACACCATATGCACCTTCACGTTCATAAATATCCAAAACACGTTCTAAGCTTAACTCTTCAAAGTAAAGACGATCACTCTCATCATAATCGGTAGACACGGTTTCTGGATTGTAATTCACGATAATAGATTTGAATCCATCACGTCTTAGTTGACGCACGCAAGAAACTGCACACCAATCGAATTCAACTGAGGACCCAATGCAATATGCTCCACATCCTAGAACCATCACACCTCTCTTCTTTTGATCCATGATGGTTTCTTTGACAACAGAAGAGCTCCTTACACGAGCTATAGGGGATCCATCCAAAGTATTACTTCTGGATTTTGAGAACTCTTGCTGACCAGTTAGAACATCATCCTCATTTCCAGAATACGTCATGTATAAGTAATTTGTTTGTGCGGGGAATTCTGCAGCAAGAGTGTCAATTTGCTTGACGCATGGGATAACATTTAATTCCTTACGGATGCAGCGAATTTCATATTCAGCCTTGCGCTTCTCTATTGATGGCATAGTATAGCGTCCAATCTAAAAATAAATGGAAGTTGTTATTAATGAAACCATTATTACATGTACAAAAGAGTAAAAAGTAGCATAGGAGTAAACTTACCTGCAAATCGCTGAAACCTGCCATTTTGAGCATTTTCATCGTCTCAACCGCATTACTTCCCTTGAATAGCGACATTCCTTTTGCCTTGCATTCGGCCCTCATACTAGCGATGTTCTTCAATTTGCTTAGAAACCATAAATCAATTTTAGTGAAATCATGAACTTGTTGTACTGTGTAGCCTTGTTCCAAAGCAGTTTGAACAGCAAATAATCTTGTATCGGTAGGTGTTTTCAATTGTTTCTCGAGTGCAATATCTTCCGGAACTAGCTTTGAGTCCTCTCCTTCAAGTCCAGGAAGGTAAGGGTTGACCATCCTACATGCTTTTTGCATAACCTCTTCGAATGTCCGCCCAATCGCCATAACTTCTCCAACACTCAACATAGATGAGCCAAGAGTATTACTTACACGGCGGAACTTTTTGAGATCCCATCTAGGCATTTTGAGTACACAGTAATCTAGTGATGGTTCAAAACATGCGGTGGTAGTTCTAGTGACTGAATTTCTAATGCTGACAAGGTCTTTTCCCAAACTCAATTTTGTTGCAACGTATGCAAGAGGATATCCGGTTGCTTTGGAGGCTAGCGCAGAAGAACGTGAGAGACGGGCATTAACCTCAATAATACAGTAGCGCTCACTTTCAGGGTGCAGAGCGTATTGGATGTTACATTCTCCTACAATTCCCAAGTGTCTCACAACTTTAATAGCTGTTTTACGCAACATAAAGTACTCTCTATTCGATAATGTTTGACTTGGCGCAACCACGATACTGTCACCTGTGTGGATACCAAGAGGATCGAAGTTTTCCATATTACAAACGGTCACGCAATTGTCACAGGAATCACGAACAACCTCGTATTCAAGTTCTTTCCATCCACGCAAATCTTGATCGATCAAAATCTGATCAGATGTAGAGAAAGCCTTTTCTGCTAGAGCAGTGAGTTCGGCATCGTCCGCAGCAAAACCACTACCAAGACCACCTAAGGCAAAGGCAGCACGGACCAAAACTGGGTATCCGATCTTATTTGCATTGGTCACAGCTTCCGCAACATTCGTAGCACTGTAGCTGAGGGCAATTGTTTCGTCGATTTCCTTCAATTTCTCGCTAAAAATCTCTCTATCTTCTGTGGCCTCGATAACATCAATTTGTGTACCCAAAACTTCCACTCCGGCCTTTTGTAGTTGTCCAGATTTCCAAAGTTTGACTCCTACGTTAAGAGCAGTTTGACCTCCCATACTTACAATAATACCGTCAGGTTTTTCTTTTTCAATTATTTCCATAACTACCTCGGGACGAATAGGAAGGAAGTACACTCTATCGGCAGCTGGAGTTGTTGGAGTAGCATCTCTATCTTGACTTGTCTGTACAGTAGCGATATTAGGGTTGATTAGAATGACCTCAATGTCCTCCTCCTTTAAGGCCTTAATACATTGAGAACCACTATAATCGAATTCTCCAGCCTGCCCAATACTAAGTCCTCCACTTCCAACTAAAAGAATCTTTTTGTATGTCTTTCTCTGGTAGTTGATCATATTTTGTAGCAAAAGTGGTTGGGGTATGTTACGTACATGTCCAACGAATTTTTCGAACAAGAAAGAGGTATCAGTTGGTCCACCACTAGCCTCGGGATGGAATTGAACAGAAAAGAAAGGTTTTGTGCGATGAACCACACCCTCATTACTCTTATCATTAGCATTGACAAAGAGAGGAGACCATGATTTTGGGAGAGTGTTTGTGTCCACAGCAAAACCGTGGTTTTGTGGAGTGATGTAACAGCGACCTGTTCGTAGATCTATACATGGCTGATTCATTCCACGGTTTCCGTATTTCATTTTGTAGGTTTTAGCTCCAGCGGCAAGAGAAAGCACCTGGTTACCAAGACAAATTCCGAAGATGGGTTTTGGTGGCTCAACTTTCATAGCGTACTGAACAGAAGCAATTGTACTGGAGCACATTGTGGGGTCACCAGGTCCGTTTGAAAGGAAAAGTCCGTCCCATTCAATGTTTGCAGGGTTAGATTCGAGATCGTAGTCAAAAGGTACTGTCACAAGTTTCACTTTATGTTCGTTAACAAAGTATCGAATGATATTGTACTTCATACCCAAATCATAAGCAATAATAGTGGTAGAATTGTTTTCACCATAAACAGTGATATCTTTGGTTGAAACTTCTGAAACAAGATTACGCTGGTTTGGGTCGACAAAAGTTACAGATGGTGCAGATTGAGGAAATGTTTTGTTTGGAGAAGGGTGAACTGATACACATCCTAGAATTGCTCCTGATTCCCTGATTTTTTTGGTGATAGCACGAGTATCTACTCCGTACACACCAGATATACCGTTTTTAGTTAGCCAGTCGCCTAGACTTTTTTGCGCTGTCCAATGACTGTGTTCCCAAGAATAGCTGCTAACAACAAGTGCAGCAATGTGAATACTTTTGCTTTCGAAGTATTTTGGAAGATTAAGCTCATCCAAGATTCCATCATCTGGGACTCCATAGTTACCTATCAAAGGATACGTGAGAACTAAAATCTGACCTCTATAAGAAGGGTCAGTCAAAGCCTCTGGGTATCCAACCATTCCGGTATTAAAAACTACTTCTCCTGGAGTTTCACTTTGATCAGTAGCTCCAAAAGAGAAACATTGGATTGGTTCTGACCCATCATCTAGATGGAGAAGCGCTGGCTCTCCCTGTGAAAATCAAGGAAGAACAGTGGTGACATTATCAAGTGTGAGAAATGAGTTTGCAAGGTCATTAATCTTTTAATGCAAACATAATCAACCCAGCACTTGAACGAAGAAGTGGAATAAGACTGGACGTAAAAAATGTACCAAACGCACTTTGACATCGAAGACACTCATTTATGACACTTTGGAAGTAATTATCTTTCTTCTATTTGAATCAATGCAATTTGAAGCAAATGTCACAAGAAATAAACCAGTGAATTCTGATCGATTTATGCTATTTCCGAAAAAAAAAATTCTTCACTATTTCCAATTTCATGTACGTACGTACTAAAGACTCATACTAAAATGTAGTATTTTCTTTAGGCGTAGACTGTGCTATAGAAGCCTTAATGGACGTTCAATGGATGACAACAGCCAATACGTAAGACACAAATGAAAATCTAAAAATCCAAAGATTTGACTGGATCTGAAGCCTTTCACGTCACAGCTAAAAACAAGAGCATATGTATGATTAGGAAAATAAAAAATGATGTCACTCCTTACTTAGAACAATTTTGTGTCATAAATACGTCATATAGATGAAGATAATGATGTGCTAAATGGTGGTGATTAAGACTTTTGCCTATATGGCGAATAGCGCCCTTTTTCTTCAAATGTTTCATGCTGTGGCGCTATTCTACCAAAGTTGTAAACATCATGCCCGGCAAAAATATCGCAAACATCACGATGTTGTCACGATGATATGACGTACCTTTTGAACAAAGACAGAAGACATTTTTGATGCTTCAAGAAATGCGCTGAACCTCTAATAGTGAAGTTGTAAATTCCTCAGTTTGCTTGAATGAAGGTGATGAGTTCAAGCACTTTTTTACGGGTATGTGTGATCTTTTGCAGAACAATTGAAATTATTATATAAATTCTAAATAGCGTCTCTTCGCTCCAAAAAGGTGAAGCTTTTACACTAAATAATAACGTAGCAAATTATAGCGCGCATTCATTTTTTCCTCCACAAAAATGTAGTACCGTACAAAACGTATAAGCGTACAGTACTAAGTAAAGTTTTGCAAAGCATCACTTTTTTTTGTTACCACGGCATTTTGTAGTTAATTTGGATGTAACACAGCAGCTGCTGTGAAAAAATCCAAATTACTTAATATACGTTCGCCTGAAATATTTCATCATGCGATGCTTCCTTATTTTTTTTCGATTGATGAAAAAGAAAGCTCTGCATCATTATATGCATGACCCAATTTGGTTAATTTAGGCACATCAAAGCCCCGTCATGCCAACTCAAGTAGTACTTCTTGAAACTTGGTTGAATCTAGTATAAATTGATTCAAATTATAACTTGGAGATTATTTGTATGTTGCTCTATTCACATGAACAAGGTTGGCACTCGTCAAAATTGCTGTGATATTGGTAGTGATACGAAATGAATATTATTCAACACACAAACAAACAAACAAACATGTAAACCAAAAACTTTGCATACCCAAATTTAGCATTATATTTATCTTCGATGATGCTAAGTTTACGTCCTTTAGTCTTGTCCACTTTTCTATCAGGAATGTTACTTTTATTAACTGGCTTTTATTCGGATTCTTTATTGCATCAATCGATTGTGGACTAGTTTGAGAAAGACTGGACGATATAGACAAAGTACTCTAGCCACATATTCACCTGTACATATTTCAAAAATAAATTAACTTACATTTAGTATTTAATACAGCAAGCAGTGGAAAAGTTTCCCAATTGCCTTACCTGAGCGTTTTCCCCCCTCTGCGTTTCTTTTCCTCCACATTGCATTTCCAAGAAACCGGAATATCATTAAGGGATATAGGATCCTCCACTTGCCTGGCTGTAAATTCTGTGTACAAATCAGCAGGAGCTACAACCCTAAGTTGTTGTAGAACTAATTCTCCAACTTGGCCGTCCCTTATACATTTTTTCAAGGTTGCTTCAACAATATTCCTTCTCAATTCACTATCAGGCATTTGATTTGCGCAAACTTTCAGATAGGTACCATATGTGATGGAATCAGGGTTTCCGTAAGGGGAAGATTCAAGCTCTGTCAGCATGTTGTAAGCAATATTGAGAGCTTTTACTTGTTCTAATTCATTCCCAACTGTGAAGGCGCACGCATTCATGACGCTGTTGTAGATAATTGTGTTTGGCTTTATATTTGTGTTTTTGCCTTCTTTATAAAGTTCAGACATTTGGTTCAATAGTTTGAGGGCATGTTCTGCTTTGCCGTAGTTGTGGCTGCGTGCCCAGGCGTTTATCACTGTAGAGAAACTAGTGACATCAGGCGAAACTTCCAAATTCCCATTTTCAAACATTTGCTCCATATTAGTGAGAAGAGTTTCTGCTTTGTAGGGTGCATTTGGGTCACCACTTTTAGCGTAAGCATTTAATAGTGAGTTATAGGTTTTGGTATTTGGTTTTATAGAGGCATCGTTTGTGCTTTGATATAATTTTTCCATTTCGTTTAAAATGCTTTCAGCAATCACTACAGCATCTATATCTTGACTTTTAGCGTAAGCATCGATCACTGAATTATAAGAGGCTGCGGTGGGTTTGCAGTCAGTATGACCTTCTTCGGAAGCCAAATATATCATATGCTGAAGTACTTCATGTGCATTGGCCGCAGCTTCTGGTTCACCGCTACGGTTCCAGGCAAGAATCAAAGAATGAAAACTTCTCGCCGTAGGTCGGACATCTGCATGTCCAGCTCGATATAGAGCTTCCATCTTTTGGCAAATTCTATCAGCTTTTCGAGCTGAATCGCCCTCTTGTTGTTCTGAATTGGCATAAGCTTCTATAACCGCAGTGTAAGTGTGCGTGTTTGGTTTGGCGGATGGGTTCTTGCCAGTGTCTGCCAAGTGCTCCATTCTAGTTAAGATTCCTTCTGCTTTTTCACCAGCATTAGTCTGTCCAGAGCGTGCTAATGCATGTATAACCTTAGTAAAAATACGAACATCAGGAGTAAACGAGGTCGTAGGTTCGAGTCCAAATCCAGAAGCTCTAGCATTGCGCTCATCCATTTCTTCTAGACGCTTGAGGAGTGACTCAGCATGAGCAGCTCCTCCTGGCTTTATTCGCCATGCATCAATAAGCCAACTAAAGGTCTTTTTATTCACTCTCAAATTGCTGCTATTAATTTCTTCGCGATTGATGAACTCTACATTGTATGGGTCAGCTGTATCAACGGAAGTTAATCGTAAAAGTTGTGTTGTCTTTCGGTGCAAGAATATATTTCGAAGCTTTTTGCTTTTTTGCTTGTGCTTATCTCTGCGAATTTTGTTGGGCTTTCTAGATTTACCTATGTTATCGGAAGAAGCCTCTACTGTGGTGACATAAAGTTGAGTATATTTAGGTGATGTTTGCGTTGTTTTTGTCTTATGTTTATTTGGGGGTGTGAAGGATAATGTAGTTCTTTGATGCCCTAGTTCGCAACAATTAAAATTGGAAGTTACAAGTGCATTTCCAACTTGGAATACGATTGAGAAACTCGAAATGAGGATAAGGCATATATTTCCAAACTGCTGGAGCGAGTAGAACCGCATTTTCAGAAAACCAACACAAAACTGGCAAGATCACAAGTGTACTTCCAACACTAAAGGCTAGATAAGCAAAATATTGGTTGCTTTTCTCTATTGCAAACTTTAGCTAAATCTTGATGCCTTCTCTCGTTGACTCTCTTCAACAAACTCTCAAGCATAGACACAAAGTTTCTAAAAGTTTAAGGTAATTGTACTGCCAATCACGTAATATGCCTATGTTTTGACAGAATTATTTAGGAATTTTCAAATTCTCTCTCACTTGCTTTCATAGGTCGTATTTGAAAATCTGAAGTATGTGTGAATTCATATGTATCTATCGTTGAGTTCTACAGATTGACAAAATTAAGTGCGTACTTCTTGAGCTGAGTTTTCATAAATCCCAAACTGTGAGAACCTTTCATTTTTCTTCAGTACACTTTGCCTTAAATATAGATGACGTAATTTCTAATTTCTCATAATGATTTATTCTTTCAATCAGAACGAAAGAAAATTGGTTCTGCTTGAGTATTCTTCCACCACGTACAAAGGACCTTTAATTGCAAACATTCTGACGAAAGCAAACTCAAAAACTCTCTAAGTAGTGTTTTTTCCAAAACATTATCGGGACTCGAATGGTGTTTTTTTCTGTTCGAAATCCAAATTATTTTTTTTCTGGATTCAGAATTCTAGATTGGTCTACAGTCTCATATTTGTATCATAAAATTTATGCGAGTCGGAGAATATGTTTTTTGATCTTCGTAGTCTCGAAACGGAGAAAACATACTCTGCGCTTGCTTGAACAAATGAATAGTTCGATTTTTTTATGACACGTCCATTATATGGTGAAGCTGTGTTTCCGTGAACAAACAACACAGATCAGTAATCATTTATGGCCCTTACAATGGACTTGATTATCCCTCGCAAATGATTGAAATGAACCAGTACATCATCGAAGAATTCACGAGAGAAGAGCTCACAAGCTGCTTTTTCAGATACACGTTAGGTCATCTTAAAAAACTTGCTTCTTCAAATAGATTTTAACATACATCGCGAATGAAGGATTGAAATGGACGAAGCATTCCGTTATCAAAGAATTTATGAGAGATCTTAGGAGCACAACTTTCTTTTAAAAATAGATATTAGGTCATCATCAAATACCCAGACCCTGATAATGGATTTCAATATCCATCATTTAGAAAAGATTGTGATGGATGCAATTTTTTCTTGAGAAGGGCTTAAGAGTATGGCTGTTTTTTTTCAGATACGCCCTAGGTCATCTTCAAATTATTAGCATCTAATAATGGATTTCAACATCCATCATGAATAACCGGAAAGGATGAAGTAGTCCATCATCGACGGTTCTACGTTAGAAGAGCTTAAGAGCACTGCTGCTTTTACAGGCACACTTTAAGTTGCCTTAGTATTCCCTAATGCCTTACAAAGGAC
>Ga0209092_10002144_pt1 | contig 18408 bp, 10 predicted proteins | sample FraStrMetagenome_FD_187446 | JGI IMG/M metagenome (GOLD analysis project Ga0209092, IMG submission 187446) | Marine eukaryotic phytoplankton communities from Arctic Ocean - Fram Strait ARC3M Metagenome (SPAdes) (version 2) | ecosystem: Environmental > Aquatic > Marine > Oceanic | place: Fram...
CGCAAGATGGTAAATTGTACTTCAAGAAGTATGATGCCAGTGCAAATACCGAATCTATTGTTGATATTTCTGCTGATTTGGATGCAAACGCTATCCTCACTCTTATTAAAGGGGTTGATGGAGCAACATCTGGACTAGATGCTGACTTGCTTGATGGGCAAGAGGGAACGTATTACCTAGATTATAATAACTTTACTAACGTACCCCCTGCAACCCTTGACTTCACATTAGAAGGTAAGGTAACAGGTACGGCATTCTCCAACACTGGCGTAATGACTGTTCAAACTGAACTAGCCAACACGGCGGTTACTGCTGGAACTTACGGTTCTGCTTCTCTTGTACCTGTATTTACAGTTGATGAAGATGGTAGACTTACAGCCGCAAGTACAGTTTCTGTTGCAGGGGTTGACAGTACACTATTCACTACAGCAAACAACACATTTACTATTGGCACGGCTGATGGTGGGTTCTTCCACACTCCTATACAATCCTTTAACAACATAAGTGCCAACAACATATTCGTAGCAGGATTAGTTGATGGTCGTGATATTGCGGCTGATGGTGCAAAGCTAGATTTGCTCGAAGATGATTTTGATCTAACACTAACTGGAAAAGTCACAGGTACTGCAAGTTCTAATACTGGTGTGATGAGTATCACTACTGAATTGGCTAATACTGGTGTTACAGCCGATACTTATGGTTCTGCTACATCTATTCCAGTTATCACAGTTGACGAAGATGGTCGTATCACTACTGCGACAACAACTTCTGTCGCTGGTGTTTCTAACTTTAGTTACGTGTCTTCTAATAATAGCATAATTCTTCAAACTGGTGATGGTTCGTCCTATATTGCACCTATTACTAGCTTTGACTTAAACACTGACTTCGGTGATGGCATTGATGTGACAGGCGATATTACTGTTACTGGAACTGTTGATGGCAGAAATATTGCTACAGACGGTACAAAATTAGATAATATAGAAACAAACGCTACGGCTGACCAAACCGCATCTGAGATAATGACTGCAATTCAAACAGTCGATGGTGCGGCATCTGGATTAGATGCAGACCTACTTGATGGCTCTCACAAATCTGAAATTATCTCAGAAGCGGTTGCTAGTGCTTCGGATCAAGTCGGTAATGGATTGGTGACTTTGACTGTTGCCAATGGCCTGACAGGTGGTGGTTCCTTCAGTCTAAACGATAGTGCTAACACAACAATTACAGTCGATCACGCAGATACTTCTTCTGTTGCTGATGTTGATAACTCAGGTGGTAATGTATTACAGGACGCATCTTTTGACACATACGGACACGTTGTAAGTGTATCATCCACTGATCTTGATAATCGTTATTACACTGAAACAGAACTAGATGCTGGGCAACTAGACGATAGATATTACACTGAAACAGAACTAGATGCTGGTCAATTAGATAATCGTTATTTCACTGAAACAGAATTAAATGCGGGTGAATTGGATAGTCGTTACTACACTGAAACAGAATTAGATGCTGGTCAGTTAGATAATAGATACTACACTGAAACAGAACTAGATAGTGGTCAGTTAGATAATCGTTATTATACCGAAACTGAAGCAGACGCAAAGTTTGTTGATGTAGCTGGTGACACGATGACTGGCAAGTTGATTGTCAATAATGACATTGAACAATCCCACTCAACAATGATTTCCAAGACAGCAACTACTAGCGCAACTGGTCAGGCAGACCTATTCTCATTCCCACACGGAACTTTTGGAAGTGCTGAGATCATTATCCAAGCTAAAGATGGAACTGCTAGACACATTACTAAATTGTTGGTTACACATGACAGTTCAACAGCTATGGGTACAGAGTATGGTTCTATATCAACTGGTAGTGATCTTGCCACATATGATGTAGAGATTTCTGGTCCGTTGCTGACACTTAAAGGTACGCCATCAAGTTCAAATGCCACAACATATAAAATCGTAGGGACACTAATAAAATCGTAGGGACACTAATCGCTTCTTAATTTGTTATAAATACAAGAAAGCATAATATAAGCCGAATCTGGGGAGAGTGAACCACATGGCAAATGATAAAAAATTCATAGTAAAGAACGGTCTGCAAACGGACAATAACGTTCTGGTTGGTACATCCACAGACGATGGTGTAAATAAACTACAAGTTACAGGAGCCGCAAAGGTAACTGGTACAGTAGAAGTAACTCAAGCAACTCCATCCACCGCTTCACTGACAGCAACAAATACTGGTGGGACTGGTGCTATTATTGCTAACTTTGTTGGTGATAGCGAATCCCTACAGATTACTAATTTCGCCACTGGCGATTATAGCATTCTAAACAGTGGTCAAAGCAACGGTGTTAAATTCTATGACAATACTGCTGGTGTTGAAATTATCTACAATGATGTGGTTGATTTAGAATTTGATAGTTCTGGCATTGACTTTAAACGTTCGCCAACTGTTAATGGTTCTATCATTTGGCATGCTGGTAACGATGGCACAGGCTCTACTCTTGATGCAGATTTACTTGATGGAATTGATTCTCTATCTTTTGTTCGCTCAGATCAAAATGATACGATGGACGGTGATTATATTATCACTGGTAATCTCACAGTTCAAGGTACACGCACAGAAATTGTTTCAGAAACAGTTTTAATTGCTGATAACATCATTACACTCAACAGCAACTTTTTAACTGGTACTCCAACAGAAAATGCTGGTTGGGAAGTTTCTCGTGGTAGTTTAGCAAACTCATCCATACAGTGGGATGAAACAAACGATTGGTTCAAGCTAATCTCAGCAGGGACAGATTTAGGTCGTATCATTACAACCGCTGATGAAGGCTCTGGCAATAACTTTGATGCTGATACTGTTGACGGATTAGAAGCTTCACAGTTTATCCGTTCAGATGTTAATGACATTGCAACTGGCAACTTAGAATTTGAAGGTACGGTAGCTATTGGTGATGAAACTGGTTCGGCTTTGCTTACTATGCGTGGTGCTGGAACTAATAGAGTTCTTTCTTCTGATAACGGAAAAATTGGTTTCCTTGATGGGGCATTTGCTTACCAAACATATTCAGACTTAAATGGTGACTGGACTGTTGGACGTTACAACATTGCTGAAAGATTTGTAGATAAAGATGATTCTACCTATTTTGCAGAACCAGCAGCCAACTCAATCTTCAATAATCTTGGGCTTGACAGTGACCTCTTCCACAATGGTAACGCTAACACCAAAATATCATTCGGCACAGACACAATTAATTTTAATACTGATGGCACAACAAGGCTAACACTTAATAATACTAATGCTGTATTCACTGATGACATCATTGCACCAAGAATGTTGGATTCAACTGATAATACTAAATTAATCGATCCTGCGGGAACTTCGGTTATAAGCAATATTGGAATTGATACAAACATCTTCCATAATGGTGACACAGACACAGATATTAACTTTGGAACTGACACAGTAAATGTGAACACTGGTGGCACAACAAGGTTTACAGTGGACAATACTAGCGTAACAGCTACAGTTGACGTTGTTGCACCAAAGTTTGCTGACTCTGCTGACACATCATACTTTGCACTTCCAAGCGGCACATCTGTGATGAACCAAATTGATCTTGACGATTATATCCGTCATAACGGTGACACAAACACATACATGGGCTTTAGTGCAAATGACACAATCGTACTTGCTACTGGTGGTACTGCAAGAATTACTGTAACTGATACGGCTGTCACTGCATCTGTTGATGTTGTTGCTCCAAGATTTGTTGACGCATCAGACTCTAATTTCTATGCTGATCCAGCAGGAACATCTGTCTTTAATGACCTTGGCATCAACGATCAGTTATTCCACAATGGCAATACAGGAACTAAACTTTCTTTCGGTACAAACACTATAAGTCTTGATACTAATAGTGCGAATAGAATTGCAATTTCTGACACAGAAGTTTCATCTACAGTACAACTTCGTGCGCCCGTATACTACTCACCAACAGGGACTACATACAAATTAGACCTAGATAGCACTACAACCTCTATGGCAGTTAATGCTAAGGTTATCGTTGGTAATGTTTCAGATGACGTAAGGTCAAATGACACTACAGGTGAAGGTGGTATTACTCTTGCTCCATATGGAACGAGTGGTGGTGCTACATCAAACCCATTATTCTCAATCTCTGGTGGCACTGGTGGTTTACCGTTAACATCATTAAATAAATTTGGGATGGGGAACAACCCATTTAATGTTGCCAACCTAATCACCGAAACTAAAGTTGGTGGGGTAACTGCAACTACTCTTAGAGGCGATTCATTCGGAAACATGTACCAAGTTATCGACAATGATATGTCTTGGTCTGTAACAGATTCAAGTGCAAACTTCTTGTTGACTACTAATGCAACTGATGGTGATGTCATTATTGGTGATCAAACGGCGACATACGCATCAATGGACGCAACACCAGTAGTTGGTTCAAAAACAAATAGTATTCTTCACGTAAGTGGATCGGTGCAACTAACTAGTAATGATGACGCATTCGCAGTTGGTTCTGGCACAGCTACATTCCTTAAGGGTGATGAGCTAGGCTTTGGATCAGGCGGCGGTTTCTATATGAACGATACCGCTACGGTTAAAGTCCGTGGTGATAAAGATGTTTCTACTGCTGGTATCATGCAAGCCGCACAGTTTAAAGACAACAATGATGATACTTTCTTTGGTGACTTTGCTTCAACATCAAGAATGAATAGCATTGACATATCTGGTACAATCAGACATGATGGCGATGTAAACACAAACATTGGTTTCCCAGCAAACGATCAAATTGCTTTAACAACTGGTGGAACAGCAAGACTTACTGTAACTGATACGGCTGTTACTTCTTCTGTTGATTTGATTGCACCAAGAATGCTAGATTCCACAAACAATTCTTATCTTGTTGATCCATCTGGAACTTCAGTGATGAGCCGCATTGACCTTGACGATTACATTCGTCATAATGGCGACACTAACAGCTACTTCGGTTTCTCTGGTAATGACATTTTCAAAGTATTTGTTGATGCCACACAGCAACTTAATATTGATGATAACTCTGCTAATTTTGCTCAAAACGTATACGCTCCAGCTTATTACGACAGCAACAACAACTCATATTACCTAGACCCAGCAGCAGATTCTCAATTAAACACTATTGACATTGATGATTACATTCGTCATAGAGGTGACGTCACTACTCTATTCGGTTTCGATCAGAACGCAAGATTTAGAGTAAACACAGCTAACGCAAATCGTCTGAGCATTGATAACGATAGTGCTGATTTTTCAGTAAACGTTTATGCACCACGCTATTATGACAGTGGTAACAACGCATTTTACCTAGACCCAGCCTCAACATCTATTACTAATGTTATACGAGCGCAAGAAATTCAAGTTGGCGTGAGTTCCATGACAATTGAGCCACCTTCTGGTCCTAAAGGGACTATTATGGTTGAGGGTGAAAGAGACAGTTATGCTGGTTATATGATTAGCGACGACTGGGGCTTCATATCAAGTGGCGCTACAGAAATGGGTCTGTATAACGAGACTGATAATGAATGGTCATTACTCGCCAATAGAAACAACTTTACAAGACTACATTCAAACAATATACACCAAATTGGTGCTGAAAACGGATATGGTTCTGCGCCAAACAGTATGCGCTCACCTATCTTCTATGATTTAGACGACTCAGCGTTTTATGCTGATTTAGCAGGGCAGTCAAGATTAAAGTCTGTTAAGGCTGGCGATAGTGCTATCTTCAACAACACAACATATCCTCTTGAAGTTAAGTCTACGCAAGAGCGTATGATTGTAATCCAAAACACATCGGCTGACGCTAACTTCCCATCGATCTTGCACAAGACTAGAAACTCTCGTTCTACTATGGCACTTTCTTTTAATAATATTGGAGAACGTTTCTGGTTCGAAGAAAATGGTAACATCCAAGCTTATGGTGCTGGTATCTTTGGTTCGCTTGCACTTAATGGTGGTAATGAAGACCTTGGCTTGTTGAAAACATACGGTTCTGGTTTGGCTGACATGAAAATGTTTGATGCTTCAGACTACTGGGACAAACGTGTTATTCAACCTATGCAAGGTGATGAAAATGCCGCAACAACTACAACCGCTGAATATGTTAAAAATGGAGACGGACCTTTTGCTTCAAGCTATGCTTTAAGATCATCAGGATACAGAACCTTTGACTCTGACTACATCGCTGTTGAACCAGGCGAAGAAATCTACGCTGAACAAGCTGTAAGATATATCTCTGGGTCGGGTGGCTTGTACTACCTTGGTGTTAGACAGTACGATAAAGATAGAAACCCCATTTCTAGTAATGCTGGTATTTCATACTTTGCCGCATCTGCTGTTAATGTAACTTCTACTTCTTGGGAAGAATACAAAGGCTACCATACAGTACCGACAACTCACACGCCATACAATGGTTCTGACGGTGCAGGTGTTCGTTTTGTGAGAGTTGTCGTTCTTATGAACTACAACACTGGTGGGGCAATTCGTGAATTTGGACCTCCTATCCTAAAAAGGTCTGACGTACAAGGTAAGATCAAAGCGGATTCGATGACTATTGATAATAGTGGAACAATCGGTGTTAATCTTGATGTTACTGGTGATATTACAGGTTCTACAATCACAGGTACTAACGTTGACGCAACTAACTTCCGTGATGCTTCAAATGCAACGTACTCATTCAATCCACGTACTGGTGGTAAAGTTGCTGGTACATGGGACTGGACAAACGGTACTATCGACAATCTAAACCTCCTTACTTTCAATGATCCTGGGCCAAATGAAGGCATTCGTTGGAAAGGTGGCAGTGAATGGGCGATCTTTGAATCTCCTGATAATCTGACAACCAATTCCTTGGGTAACCTACAATTTACTTCTGATAACTTAGCAGTAGGTGGATACGCCGCTGTAAGTCGTGCTACCATCACCACAGCAGGTGATGTTGTTGCGTCTCGTTTCATGGATGCTACAAGGTTCCGTGATAAAGACAACACTGCTTATTACGTTGATCCAGCAGGAACATCTATAGTTAATGAAGTACGTGCTAATGAATATATCAGGCACAATGGTGATACTGACACTTACATCCGTTTCATTGGCGCTGATGATATGCAACTTGTTGCTGGTGGTCGCCAAATGCTTCGTATGGATGAAGGAACTGACCCAGACAGACTAAGATTTGTTACTGATAGTAACTGGACAGATGCTAACGGTGATTGGAATATGTCACGAAACGTTAGTGTTAGTGGCACACACACTGTTCTAAACGGTGCGTATGCTAACATCTTCTACGATAACGATGACAATAGCTACTATGGTAATTTTGCTGACACATCTGTGATGAATACTGTTAGAGCTAACCGTTTCGAAATGGGTAGTGCTTCTACTTACATTGATAACGTATCAGGTCAATACGGTACAATTCGTGTAACTGGTAATACTGGTGGATATGCAGGTTATGCAATCAATGACGATTGGGTATTCATGTCAAGTGGTGCTGGCGTTGCAGGTATCTATAATGATACTAATAACGAATGGGCGCAAATCTGGCGTCAAAATGGCGATGTCGAACTTTATTGGGATGGCACAGAACAAGCATCTACTAAGAGTGGTTTCTTCTTAGGTACTAACCAAGTTCGCTCACCTATCTTCTACGATAGCGACAACACGACTTACTTCGGTAATTTTGGTGGTACATCAAGGTTCTTGGGTCTAACAGTTGATAACATTATTACTGGTAATATTTCTGGAAGTTCTTTAGAATTACGCACTAAAGACAATAGAATTATTGAGCCAAATGAAGATAATGCAAGCCGCCTAACGTTTGGTTTCACATCTTGGAATAACAATAACACAGCACCATATGCTGATTATTTACACCTTAGATCATACGGTGACGCTTCTGGTGGATCAGACAACTTACTTATGTTTAAGAAATCTGGTCGTGGTATGCGTCTATGGCAACAAACTTGGAATAGCGGAACTGCTTATTCTGCATATTCTGACTTGGCTATCTACAACGCCAACCCAGGTGGTGGTGCAAGTTCTAATTTCTATGCCGCTAGTTTCATCGATGCAGACAATACATCCTTCTTTGTAAACCCAGCGGGTATATCTAAGATTAAGCACCTAGAAGTTGCTGGCGAGAACCTTAATGCGTCTTATTCACATGCGGCAATCGAAGTACGTGAGTACAACTACGGTGGCGCACAAACAGATAACGATGCTACAGCACCAAGGATTGGTTTCCATTGGGGTGGTAGAGTTGCTTCTCAGATCAGACTAGCTTCTAATGGTGAAATTCAGATTAGAGACAACCCTGGTACTGGATACGAAGAGTTACGTGCAAGCAACATCTATGCGCAGGGTAGTTCATATGCTGGGCGTTACTATGATCGTGACAACACAGCATATTACGGTGACTTTGCATCTACATCTGTCGTTAATATTCTTGATGTTCGTGGAGAAATCTACAACGATGGTTGGTTCCGTAACGATACATCTGGTCGTGGTCTTTACAGTACACCAAACAACATGCACTTCTATTCTAGTGATAGTGACAGTTGGAGAATTCGTTCTGCACAGAACTCATTATCTCTTGAGTTCTCAACGAACGCTGATGTGTATCGTGGTAGAGTATATGCAACTAGCTCGAATGAAATTGGTTTCTTATCACAAGACAGTGGTTGGTCACTACAAACCACTAACTCCAAAGTAGATTCGCACCACAACTTCTATGCTCCTATCTTCTATGATAGAGACAACACTAGCTTCTATGTGAACCCATCTAGCGACTCACTCTTTAGTGGTGATGTTAGAGCAAATAGATTTGTTTTCAAAAATGCTGTAAGTGATAATAATACTTTCGGTTTGTATTTTGCTACTAACGAATCTTCTTCTTACGCAATATATCGTGAAGCAGGTGGTTGGTCAAACCCGTATCCAGATTTAAGAATTGCTTTCCACACTGGTATCAGTATGGGTGCTTATCATGGCTATAACGGTATTCGCTTCTTTAACGATGCGACTAGTACAACTCAAGTTATGTCAATCAACAACGGTTCTGATCCTTTGGGTCAAAATGACGTATACGTTAACAACTCGTTACAAGCTGGTGGCTCATTACGCGCACCTATCTTCTACGACTCAAATAACACAGGTCGTTATACAGACCCCGCGTCTACATCTCAAATGGGTACAATTGAGTGGGATCAGTTGAATGCCAGAGATCGTGGTGACTTTATTACCTTCTACGGTGATAACAGCACAAACCACTCAATCTCTTCAAGAAATGCTTCTGGTAGCACTGATGATGATATTCGTATCAACTCATATGGTTCTGTGTATATCAACCTAGACTCAAACGCCAACAATAGTTCTGGTGCTGACTTTATGATTGGTCGCCACGGTCAGGCAACTGGTACTATTAATAACACCGACTTGTTTAGAGTTTATGGCGATGCAAACTATGCTTACTCAGCATACAGTTTCAGAGCGCCAATCTTCTATGACTCAAACAACACTGGTTATTACTGTGATCCATCAAGTGCATCTAACTTTAACTCATATGTTCGTGCAAATGAATTCTATGCTCGTAACTGGTTCCGTAATGACGGCGCAAACGAAGGTATCTATAACCAAGCAACTGGTGTACACGCATTCTCACAACAAGGTCAACACTATTCAGTAGGTGGTAATAGCTCTGGATCATCAATGAGTTTGACTCTGTTCTCAAGCCACTCTACAAACCGCCGCATGTGGTTACACGGTGGGTCTGATGGATATTGGGGTTTCTTGAACTCAGGTGGTCAATGGCAGTTGCGTAGTAGATACGGCGATGGTTATTCACCAAACCTACAGTTTAGAGAAGAAGGTAACGAAAGTTGGACAGGCAACCCAGGAAACGATGTTGGTAAGATTGAATACCACTCAAACCGTTTCTATATTGTTGCTGGTGGTAACTCAAACCGCATTTGTCAGTTTAGACAAAATGGCTCTGATAGATCGTATGTCGATAACAATGGTCTATATGTCGGTACAGCTACGTCAGCAAGATGGGCTGACCTTGCGGAAAGATATTCGGCTGATGAAATCTATCCAAATGCAACTGTTCTAGGTATTAACCTTGACGGTGACTCTGAAGCCACTCTATGGCAACCAGGAATGCCTCTCTTAGGTGTTATCTCAACAAACCCAGCGGTTCAAATGAACGATATGGGAATTGAGCCAGGTTCTAATTCTATAAAAGCACAAATGAACCCATTTATTGCTCTTAAAGGTCGTATCCCATGCTTGGTAAGTGAACCAGTCAAAAAAGGCCAATGGGTTATCCCAGACGCAGACGGTAAAGCTAAGGGCGTAGACTATGGTACAGTTGGTATAAATAGCTATGAGATTATTGGTATCGCCCTTTCTGACAGTAAGGACGGTGAAGTAGAGGTGAAAGTATAATATGCCAACATATGCACAATTGAATAGTAGTATGCAATCTAAAGCGGGCGCACAACTACGAACCTTTGATAGGGGCATTAATGTTGCCATTGATTCATGGGTTCGTATTTATGGTTTCGATAGCTCTTATGGAACATGGATGATTGTTAACGGCTATGGTTGGTATGGTCGTTCAAACCATTACCACAGATTCGAATACGTTAACGCAAACAACTCATTGTTTAATAACTACCTTGATGGTGGAATATACACTGGTGGTATTATCCGTTCCCAAGATGTTATTGACTCAATTAACAACGTTGTGCGAAGAGCGGTTGATTTGTGCGAAGGTAGAATAACCAACAGAAGTATGACTGCACGTCCATGCCACCAAAGTTGCCATAGTAGTTGCCACACATCGAGAGGTAGACGCTAATGACCGCAGATAGAGGTGATATTAACAGTTGGGTGCAAACGTATTCTGGCTCACAACTAAGAACATTTGACAAAACCATCACATATACGGTAAATACGTATGTTCGATACTATCGGTTTGATAGCTCTTATGGTGGGGCGTTGAGGCTTGATGGTCAACAATATACTACAAATACCAACTTTACTCAAAGATACGAATACGTAAACGCAAACAATACCCTATTCAATAACTATATTGACGGTGGTATTAATGGCGGTCAGCTTATGTATGCACAAGATATCGTAGATACTGTAGAAGACAACGTAAGAAGAGCGGTTGACCTAATTGAAGGTAGGATTAATAGTACGTATCAAGTAATTAACGCATGCCATGCTAGTTGCCATAGTAGCTGTCATACATCAAGAGGAAGACGTTAAAATGACAATGCAAAAATCATATTGTAAGCAAATGAGATATTCTGGTCCAGAGAGTTTGTCTCCTGATAGTGCATCCAAGTTTGATGTTCTCATTCAGATGGAAGTTTTGGTTGGATGCGATCACGGTTGTTTGGGTTGTTTTGTCGATAAGAACATCGATCCTGATATGAACCAACAGATCATCGACAGAGCAAAGGAACTTGCTGATGGTGTAGCCAGAACTGGTCTTAACCTCAGAGAATTTGTTATCGGACCTACAGACTTCTTCACAGCCAAGAACACAGAGTCAGTATTAAATAACTCAGTAGTCCAAGAGATTATGAGAGAACACACAGGCGCTCGTATTGCCGCTCCTGCTAAGTTTGATATTGCTACTATGGATAAAGTAAAAGAAATCTTTGCTGTCCTTGATGACGAAGACAAATACCGTCGTGACATGATCATTGAGTTTATTATGCCAATTGGCAGAGTAGAACAGATGTTGAACGACGACGAATATTTCGACAATGTTATGGAAAAAGTAGAGTTCTTTAAGAATAATACACCAAAGCAAATGGATTGGTCTTGGACGCTTCAAGCATCTAATGTTGTTGGTAAGAAGATTGACAAAGAAACATACAATAAGATCATTCAAAAATCAGTAAACGAATACGAAACTATTGTAGAGATGAACCCAGCTTTCTCAAGAGCAAGGTCGCAGTTGGTTCAACGTAGAAACCTATTTGGATGGAATGATTTTCTTGGTAAAGTTATTGACAAAGATAATGCACAAGAAACTGTTATGTCAATGGCTAACTTGTATTGTAACTCAATCAACTTTGTTGGTCTTACAATCGTACCAGGAGAAAACGGACCTACCACACACTTGAATGTAATGCTACATGAGCAAGCATTCTTCTTAAACAATAAAAACCTAGACGTCACAGGTCTTACATTCGAAGAAATATTGGATCGTAAAAATGAGCTAGTGACGAAGGGTATAAATAGATCAAGTAAGGTATCTGATTGTAACGGATGTCAATTCGCGGTAGCATGTGCTTCCCGATTGATTTTTGAAGCGCAAGAAACTTTAAACGTTGATGGATGTGTTTTAAACAAAGATGTCCTTGCGGAATATAACCCATACGATTGGACTTGGAACGACGATGCGATGGAAAAACTAGGAGTGACATCATGATAGGCCAACACCTTTATTTTTTGAATAACAAAAAGTATATTACAAACTCAACTAACCTCGAAACTGTATTTTTCGAGATGAACTCGTTTTATCACACAAAAACGCCTAGAACAGTTTGTATGATCGAATCATCGATGCCAGATAGTTTGATTGTTCAGTATGATGTAAGAGTACGTGCCGATAGTATTCGCGCAGGTGCTGGTGCTGATATTATTTTTAAACCTTGGGAAGAAGTTTGTACTAGTGAGTTTATCCAAAATAGTGAAAAGTATATTCTTGTAGCTTGGGAAGAAGAAGATCAAATTCAAATCCATGCAAGATACGCTGCTGGATTGCTAACTGCATCTGGTTTCTATCCTGATGCCTCTACGGCAACAATCAACACCATGGTTGGCGAGTTTATGGAAAAAATCTTCGACTGCGATAGTATGTTTACATTCATGTCTGCGGCTCCTGCTGTTCAAGATATGTCAGATACTGTTGAAGCTATTCTAAACAACCCAGAAACACCACCATTTGATGTGACTTATCAAAACGGCAAGAACTTCAGTTATGACTTCCTATTCTTCTTGAATGAATACTATCCATGTCCAGAAGTACAATCTCTATTGATTGAGAAGTTTACAATTCATAGTGCTGATATGGCACAAGATGTTATGGAACACTTTACATCACGTCGCCACTACTTGGCTTATATTCTTTCTGTTATTGATTGGATGAATGCTAATGATCTACCAGTAGACAAGCAACAATTTGTTAATGATGTTTACATGAAAGCCGCTAATAAGGGCAACTATCAAATTGCGTTTTATCAATTAGAAGAACTATGGAATAGAGTAAAAGATAACGAAGCCTTTATTCTTGCCCACACTGATAAAAGAGATAATACAAGAGATGGTTGGGAATTTTGGGACATGTATACCGAAATCAATAACGTGTTCCCTATTGTCAAGAAAGTGCTTGAGCGCAGTTTTGATATGGATAACCTAACTGATGATTTGAGACTTATTAACACTGATGTTCAGTTCTTCTCAAAAAGACAAAATAGAATTCCATACTTGATACACAAATACACATTATAGGATGTAATAAATGAATGATAATGAAAATAACTTGAACCCAGATAGAGAATTTGAAGATCATAAATTTTCAGAGCGCGAGAAGAACTTTAAAGCTTACACTTTACCTCTTGCGCCCCAAGATTTGGTTGCGATCTATAAGGAAAAAGAACGAAATAAAGATTTTATTCTGAACGTAGATTACCACAGGACTAAAGAAAAGTTGAGTGCTAAGCATATTATCATATACTTGGCGAATACTAACTTTAAGGCTGGGTTTACTTTCTTGGATGAAGAATTGATTACGGAATACATCAAATCAGATTTTATGGTTGATTGTCCAATTCTTGTACGCATGCTCTCAGTTATTGTTAGAATGAGATTGCATTATGATCTTAATGACGCAGAACAGAAGTTGCTTCTTTTGTTCCCAGAAGAAAAAGTACATGAATATATCGAAGGTAACCTCGAATTAGTTGATGAACTAATCGAAACTATTAGAGATGCCGTGCCGTGGGCGATGACAAATCTATATGAAAACCTAAATGAACAAGACAAAGAAATTGAGGTAGAACTCAAGAACTTTGTGGGTGATATTGAGGTTTATGATAAGCCATCGAACTGTGGACCTAATGTTGCGCGTTTCATCACAGAAGCGTGGGATGGATTTTTGTGTATCGTTCACAACATGGGTGTTAGTACGACGTATAATAAAGCAGTTTATAATGCACAACCAAAGTATTTTGGCAAAGATTTGTACTACATCATGAATGAGACTAGAGTTATTGATCAGATTATGGCGATGTTCCCCGACTGGTTTTGGGTTAAAATTGAGACTCTAGACTTGAATAAGTTGCTAGAGGAATCTGAAGGCGACCACATCGAAGAATCTATCGACAAGATCGAAGATAAGTTTGATGATAGTCCATCTGAATAGCACATATGCGGGATATTACTCTTATAATGCAGACGAAAGCCCCATAAACACAGACTTTCTTAGAACAGAAATTAATCTGGACATTTTACATGGCTGTAGTCAGATGTGTCCTGGTTGTTTCATTCCTAGAAAGAACTTGACTAAGGCAGATAACTTAGAAACTCTATACAATCTTCTTATTGGGGGTTCATACCATCCTGATGAGATAACCATCGGTCCAACAGACATATTTGATGCAGAAAACTTTTCGGAAATTATGAGTCATCCATATATGGAAAAGATATATGGTATATCAGCCATAGGTTTTACATCTACACTCACACAACCCTATCTACTAGTCAAAGAAAAGTTGGCTGTTATTTGGGGATTGTATAAGCACATTCATAGAGTGCCAGATATTGACTTCAAAATTGTTTTGGACATTGACAAATACTTGGATGGCGATCTTGATAGTTTCTACAAGAACCTTGAGTTGTTTGAATTTGGATCAGTACAGTTCCGTGTGAATTACCACAAAGATGTTTTCAAAAGAATTGGGTATAATGAGCTATGCCAAAGGGTATTTGATGACTTCAATGCGCCTGTTATCATAACACCTTCCTTCTTGACAGACAGGAATGTTCGTGGTAAGGTAACTCAACATCTTGAGAACTTTAGACGCGAGATGTTAGAACAAAAAATAGATAAAAAGTGGCTAAACCTTTACACATTTTTTGATGCAAAGTTCAATGGCTTTGGCTGTCAGAACTATAGTTTTTATAATAACAAACTTTATTTAAACCCATTCCTTTATGATGTGATCATCCAACGCACACCACAATTCGAAACGACTATGGATGCAAACACATTGTATGATAATATAGAATATGCTCAACAGGTTGATGATTGTAATGGGTGTGAATTTATGATGAGTTGTGCTGAGCGCAATGTACACTTATACATGGAGTCGAGAGGACTAGACAGTTGTGTTGCTCTTAAGGAGTACATGTATGCCTCTGATTAAGAACAACCTCTACTATGAGATGACCACAGAGACGCAAACTAAGCCAGTGAGTGCGGTCAAGATACAGCTAGATGTATTGGATGGATGTCACCACAAGTGTCCTGGATGCTTTGTGCATAGGCGTGGTAACAGTAGTGACCCACATCAACTAGAAGAAGCCAAACAGTTTATCAAGACTATTACTGATCAAGGCATTCTAGTAGATGAGATGCTTATCGGTCCCACTGACTTTCTCGCCTCTGAGAACTTCTATGAGGTTATGCCACATCTACTCGACGTTATCAATGAGAATAGCCCAATACTTGCATTCGTGTCAACCCTTATTGATGGAGATATCAAAAAGTTTTGTCAATTCATTACTGACAATATAAACCTTGACACAGAGATTGAAATCGGTATTGCGACTAACCCACACAAGTTCTTTAATGAAGATTACATACAACACGTATCAGAAATCCTAGACTACATAGATAAGAACCTACAACATGAGGTTACATATACATTCGTTGTTAATATAAAAGACTATGGATTAGATTATGAAGAACTACACGATCAGGCTGTAAAACGTTTTGATACCATATTGGACTTCATTCCTTCAGTATCTCGCTCCCATAAAGCAAACATAATCTTAAAGACACTTGATGAATTCAACGAATACTTTAGCACATGGCATCGTGAATCAAAGCTAAACAACATTATGGTAGATCATAGCCATGGTGGAATGAACTACACAGTGTTGAACTACAAAAAAGGTGAGTGGTATCTTAGTCCGTTCATGTATGAGAATATGGCTATATACCACGATATGTTCAAAGTAGATAACTTCAACTCAGTTAATGGTATGGTGGAACAACAAATTGAAAGTGCCAAGGGAACTGAATGTGAGAATTGTCCCTTGTTCTTCTCTTGCTACAATAGAAAGATCATAATGTTAAGAGATTACCTTGGTGTGGATCGTTGTATTGCTCCTAAAGAGAATATGTTAAATAACATACATAACTATAACGCACCTGCTCAAACAATGTATCAATGGGATGGTTATTCAGTTGAAAACGACAAGCAAGGTTATCGTAAGAAGTTTTTAGTTACTACTGACGATGACCCAGAACTAGAAAGAATTAAGGACATATCATATGTTAAATAATGATTGGAAAGACATCGTAAGTGGCGGTGGTATTGGTGAAGAATTTACTTCAATCGATAGCATGAAGCAATACAAGATACAAGTTAATCTTGAAATACTTGAGGGTTGTTCGTACATGTGTCCTGGTTGCTTTGTCAAGCGTAGAGGCAACTGGAACCCAAAGTCAATCGCTCTATTCCATGAACTAGCGTATGAACTGAAAGACAGAAACGATGTTGTACTAGATGATATTGTGATCGGACCGACTGATTTCTATGGTGCTGAAAATCTTATTGACATCATCAACAACCCAAGACTTGCAGATGCTATATTAATGATGCCAGAAGACAATAGAAATATCCAACATAACTGTTCTATACTTGGCTCATTATCTGAAAAAGACATTCAAGGCAAAATTAAAGCCATCGAAGAATCTCCATTAGGTAAGGTTGTTGAGGCATGGGATGTGCAGATTGCACTAGACTTAAACCGTCTAATGAACGACCCAGAATACTTAAATGCACTAGACGAAAGAATTGAGACTTTTAAGAATAGTTCTCTGAACTTCGAAATAAGCATGGCTACTAATATCGTACAAGGAGTAGAAGACATATTGTATCCTGCTATCGATTTTGTTCGCTCAAAGTATGAAACAGTTATTGAAGTTCTACCCTCTGTTGTCAGATCATTTAACCATAGTGCAAAGCACGGAAACAAGCTATTCGAATGGAATGACATGTTATCTCGTTTAGCTGTAGACCCACATCGTTTTAAAAATAAGTTTCATTTTCTGCAAGGAGACGTATCACATAAAGCGTTCCACTATTCTGTGGTAAGTATATATCATGGTGATATGTATTTGTCTCCTTTCATATACGAAAACGCTCAGATACACACAGATGATTTTAAAGTTGATGACAGTTGGCATTGGTTGCCAGATGCAAATATATCTGATTACATTCTAAAAAAGAAAGATGAAGTTGTTGTATCGCAAATGGAAAAGAGTGGAGACAAGGAATGTGGAAGCTGTAAGTACCTAAACATATGCGTGAATAGAATGGTTCCTATGATAATGGATACTGTGTTTGATGGACGTAAAGAATGCATCCTAAATAAAGATGTTATTGCTTTATTTGATGATGAGGTTTACCATGGGAATAGTTACTAACAATAGACGTGCCGCCCAAGCTGACAAGGACTTTAATCTATCCTTCTCTGAGGGACATGAAATCAAAGTACAGTTTAATTGCGAAGTTTTATCTGGATGTGAGTTCAAGTGTAAAGGTTGTTTTGTAAACAAACTTGGCTCTAACATGGGTTCTTACGATAGATTAAACAATGCTATTGACTTATTCAACAATAATGGGTATAGAGTATCTACAATAAACATCGGACCTACTGATTTATTTGGTAACAACAACGTCATTGAATTGCTGCAGGACGAAACGTTTCGAGAGTGTTTGAGTAAAGTTTCTACTATACAATTCGTGACGACTCTAACCAACATCTCAACGGATCGTGACGACTCTAACCAACATTACAATTCAACGGATGTTATTCAATTATTGAATAGTATTCCAAAAATAGATGGTTTTATGTATGACGTTAATATCGCCCTACAACCACCAGTAGACTGGGATTGGGTTGAGGAAAGGTTAAGCCTTCTCAATGGTTTCACAGATGATCTAAACTATTACATGGTCTACAATATGGGCAATGATGATGTACAATTCTAAGGTACTTGAGATG
>Ga0209092_10002145_pt1 | contig 18407 bp, 16 predicted proteins | sample FraStrMetagenome_FD_187446 | JGI IMG/M metagenome (GOLD analysis project Ga0209092, IMG submission 187446) | Marine eukaryotic phytoplankton communities from Arctic Ocean - Fram Strait ARC3M Metagenome (SPAdes) (version 2) | ecosystem: Environmental > Aquatic > Marine > Oceanic | place: Fram...
TGATTTCAAAATAAATAAATTGATCTAGAAATATGTAACATAATACTTCTGAAAAGCAAAAAAAATACACAAGACATAAAAGCACCTAAACTTATCGAATGATCTTTGTTGCATTACAGGAATTTTATCAGAATTATGTGACGAAAGAATTAATGACAATAACTGACGTCATATGATCTGAGAATGAATCTGGATTTTGTTACGCCTACGGGTGTCAGAGTATAAACTCTATTGATAAGTGACATGCAATCAACGAATGTCACGAATTTAAACTTTATTTAGCGCCAATATACTATTGGTAAATTATAAATATTAACACACAATTATTATATCTTAACATCTAGAAGTGCACATCTAGTCGATATAATCAACACTCTACTATTGTTTTCTATTTTTAATAGAAGAATCATCACTATCCATCGCGATTTTCTCTTCTTCTTCCTTCTTAACATATGTTACACCAATGAAAACACTTGAAGCTTGTTCCACTTTTCCTTTACGAAGTGGACATTTATTTGCATAATGATTCTTCCCACAGATAAAGCACTTGATATTAGGCTTAATTGGCCTCGTCTCTCGATTTTCTCCTTTCCTTTTGGGACAATTTACTGCTTTGTGTCCTTGCTCTCCACAAAAATGACAGTTTCCTTTGAACGGCCTACTCCACCTAGGCTTGTTGTTCCTTTGATAACCATTGTTCCTCTGTCCGTTGAAGTTGTTGATGGTCTCCACTTGCATAATTTTATCAATTTTCGATTCCTTAATTTTATCGGATCGCTTAAGTCTGCGATGATAAGATTTAATGTCTTTTTCACTTGACGTAAAGTCATCGAAGAATAATCCTTAAAAGAAGTAATGACTTCGCTGTAAAGGTCTTCAGGAAGGTTCATCCTGATATGCAACTTAATCTCTTCCTCATCCTTCTGGAATTTGCCATTTTCAATGTTACTAAATCTGGAATTGATTTCATCCAATTTATTGAACCAGTCCGTCGGATTCCCTTGTGCATCGTCCATCACGCACTTCTTGAACTCCTCTTCGAGTTCGTATCGATCTTCTGCTTCTGTTGGAGCATACTCATCCATCAAAGCATTCCAAACTTCATTTGCCTTCTTCGATCGGCTGATAAACCTAAATGCTTTTCCTGTTAACGACATTGTTAGATAGTTCTTCGCATTCTTTTTCTTCTCATCGGAAGCGTCCTTCTCCATTAGGCCTTCCTTCCAACCTTTAGCTTCTGCAAAAGCTAAGGTCTTGATGCTGTACTCGTTCCACCTTTCTTTGTCCTCTCCATCAAACACATAATATTTGACACTTTCAAGCCCTCCTGACTTGGCCCCTGGACTGTTGCTCGTGGTAACGGTTGACATACGTTCTTGCTCTTTAACTCAGCAGTTTGGTTCGCTTTAAAGCGTGTTAAACGGCTTGATCCATAGACTTTTAGAGTTATTTCTGTAACCAATATTATTTTAATATTTATCAGTTAGAAATTGTGGGTAAAAATTCACAACATGACATTTTAACTATTCTTCTAACTCTACGCGAATTTCATCCGTATAGAATCTGAGCGTTTCGTGTCTAAACTTTAACGACTCCCATATTGAAATTAAACGAGTCCCATATCTAATTACTTAATATGCATCGTGTCGTAGAACAAAAATACTTACAGTGTTCTACTCCCATTATTCTCTGTATTTAGATACTCGTCTAATTCAAACTTTAATCCCAAGTATCATTTAGAGCCTCCTCACTTAAATCTTCAACATTCAAAATATCAAATACATTTTTAATGAAGTTTCCGTTGACCACTTCGACATAGACAGCCTGTATGGATCAGATTTTTTTATTTGTCGATAAGTGAAATGCCTATTGCAAACAAACTGCTGACACTGGAAGAAATTGCCATCAATTTTTCTTAAACATGTACCATTCTTTACTAACATGTATCCATTACTAATTCCTTTGTTACATAATTCTTTGCATAATAACGAGAAATTGTCACTTTTGAAACCATTCGCGACTTTGAATTTCTTCAAGTGAAAGTAGGTCTGTTGAGCTTTGTTCCCAGGGCTATTTAAAAGATGGATAATATCAACACTTTGATTATTATCATGCCCTTTTTTGTGCATGTCCATGAACAGCTCCCCATTCCAATTCTTATACAAAGCATTACAAGCATTATCAACTGTTATGCATAATTCTTCATCATATGAAATGTGTTCAGCTTCGAGTGGTATACAGAGTTACTCTTCATCAGAGTTAAAAGATAATGAGCTGAAATTATCGCCATAATGAGGTTCACCTCTGATACAAACAGGTTTACCTCCATTACTGTCAGGTTGACAATGGACACTAACTTGATTGCTCATCTGCTTGAATTGATATACCTATGATAAAAAATCATCACCCATACTATATTGGAGATAAATTAGATTATAAAAAGCTGCGCGCCAGATAATACAAATACTATAAGCCCAACTGTGTAATTGAGTACCAGATTCAACAGGATATTTCCCATTTCAATTTGATGGCGCGATAGATTGGCTAATGCAGACATTTAGTATCTTTATTTGGAAGTACAATGATCAATATCAATCAACACCTGAGTATTTATATATATATATTCGTTACTTATATAATTATAAAGTTACTTAAAAAACAAATTAAAGACTTTTTCAAAATACAAAAAGTAAGATTCCGTCGGCCATTTAATTTCAATCCCGTCAATAAAAATTTTGAATGGCCTGGAGCAAAGCCTAAAAACGGGGCATATAAACGGATCTTTTCTGCCTAAAAGAATCTTTACAGGAATTATTGTAGAACTTCATACATAAAATTAATTTCAGTTGATCTTAGCCAAACGAAAATGTTACACAATTTTTTTTCTTTTGTTCCGCATCAAGAGCGTTGGTGTCATTACTAATATTATTGTTATTCGTAATAGGAGTGGGAGAAAACAGCGAGAGACGAAAACATTTAACTACTTGATTGAGATATTTCCATCATTTTACGAGCTTCGAACATACTTCATGCCCATAGGGCATTTAACACCACCAACCTATCAACTCGGACGCTTCCCTTATTCACAATCTATTGGAATAATTCAGGAGGTCTGCATTTACAAAGTATTGACAGCTCTCATTATTATTACACTAACAGAACACATTTAAGAGTTACCCCAGTAAAATCTGCCTTAGAATCTATCAAGAAAATTATCGATATGACGGATATCTCTGGGGTAAAACAACTATGTACCCAATCAAAAAGCGTCAAGGAAGGAATACAAACAGAGTCTCTCGCAATCAATGCTAATTTAAAGGAAGAAGGATCAGAAAATCCTGCAGATAAATCAACGAAAAAGAAACGAAAAAAACGCTACACCAAAAATAGTTTTGGAAGGCCACATAAAAAAAAAAAATTTTCATCGAATAAAACATCTGAAAATGGTCATGAAAGTGATCCTTCAAACAAAGTAAAACAAAAAAATCCACGAAAAGATAATCGTGACGACAACAAAGCTGCTCCTCCTCATAATGGATCCTTTGCTTCACAGTCAATGCGTGAGCTGCACGGTGTAACTATTGATAATTTTACTAGTTACGACTGTACAACGGATGCAGACAGTGACAACGATGATTCTGGTCAAACCAAAAATGCGAAAAAGAAGACAGTCCTCTTCGTAGGCTTTCTCGGTACCAACTATGCAGGAATGCAAATAAATCAAAATATTAAATCTTTGCAGGCTTATATTGAATTAGCATTATTTCGAGCAAACTATATCTCCAAATCCAATTTTGGATATCCATCGAAATATAGTTGGAGTAACTCTGCCCGTACTGACAAAGGTGTTCATTCCTGTGCCCAAGTGTGCTCTACTAAACTTACAGTTCCGATAATGGAAAATCATAATGCTGTAACACCCAGTCAACAAAAAGTAACTGATGCAGATTGGGACGCAGTTCGTGAAAATATTAATCAGCATCTACCTTTCGACATTCGTATTTTGGACGTTGTTAGAGTGACCAAAAAATTCTGTGCCAAAAGTCAACGAAACAAAGTTCGTTATCAATATATGGTGCCCAGCTTTGTTCTTCAACATCATGAAAAGATTCGTAAATTATTTCAATCGGTCGGATTGGATCATCCAAAAGAAAAAAATCGTGAAACTTATATGAATCCATTTACTCCAGAGCAGCTTGAAGCTCTACAACCCTTAGTATCTACTTATCGTGCAACTCCAGAAGATTTGGATAGATTAAAGAGGGCTTTAGAAAGCTTTCAGGGAACACATTTGTTTCATAATTACACCAATGGTAAAACTGGTTCTGATGCCAGTGCGAGACGTTATATTTTAGATTTTTCGATAATGAATGAATCAACTCTCATGATTGATCCAGAATCTGGAATGGAATGGATTCCTATTTGGATTACAGGTCAATCGTTTTTACTTCATCAAATCAGAAAAATGATGACTGTTGTGATCGATGTAACAAGACAAATGGCAAATATGGAAGTCCTTGAGAATTCTTTGTCGAAAAAAACACAAATGCTTTTAACCATTGCTCCTGCTCAAGGTCTCTTTCTAGATATGAGTTACTTCGATTCGTATAATAGAAAAAAAGAAGTGCAATCTAACACTTTTGATCGGTTGGATTGGCATTCGAAATCGACTGATCAAGATGATTCAGGTCATAGTGCAGCTATCAAACGTTGGAAGAAGTTTAAAGAAGATGTGGTAATGACACACATAATGAGAGAGGAGCAAAAGGAGGGAAATTTCTTGAAGTATATTTATTGGCAAGAGTTTGTTGTAGATAGAAGTAGATACTGGCCTAAACCAAAAGAAAATATCGCAGGCGGAGAAATTGGTGATATGGAATGTAATACAGAAAGTCTGATTGCAGCAACTAAGAACAATGTTTAGCCTTGTAAAAAATAACATTCAATTAATTCATTACTAAAGGCTCGTAACAAACTTGTCTACCTTAAATAGATAAAATGTCTTCTCCTTGCATAAACTTCCTTGATTACATTACAGATATGAATAGAAATAACTCTCTCTAACGACGTTTGTGCTTAGCCAATAATCCATCTGCCTTCGATGTCTGCTTGAAAACCATACGATCAAGGGCTTTCTTTTTCTTTTGAAAAATATCGTCCTTTCTCTTCGACTTCTCTGGATCCTTTTTGCACACATAAATATAATAGCCATTATCTTCTTGTTTATTTGGATTATTATCTTCAAAATCAGAGTATTCATGGTATACACATATGCAGTCAAAAGTCATAAAATTAGAATCGCTACTATCCTCATTCTCTAAATATTCCAATCTTAATTCAGGACCTGCGTTGGATATAACAATCCATAAACCGCCATCTTTTAGTACTCTCTCTATTTCATTACAATACTTTTTAACTTGTTTTGATGCATCATCTTCTTTACGATGGCAAAATATACAATCTAAGGTACCTTTATCTATAACCACTTGAAATGTTTTGTCTGGGTAGGACATATACAACGCATTCATTTGCGCCCACTGCAACTTTGGATATTTGTGTTTCATTTGGTATATTACAACACGTGAAAAGTCAATATTTAATACATTGGTATAACCTGTTTCATTCATTTCGAAAGATAGATCCGAGTTCCCACATCCTATCATTAAAATAGACTCTGTTTTCGTTTTTATATTTGCATTTAATATGAGCTCTAGATCATGAAAAGTGAGATACCATTCAAAAAAAGGATTTTCATCCTGGCTGCAATAGCGAGCATCCCAAAATGATATATCAGAATAGTTACACACATTCGACAGAATTTCTTCTTCTGAAACTGGAGGGGTGAAGTATTTATTCATCAAATACACCGTGTCGTTATTCGAAACCATTATGGACTCCTTTATTAAGACACGAAGTCCCACAATTAAAACACTAAAACCACTTCATTTTAGAATATAAACAGCACTACAATTTATCTGTGAATTCAAAATTTTAATTTTTGTATTATTTTCATTCGTTATATTTTTGTATTAATTTTAGTTCTATAAAAGACAGCTAATTCAGAGAAAGAAAGAGAAAAGATACAAAAAATTGAGGTTAGAAAAAGATCTTCAGTTTCAACATGGATGAGAATGAAGAAGAGTTGACAAGAAAAGAGAATGCGTTTGAGCAATCAAACAATTCTGTTGAAGAAATAGACAAGATTCAAAATTCGAAAGAAAATAATAGGCAAAATTTAGAGGAAATTCAATTTCTGAAGGACTACGTTGAGAGATTACAGAATGAGTTGTCTTATTATCAAGCAAACATTTCTCAACACAAGACAAACGACGATATTAATTCAGGTAAAAAATGTTGTATTGAACTACCAAAATGGATGTTATCCTCGAATGTCATGTCACCCTTATTCCAAGCATACGACAGAAGAATTAATGAGCTAATGATTTTGCTTGATCAGCAAGGGCTTCAACTCACTGCTCTATCCAACACAACAAAAGAATTGGTTCAAGAAAATCAGGAAATGCGAAATAAAATGATCAAATACCAGAAAATGGAGCAAAATTTTAGATCCGTAGAGCCAGCATGCTTTGGAACGCACAGGAATGCCTTCGACGAAACATATGAGGACTGCGCGCAACAAGGACCGGAACATAGACAACAATATCAAGCAGAATCTACTATAAATCAAATAACTAATCCGAAACTTCTCGTATCCGAAAATAATTTATTAACGCAACAAACAGATATCCTCACAAGTGAGCTGAAAATTGCTTATAAAGAGATTTCAAACAAGGATAAGCACTTGTCTCAATTATCGAACAACATTACTGAATCTACAAACAAGGTATTAGAATTAGAAAATATGCTGAATTCAGCTCAAAGAGAAAAAAAATCTTGTGAGTATGCACTCGTGAACAAGAATTCAGAAGCTGGTGATTGGAAAAATAAAGCGAATGATTTGAAACAGAATCTTACAAAAAAGAACCAAATTGAAATGAATTTAAATGGACATTTGGAAGAGCTGAGAATTGAGAAAAAAGAACTGGAAAATGAAACTGGTGTGTTGACATCTAGAGTGCGTGTAAATTATCTTTTTTTGTTATTTGTCAACTTTAGCATGAATCTTTCCTCACACATTTTTTAAAATAAAAAGATTGGTATATCTTTCGAGCGTATCAAAACCATCGATAAGCAATTATCAACAGAAATTCATAAAAATGGAAAACTCGCGGAACAAAACACGTCTCTCTCAATAAATCTTGATAGAGCACAAAAGGAAAATGAACAGATGGATAATATTGTGGAAAAAATGGACACTCAAATCCATGATTTGAAAGCTCAATGTGAAAGTTTGAAGCACTCTTCTCAAAATTACCAAACAAAAGTGGAGGAAATAACAATGGTACATGGAAAGCAAAGTGCTAGGGTAAAAGAACTGAATATGCATTTAGAACGTCAAAGGAAAGATCATCAAGCTCAAGTAAAAGAACTCACGAATCATGAACATGAAATATGGCAAGAGATGCAAAATACGTTACGTCAACAAATTCAAGCCAAAGAACTGGAAAGTAAGGAAAAAGTGCAACAAATAGCAAAACTTCAGCATGAAAATGATTACTATCAACGTGACAATAGAAATATTTTAAATAAGTACAATACTTTGAAAAATATACAAGAAGAACAAAAGAATAATAATCAACAAACGGTAGAGGAATGGAAAAATCTAATTATTTCAGCTAGTGTATTAAGTGATAAGGAAGAACTAAAAAAAAAAGAAATAGAGGCAAAATACGAAACCTTACAGCAAAGCCTTGTAAAATATAAAAAAGATCTCTCATATTGGCAAAATGTATTAGAAAAGGAACGGTTTTGTAGTGAAGCTAAGAGTAAAGAAAGCAGAAGAGTTTCTATTACATTGGAAAATGAAAAAGAAAAACTGAAGCAGGAACTGAAAAGTCTCACTGAATCATTTGCGCTCCAAGAGTTTCAATATCACAGTAAGATTCATTCTAGGGATTTAGAGTATTCCTTGAAAACACAAGAGCTGGAAATAAAATTAGAAGAGACCAAGGAAGCAGCATCTCAAAACGAAGAGAAAGTGAAAAAGTTGAAAGATTCTCACGGCAAAGAATTCAAAGCACTTACAACAGTGCAAATAGATATGGTGAAGCGATTAGAGAATCAATTCAATCACGAAAAGAAAGCAAGTAGGGTAAGTAGATTGTATTTTATCCACAAAATTTAATGAATAGCTCACTAAAGACTCTTAAGAATCTTGATTCCATCAACAAAGACTTAAAATTAGAGTTGGAAAAAATTAAATTAGAAAGGAAAAAATGTCTCACAGAATTATCTCAAGAGAAAGAACGAGTTGTAAACCTTGAGCATCACATGAAGAAAGCTATAGCAAGCCAAAAAGAATTAGAGGCCCAATTTTCTGAAAAACTGGAGGAAATTCGTGTTTGTGGAAGCCATGAACGAAGGTTAAAGTCTGATTTGCGTAAGACTCAGTTGGAATTGGACATGATTACGATAAGAAAAGAAACGAATTTGTGATGTTGCTAAATTGTAGTCAATAGGTGATAGATGCAATGAAATCAAAACATGAAGTGGAGATCTGTATGCATAGTTTTATAGTATACTGATCGATAAAAACATGTTTGATCATGAATCGATAGTTCATAAATGAGAATGCTGTGGCTGTGAGTATATCAAGATAAATAGTCTGTATTTGTAAAAGCATGTTGAAGCTTTGAGCAATGACGATGGTACGAAGTCTCACGTATTTGAGGAAAACACATACACTAACCTTCAGAACTTAATCATTGCTGTCTTTTTGGCAATAATTAGTGTGTAATGAGGTTGTAAGTTACCTCTCTAATCATGTAAAGAGAGATGCGACACTGATAAACGTAATTATGCAGTAAGCTTAAGGATAGAATCCTATAAACCAAATTATTTCTATCATACATTGGCCTTATTTTTATTAATGCTGCAACAGACTTTTAGCTGTAGTTTTTGAAATATCTGATTAGAAATTGAGAGGAAAATAGTAATGATATCATAAACAATATTGAACTTTTGTGATTATCTTGCATATTTCACGCTCATATTAAATTCAGGAGGTGCTGATGTTGCAGTTGGTAGATTTTCACTTTCTCTGGAAGACACTACACGAGTATAAGCAGAAAGAGGTGAAGGAGTATTGGTTCCATTGAAGCTTGGCGACTCGACTCTACAACTTTTGGGGAAGTATGAGTGCTACCGAAAGTAATGCATCACAACAAAGTAATGAAACACAAAAATAAGAAATTCTTGATTCTATGTTTTTTCAATTCTCGTTCTTTTTCTCGTTCTTTTTCTCGTTCTCGTTCTCGTTCTTGTTGCTGTTGCTGTTGCTGTTGCTGTTGCTGTTGCTGTTGCTGTTGCTGTTGCTGTTGCTGTTGCTGTTGCTGTTGCTGTTGCTGTTGCTGTTGCTGTTGCTGTTGCTGTTGCTGTTGATGTTATGCTCCTCTGTACTTTCTATGCATTTTTTTCTTTCCGTCAAATGATTGATTCTTTTCCGTCAAATGCTCCAGAGACCTCAAAATATAACACGTGTAAGCGGCACAGCAGTGAAGATGTGCTGTTTCTCGTAAAATTACAGCACGTGTCTTTATGATCGTCAATTCATATTCAATTTCTGATCTTAATGCACCGAAATGTGACACGTGGTCTTATGATGGCTTGTAGTTTTATCATCACACCGTGAATGAATCTCATCCAACCTTGAAATTTGAATAAAGGACATATGCGGCTGAGAAATACTTATTATTCCAAAACTTAGCACGAAGAATACTCCACGAATGTTTAGCGAAACTCCTAAATCAAACTACAATTGTTTTCGAAAAAGATATTTAATTTATAGTGATTATGCTTGTTTCGATCAAGTAAATAAAGATATATCCACTTTCTTGCTCTTAAGATGAGCATTGTTGGTTAACGCAGTCCATTATTAAAAACATATTCAAGTAAGGCCATACAGCTCAATAAGAGTAAGAAATTGAATCTTGTTTTACAGACTGTGGAGTCTGATTAAGAAAAACGAAGAGATTAGCTTTCTGGCTTCTCTATGCGACAAGGTAGATTCAAGAGAAATTTATTCGCGTTGAAATAAGATGCATAGATCATTTCGTCACCATTATTTGCATATGTAGTATCATTTAAGTTTTTACTACAGGCTCGGGGACTAGGGCTGAAAGTTCACGTTGTAATTCCAAAACACCACCCAATGCTCGTTGATGACGAATGTTATTAAACCCTAATCCAGCCTTGGCACTTACTAGCATCACCGGTAAGGAACTTGGTTCTCTAATTAATATGTCGGATAATTCTTCTCGTACTTGTATTACCCGACGAGCTAAATCAATTTGAGGGACTAAATCACATTTTGTCAAAATGATTTGGATGGGTGGTAAATCCCTTCGTAACTGTTGTTTCTAGAAACAGAATGGGATGAAATGAGTGAATGAATGAATGGATGAGAATAGAAAATTTTGAGAATAAAAAAGGTGAAAAGTACGGAATAGGAGGAGAAAGTCTTACCGTGTTATTCTTGTAATTTTCCTTTTGTAAATCATGTTGTAAGTGCATTAAAAAGTCCACATCGGCAGCTTTGATACCATGTCTAGCATCTAATAACAATAAGACTCGTTTGAGTGATTTTCCTCTATGGATGATATAATCTTTCATCATATCCCTCCATTCTTGTGCTTTTTCGGGTGATGTCAAGGCAAATCCATATCCTGGTAGATCAGCTAAAAGAAGTGACATTTTTGTGGACATTGTCTGTGGATGTTTTGATTGCTCATTTGATTGTTCATTTGATTGTGGATTTGAGGGTTGTGCAATGGTAGTGTTGGGCAAGAATATCTCAGAGGTTAATTGATAGAATGTAATGTTGGTGGTTTCACCGGGTTTATTGGATGTGATGGCTTTGGCACCTTTTGGTAATTTGGCAAAGGTAGGTGTTATTCCACGTTGATATTTTCGATTTTCGGGTGCTTTCCCATCAATTCCTCTCATTTGGTTTCCATAGAGTAACGCCTAATCAAGTTTTGGAATGATGAATTATGATTTAGATGTGGAAATGAAAAGGAGAGTATGAATGGGAGATTCGAAATGGATGCATTGAATTTTGGAAAGGATGGGACTTGACTTACATTTAACAATGTGGATTTCCCAACATTGGAACGGCCAGCAATAGCAACTTCTGGTAAGTGTTTGCTCCCCCTAGGAAAAGAAAAGATTCTTTGAACATTTGTTTGGATGATCTCATCGAAAGTGTGAATGTCAGTGTTGAATCTATCATTCTGTGATTGTTGGGATGATTGTTGGGATGATTGTTGGACTGTTTGAACAGAAGATGATCCCAAGATTTTGACGGGAAGACGTTTAATTTGGTATCCTGCTTTGGTTCGATCTTCATAAAATACATCTATTAGGATGGGCAATGATTGGATTATATTGGATGATTATATTTGAAAGAATTAACAAATGAATTGAATTAAAATGAATTGACAATGAAATGAAATAATATAAAATATAGTATAGGAAATGGACTCACCACTAGAAGCAGCAAATGGAGGTGGAGGCATCCACCAACAATGAGAATTACCATCATTATCACTTGCAGTATTCGATGGTTTGTATTTTCCCCAGGCTTTATAAATTTTGCCATCTTTGGAGGAGGAAGATCTTGATCGTGTTTCTGACTTGGGTCGTATTCGTTGATGCCGGTGGCGTCGACTAGGGCGTTTGGCAAAATAGAAGTCTTCTTCTCGTGGTGATAATGTCTTTTGGCTATGAGCATGATTGGAAGTATAAGCATGACCTTCATCGGAATACACTATTTTGGAGGCGGCTGATTTGTTCTTCTTTTTTGTTTTCTGTTTATATTTGTGTTTGTGTTTGTGTTTGTGTTTCTGCTTTCCTTGATTGGGTCGGATTCCCACGCCGATGTTTTCGATGTGGGACAATATTGGTTTGTATTTGGAATGTGGAATTTGTTGGAGCGTTTCCTTTCGTGATGGGAAGGAAGAGGCAGTGGAAGTTGATGATGATGAATGGAATACAGCAGTAGACGAAAATGTTGATGTAACTGGAGATGTAACTGGAGATGTAACTGTAAGGGATGGAGGAGAAGAAAGCTTGAAGAAATGACGTTGACCGGGTGTGAAAGAATGAGAATGAGAATGAGAATGGAAGCGCCTCGCAATGCCGCAAAGAGTTCGAGAGCTCATGTTGATGCAATCTTTGTCATTTCTGTTTTTATTTCTTTTGTTTTGTTTTATTTAATTTAATTTTAATTATTTATTACCAATTGGATGGTGAATGATGCTTGTGGCAAACACGGCTGTAGATTCAATATGAACAATGAGAAAACGTTCAATTCAATTCAATTCAATTCAATTTTCAATTTTCAATTATATGATATTCAATTCAATTCGAATAAAGGAAGGAATCAAAATTGGGAAATCAAAAAGGAACAAAATATATAATAGAATGTAATTTAGTTTATAATCTCAACATGTAGCCATACACATTTTCCAAGAGGAGTTCGACAGTTAGCTCTCCCGCCCAAAAGATCACCAAGGCACCGAGTCCTGAAAAGTGTTTCAAGGCTTGACTTTCGGAATCTTGAATCCCCCAACTCAATTGAGCAAGCTTGATACTCAATCCAGAATATTGAAGTGGAAACAATAATTCTCGTAAAAAGGTAGATGCATTGTTTTCCAATTTCGAACTTGATGTAGAACTTGATGTAGAAGTAGATGAGAGTGGAAGTGCCAGTCCATCAATTTGAAAGAGAGGAATAGCATAGTAGAGAATAAAGAATAGGATATAAATCGCTCTTGATAATTTCTTGTTGGATTTGGTATATTGATCTCTTTGATTGGATCGGAGGTCTTTCAGATCGGATATGCTTTTTTCATATTGCAACAGTTTTCGTTCGAGTTTGGAAGTTTCCACAAAGGCAGAAGGCCCTTTCGCACGGCTTTGTTGCACGAGACTTCGATAAGATGAAATGTTTTGTTGGAGATTTCGTTCGTTTGTGGAGGGACGTTCAATGAGATACAGTCGTGTTTGTTTCAAGATGGAATAGCCTGCACTTGCACATAGAACTAAGAGAATGTCATGGGGGTACATGTGCAACAGAGGAATATCAATCATATTGAAATGCAATCTTTCTTTGAATCAATGTTGGATTTGTATCTATATTTGATTTGAACGAATGAGGGAATGAGAGAATGAGAGAGAGCACCTGCAATAAATAGAAAGGTTTCGTTATTTATTATTTTGAATAGAAATTGCTGCTGCGTAGACTGCTAGGCTACATTTGTACGTGCGTTGGATAGAAGAACAATTGGAACAGCACTATTCGATTTTTTTTTTAATTTTCAAGTCTGCTGACAATGCCGCAATAACATCATTGCAACACTTTCTCTTTATGCTCTACACAAATAGACTTCAATAATATGAACAGCCTTCGACGAAGGATCCCTCAAATCTATCACCCTCGATTATTATCATCAGCATTAGCATCGCACTATCGCACTTTCTCCAACACCACCAAAACATCTCATTCCACCAAACATAGCAAATCAGAGGAAGATAAATCGCATCCACCAACTCAAGATTTCAATGTCATTCAAACATGCATTCAATCTCGAAGAACCATTTCTTATTTCCAATCGTCTGATCAAAATCAAAATCAAAATGATAATGATAATGATAAATTATCCCAGGCCATACACAGAGCTATTCAATGCGGTATCACTGCACCTAATCACAAACGAACTGAACCCACCACATTTAAAATTCTAAAATCTCCTTCCATCATTGAATCTCTCTCTCAAATCGTCTATCAACAAACACTCCAACAACAAATTCAACCAAATCATACTCCTCATCAAACTCATCATCATACTCATCATCAAACTCAGGATTTCAAACAAGCTGCTCTCCAAAAAGCTGAAAAGAAACGACATAGATGGAGACATGACATTCCATTATACATTGCTGTCTTGGTCAACCATCAACCCCACCAATCATCAACATCATCAACATCATCAACATCAACTTCAACATCATCAACATCAACTTCAACATCAACTTCCTCCCATCAAAATGATAATCATGATAATAATCATCATTCTCTATATCAACCATTGCCATTTATACCACCCCAAACAGAACGTCAATTGGAAGATGTAAGTGCATATTCTATATCCCATCTATCGTGTCTATCGTGTCTATCGTGTCTATTGTTTCATTTTCATTTACTCATCCATCCATTCACACTCAACGAACAGTATGCCTGTGCATGTGCCGCCATTCAAAACATTCAATTATCCTTACATTCCGAACAAGATCCCAGATTCGGATGTAAATGGGCCACAGGGAACATTATACACACACCTGCTTTTCGGAATCTTATTCATGCTCAACATGATCAACGTGTCGTTGGATTATTAATGGTGGGGATTCCAGACGATAAACATCTTCAACGTTTGCAAAATATTCCACGTCGCTTTCGTCGCCCCTTACCAAATGATGTCCTGCAAATTCTATAATGTTATTCCTTTATTATTTTATTATGTTATATGGAATCATGCTGATTCACTCTTTCCTTTCACATTCCTTTTTTTGAATTGCTACTGAGTTAAAAAGAAACTTTCTTTTCCAACATTAAAACCTCTCGTTCCATTTGTAAAATGCTAGATGATCTCCTATACCGCATCCTTTTCGGCGGTTCGTCTTCGACTCCAGTTACCACAATATTATTGTCTACCTTCGTTTCCTTCCTATTAGAATCGTTTTGGCCCTTACTATTCTCTTCGCCATTTTGGATTGCGGTAATATACGAAGTTTCATCTCCATTCCCAAGATCTGATTCACGTCTCACATGTTTCAATTTCTTATCCACCAGATTTTGTTCAATTTCGGCAATTTGCCGATTGGTCCACACTGGACATAATACTTGCAATACTGACATGAATTGCTCATCAAGATCATTGATGAATAATAAGATAACTGCATTCACAATGATCTGTGTGTTTGTCTCTGCCAGTGCTATATTGTACAACACTGAAGTATAGGCTGCCAATATCGTCAAAAATAACAATATAAAACCACTCACAAATATTTGCCAGTCCATGATTGTAATACCCTTTTTCATTTGAAGTCCTGCGTTTATAATATCCACTCCTAGGTACAATATTATTAGAATTGTTAGATGAAGCCATCCGGTTCTTGCTGCTAATGCATCTTCACATTGCAAACTGTCATTCAGGCATCTAATATTGAATTCCCAATCAGAATTGGCATTGTTGGAGTCAGACGCCAAAACGAAAGCAAGGAATAACCACATCTGAATACTGGCAGTGGCTACATATACCCAAACCCCTCGTTTTTCCATCGCAAAAATGAAACTGTACACTGAGTCCGGTGCATAAATAGAGAGGACGTCTCTATTGTCCTCAAACCATGAAGATGTTGGAGTTGAATTGAATAGCCTAACAGCAATAAACATGATAATGGCTGGAAAGCTTGATAGTATGAGAGGTATCATTAATGCCCAAAACAAAATGGATGGTTTCCAATCCCATTTTACTTGACACTTTTCTTCGGGGTCATTTTTATCACAACACATTGTACAAGAATCACATTGGAGTGGCGATTTTTTCCCGCAATCTGCAATAAAAGCATTTTGATCTCCTGTCAATCTCATTCTATCGATCTTTGGAGCTATACCCGTTAGTTGATTTTGATGCAGTTGTAAAAACTCAAGTTTTTTCAGCTCTTTGAATTCGGAAGGGATTTTTCCTTTTATCGAATTGTGATTCAATGCCATGATTCGTAAATCTTTCAAACGTCCTAATTCGGTTGGAATACTTCCTGTAAGACTGTTTGCTCGAAACAATAAGACTTCAAGGTTGCTGGATTCAATATGAGGAATAGTTCCTGTCAATTTGTTTTCATAAATTTTCAATTGTTTGAGATGTTTCAATAAAGAAACTTGCGAAGGTATGACACCAGTAAACCCATTCTTTCCTAAATCGATAACTTCTAACTTTGAGCATGAAAATAATGCCGATGGTATCTCGCCGTTGAGGAGATTATTTTTCAGTGAAAAGTATTCTAGCAAAAAATTAAGAACTCGTAATTGAATGATACATAATAGAATATATTTCTTTTCATAGCAATGTAAACTCACCAATATTTTCTCCATACATGATATCTCCTCGCAAATTCCCAATAATTTTATTGTTTGCTAATTCGATAACTCTTAGTTGCTGAGAGGTCAGCAACTCGTCTGGAATAGTCCCAGAAAATTCGTTGTCTCTCAAATCAATCTCAATCAAATTTGGAAGTCTTGTAAAAAGACTCCGGGCAATGGTACCATTCAGAGTATTTCCACGAAAATTTATTTTCTTTAAACTTGACAGTAGACTAAGCTCCGAATAGATCGCTCCAGTCAATTTCGGTTTCAGTCTATTTGATTGACCTATCTCATGGACGACAGTTCCAGAGAGTTTTGAGGCCAGATTTTCTCGCAGTGTTTCATTGTCTAGGTTAAGCTCTTCAACAAAGTTTGTTGTGTTGTCGCAAGAAACACCTAGCCAATCGCATGTGTGCATATTGGAAAAGTCCTCAAATGGAACAGCATGTAATTGAGAAAAAAAGAGAGAAGCCAATACATATCTTTGCACGAGGGTTCCATCACAAAGCATATATTCGTGATATCTCTCATCTTCTGTTAGAAGCCAGCACAGAGCCCTGGATTCAGGGACAGATGTGTCATTCAACAAAGACGTATTAAGTTGTATTACCTGCGTTAATATGTTCAATCCTTTTCTTCTTGGATCATTTGAATCAATAATAGTTCCACAAATTTCAACTGCATCGCATGTGTTTTGATCGGTTAGGTTGCCGGATAATGCTGAATATCCAATTTGATACTCAAGATTCCTTGGAGTTGATTTTACTGAATAGCAACCAGTTGGTGATAAACAAAAGTGTTGCATATCGAAACGATCAACAGAACTTTCATGATCTAACGTCACATTTGCTATCAAATCATGAATCTCGATTCGACTCGAAAACTCGATGCCTAAAATATTGCTCTCGGGACATGGGAAATCACTTCTATCAAAGTTCACACTTGACATATAACAGTCTGTAGTTTCGCAACAATCACAATCAACTTCTGGTTCAGCCTTAAACCATAATGAATCATCTACAGATAGGTGTTTAGGATCCATGACTTCACAAAAATCAGATGGTACAGTTCCAGACAAGTGGTTTTCATGTAGCTCTAAAGTTTCAAGAGATCTTAGGTTCCATATCGATTCAGGAATTTTGCCAGAAAACAAATTGTTTGAAAGTTGTAAGCTTTTTAAATTCTTTAATTTTCCAATTGTATCTGGGATATTTCCTCTCATGAAATTGTTGCGTATTCTAAATGAATTTAGCACATCAAGTTGTGAAACACTTTCAGAAAGAGTTCCGCTCAAACCATTTGATCCTAAATTCACCTGTATCAATGATGTGACCGACCAAAGTTGAGATGGAATCTCACCACCCAAATTATTATCATTAAGAGACACTTCAACATTACAACATATGTGAGTATATGTCATTTTTCATGACAGAAATTTAAACGGGAATACTCACATTTTTCCAACTTTGTCAAACGGTCAATATTAGAAGGAATTTCCCCAGTTAAGCGATTATGATCTAATTGCAGTATATGCATTTTAACATCTTCAAAAAGTTCTGGTGGGATATAGTGTTCAAGTTCATTTCCACTCAAATCAAGAACTCTTAGATTTTTGTTATTTTTCAATTCATTAGGAATAGAGCCAATTAAATTATTGAAAGAAATAGATAGCTCCTCCAGATCTGTAAGATGTCCCAGCTCCGATGGCAAAGAACCTGTTAAAGAGTTTAGATTCAAGCTCAAAGCCTTCAAATGATTCAGCTTGCCAAACTCTGTGGGAATAGTACCAAAAAGATCCATTCCATCAAGAATTATGTGTTCTTAGAAAAAATGGTAGAAAAATAAGATTAAGATAAGTCCTTCGGAGATTACAAAAAAATGCAAATAATATCCTTTTGGTGTACAATAAACATACCTAAATGTCTCAAATGAGCAATTTCAGTGGGAATGGTGCCTTTGGTCAAACTTTGTCCCGGTATGGTATCTATTGTAAGAGCAAGTGAACAATTCTGCAGTTAAGCAATGGAGATCCATGAAGAGCAAAGATCACCTCTAATAAAAAAAATACTTGCAATTTTTAAAACTTACCCCATTGAATTCTAGTTACAAAATTTTGGCCATTACAAGCAAATATTGGTTGCGA
>Ga0209092_10002146_pt1 | contig 18406 bp, 25 predicted proteins | sample FraStrMetagenome_FD_187446 | JGI IMG/M metagenome (GOLD analysis project Ga0209092, IMG submission 187446) | Marine eukaryotic phytoplankton communities from Arctic Ocean - Fram Strait ARC3M Metagenome (SPAdes) (version 2) | ecosystem: Environmental > Aquatic > Marine > Oceanic | place: Fram...
GTTACTTAGAAGGTTGTACTGCACCAGCATACAGTGAGAATACACTACATGCCGCAGTAGTAGAACTAGTAGCAATGAGAGAAGCAGAGATTAAATATAGCACAGTACAAAACTGGTACCCAGGTGACGAAGATGGGGTTGGTGGCGTATTAAATTTTGTAACTAAGAGAGGTATATGTAAAGGTGATAATTCTAAAATATCTTGGACCCAGGTCGAGACAGGCAGTGCAGTTACTTGGAAGTATCCATCCTGTATATTACGAGGTGATGGTTCCGTTGGTGAGTTTTATAGTGTTGCAGTAACAAAGCATAAGCAACAGGCCGACACTGGTACTAAAATGATTCACGTAGGTAAGAATACTAAAAGCACAATTATATCAAAAGGTATAAGCAGTGGCGACAGTGTTAACACATACCGAGGCTTAGTACAAATAGGTAAGAACGCACACAACAGTAGAAACTATACTGAGTGTGATTCTCTTATGTTACAGAACAGTCAGGCCTTGACATTACCCACGGTTTCGCAGTATAATAGTACAAGTGTTGTAGAGCATGAGGCTAGTGCTGGTAAGTTAAACGAAGAAGCACTTTACTATCTACAATGTAAAGGATTAAGCGAAGAAGATGCAATTAACTGTTTAGTAACAGGATTTTGTAAAAGTGTCTTCCAGGAACTTCCATTAGAGTTTGCCGCAGAGGCAAATAAATTATTGAGTGTTACACTCGAAGGAGCAGTAGGTTAATGTTAATATTACAAGACGTAACTATAGCAACAGAAGGCAAAGAAATATTAAACAATGTTAACCTAGAATTTGGTCCAGGCATACATTTTATTGTTGGACCTAATGGTGCAGGAAAGAGTACACTTGCACACGCAATTATGTCTAACCCAAAGTATGACATCACTGGCGGAATGAAATATAACGATACGCAGTTAGACGAACTTGCTACATGGGAAAGAGCTCAACTAGGTTTATTCTTAAGTTTCCAGAACCCTACACCTATCGAAGGTCTCAGCAACTTTAGACTTATAAAAGAAGCAATGAACATGGGCACTACTAGTTCTATCATGGACAAGTTGAATGGCTTTAGAGGACTTGCTAAAGATCTTAACCTACCGGACGGTTGGGACAAGAAAGAATTAAATGTACAAGCAAGTGGCGGAGAGAAAAAGAAGAACGAACTTATACAAATGAAAATGCTAGACCCAAATGTAGCAATACTAGATGAGCCAGACAGTGGCTTAGACGTTGATGCTATTAACAGTCTAATAGAACAACTAGAAGATTTTAACAGCGAAGACAAAACAATAATCATTGTTAGCCACTATGAGAAACTACTAAAGAGTTTTGAACCAAGTACTGTAACGGTTGTTGCAAATGGCACAGCAACACAGACAACAGACATAAGTGTTGTTACTAAAGTATTATCAGATGGGTTCAAAGACTTTGCATAACTTCGAAACAAATTATCTATACAAGCACATGGACATTAAACGTTTAGTTAATGTCATTGACAACAATAAAGGCAAGCCAGCAGAGTTTCTAGTCCAGGGTGATGTGCAAATTGATCCAAATGGTATTAGACATGATTTTTATCTGAGCAAAGTAAAAACATGGCGCCCAAGATGGCAGGACTATGGTCATTTTTTTAAGCAAAGAAATATGGTTGGCGATAAAGCCATAGGCAAAGAGAGACCTTTAGGTTTAATGCTTAGTAATAAAAATGCAAGGACTAAGCCTGTAGGAGTGTGTTACACTGCCGCTTCTGATTTAACTGAACAAGTACTACCGGTGTATATAGAAATAGAGCCGTACTGTAATGCTGTACTCGAAGAACATTTTTATAATGATGCTGATATTAAGATACACAGGATTGTTTATGTTCTTAGAGAAGGTGCTACGTTAAGGATTATAAGAGATATCAATCTCGGCGGTACGCATGAAACAGTACAAATTATCGAAAGCGATATAATACAACACCCAGCAAGTAAATTATATATTGAGACTAAGTCTGAGATACAGGACTACTTACAGGATTTATATTTTGTAGAAGCATCACAGAATACAGTTACTGATATCAAAGGAAGATATAGTGCAAAGGAAGATAACAGCATACATGTAATAACCGATATCGATCACAACGGTCCTGACTGTAGCAGTAATGTTGATGTAAGATCAGTAACAGATGATAAAAGTAGGTTTACATTCTCAGGTAATCTTACTGTTAGAAAAGAAGCAGAAGGTGCTGATGCTCACTTAAAGAATAAGAATTTACAACTAGTAGATACTGCTACAGTTATCACAGAACCAAAGTTAGATATATGTACAAAAGAGATTGCATGTACACATGGTTGCACAGTCAGTTCTATTGATGAAGATCAGCTTTATTTGTTAAATACTAGAGGTATAGATAGCAATAACGCAAAACAAATTTTAACAGAAGCCTTTTTAAATGGATAACGAATTTAACAACACCAAAGCAGTATTTCCTACGTTAGGAAACGACCCTGGTCTTGCATACTTCGATAGTGCGGCAAGTACACAGACGCACTACAGTGTGACTAAAGCAATGAATCATTACTATGAAAACGAACGTTGCAATGTACACAGAGGGGACTATCCTATAAGTAGGTCAGCGTCCGACAAAGTAGAAACAGCAAGACAGCAAGTAGCAACATTAATTAATGCAGAGCCAGAACAGATTATATTCACTGCCGGAGCAACCGATGGACTTAACATAGTCGCTACTTGGTCGCAGTCCGTGGAGCATGTGTTTATAACAGATGCAGAACATACTGCAAACATTCTGCCCTGGATAGGACATGGACGAACAGTGGACAACGGACGTCTAATTGTTTTGCCAACTGACAACGACGGTAGCATAGATTTACAAGCCGCAGACAAGGCACTTGCAAAACATCCAGGATCAGTATTAAGTATAATAGCAACAAGTAATGTCACCGGAGCCACAACCAATTGGGCGACACTTGCTAATATGGCAAAGCAATACGGTACATCTGTTTGTGTTGATGCATGTCAAACAATTAGTTCGCATGCTATGGACATGAAGAATAATCCAAACGTTGACTTTGCAGTATTCAGTAGTCATAAGATGTTTGGACCTACCGGCACTGGTATATTATATTGTAAGCATGATTCAGATAACTTACGCCCTGCACGATTCGGTGGTGGCACTATTGATCACTACGACTTCAATGGTAACATTGTTTGGGCTCAAGGTCCACACAAACACGAACCAGGTACATGTAATGTTGCAGGTATTATCGGCACAGGTGTTGCCGCTGAATGGATTAACTATGTTGGCTACGAAGCTATAGATAAGAAACTAGTTAGCATACATAACTATCTAAGAGAACTAGGCATATATAACATGCCAGGTGCTAGAGCTGTAAACGATCACACTACTAACGTTCTTAGTTTTGTAACTGATGCACACCCAGGTGACATCGGTGCAGTAGTAGGCAACAATGGAGTATGTGTAAGGTCAGGTAAACTTTGTGCCCACCCATTAGTTAATAGACTATCACAAAAAGGTGTATTAAGGGTGAGCTGGCATGTGTATAACACAGACGAAGATTGTGAAAAATTAATGGATGAACTATGGAAAGCAATGAAGAAATTAGCCTAAACGAACAGATCTATAAGAACCTTGAGAAGGTTGTTGATCCTGAGATTGGTATCAATATTGTAGACTTAGGATTAATATATCAACTAGATATTGATAACGATAACAACGTTACAATATTAATGACACTAACAGCACCCAACTGTCCTTTCGGTGAAGAGATACTAGAAGGCGTTGAGTATGCTGGTACAAGGATTGACGAAGTCAATGATGTTAAAATAAACTTAACATTTAACCCACCATGGAACCCTGAAAAAATATCTGACGCAGCCAAATATTACATGGGGATCATGTAACACACAATAAATACACACACAAAATGAACGGAGAATAAAATGGCATTTGAAATTGGAGTACCAAACGTAACTTTCAAAATGAGAGTTGAAACAGACGAGTCGCCAGGCTTTGAATGGAAAGAAGTACCGAGCACGGAACTGTTTGCTGGAAAGCGAGTAGCACTATTTGGTCTACCAGGAGCATTTACTCCTACATGTTCTAGCACACACCTTCCAGGTTACGATGCAGAATATAGTAAACTACTAGAGTCAGGCTTTGATGAAGTCTACTGTATTAGTGTTAACGATAGTTTTACAATGAACGCATGGTTTAAATCAATAGGTATTCAAAATGTAAAACCTATTCCAGATGGAAGTGGAGACTTCACTCGTACACTTGGTATGCTTGTAAAGAAAGATAACTTAGGCTTCGGTAGTAGAAGTTGGAGATACAGTGCTATTGTTGAAGATGGAATGATTAAACAGTTGTTTGCTGAACCTGGACTATGTGATAATGCAGAGACTGATCCATTCTCAGTATCAGATGTTTACACACTGTTAGACTTTATTAATAAGGAAGAAACTTCTTAACGTAAATATTAGCGTCAGCAGTTTCAGTTTCTATATAACCGCCTACAGTTTCAAAGCCAAATTTGGTATAAGAGCTAAGGGCGGTTTTTCTTGGAATGCTCCACAGTAACAAACTACCTTCTACTAATGCTTGGTGCTCAGTTAATGTAAACAATTGCTGTGCTATACCTCTTCCTCTATAATCAGGATCAACCCATATACCTCTACTACGATATTGTGTATGGTCTGTGCGGTGTCCTGAATTAACACCTACGAGTTTATCATCTATGTACACACCCCAAAAGATAGGTGTGTAGTTAAATATATTCATGTCTATGGGATCAGGTGCACCTTCGAAAGGCCAAGTCATAGCACTCATAGGTTCAATAGCACTTTCCCTATTAGGCCAAAGTTTATCTTGCCATATAGGTAGGATTGTATCAAAGGAAATCTTTGTTGTGAGCATACGATTATTTAGTTGTTGTTAAGAGTAACTAACTAATATGGTGGCATTACCCTGTGTGCTATCACCAGCGGTAACATAAACTCTTAGAGTGTTTTGTGCATCAACAGAGTTAGAATATACATAACTCGGATTAGTTACGAAGGTTCCTACTTCAGATAAGTCAACATAAGAAGATGCCATCAATCTATCGTTGTCATTGCCATCGCCTACAGTAATTTCAGTAGTCCCATCAAACGGAGTAGTAACATTAATTACAACACTAATAGGTTTACTTCCTGCACTAACGTCACCTAATGTTACAGCACCACTGTTATATGTTACGTCAGCAGTTAATGTTGCAGCATCAGTGCCGCTACCGTCTTTAGTGTTAACAAGTGTTAGGTGAGAAAGTTGTGTAGGAGCATCTTGTTTAGCAATGTAAATACCGTACTCACCATCGCCTGCATTAACAACTTCTATTAAGTCACCATCGTTGATTCCGCTGTCAGCATATACAGCATTTAAGTCTGCCTTACGGAATGAAGTTGCAGCACCTGTGCTATCTGAATCAGTTGATATACCTGTTGCACCTACATACCTAGCACCTACAACATAAATTACATTACTTGTACCTGTGCCAATTGCACTTGGTAAGTTATCACCTATGAAGTGTAACACACCTGACTGGTAATCAAAGAACCATTGGTCTTCATTACCGGAACCTGTTTCAAATAACTGGTCGCCTGTAGACTGTGGATTAGATTCACCTGTGGTTGTTGAGTATACTTTCAACTGATATGTTGCACCAAATGATGGTGGTATCCAATTTGTTAAATTAGTTTTCCAAGTTCTATTGTCTGAGGATGTAGCATCTTCTGTAGTCTCTAAACTAGTTGATAGAGAATCACTATACACTGTTACAATAGCAGAACTTGTTCCTGGTATAACGCCTGGTATGTTTGCAGCCAGTGCCCATATTTGACTAGGCTTAATAATAAAGTCTGAAGTAATACCTTCGTTGGGTGCTTTCTTAGCCGCGTTAGTATCGGATTTAGTCTTACCAAATCCTACCTTCTTCCAAAGTAAGTCGACTTTTTGTGAATCTGATATTGCCATTATGTATCTATACTCAGGTTAGTCAGACTGTCGCCTGCCTCTAATTTAATTCTAACAAGTACATTATTTCCTGTACTGTTAGTAGCATTCTGATCACCTAGTGTAAATGTAAAGTCATCACCGCTATAAGCTGTGCCGTCTACGATTCTATCACCTGATGTAAATGCACACCCGTTACTGCCATTACCACCGTTACCTGTATCAGCACCTGGAGTACCAGCACCGCCATATGTAGTAGAACAATCTACCCAACCGTTGAGTGTACTTGCATCATCGATGTTAGTACCTGGTGCGGCAATAAACATTCCGCTTATTGTTCCAGTTAATGTAATAGTGAAGTTAGACATTGTTGTTCTTCTAAATGCAAAAGTAAAGTACTGAGCTCCACTTCTGCCTGTGTTCAAGTCTGGGCCTACTGGTAAGTAGCCTGTACTTAAATCTTCTGTATAATGTTGCAGTGTACCTAGTCTTATAATTGCTTCGCTAGTTCCTGCTACTGTTTGAGCACCACTCCAAGCATTGCTTGTATAGAAGTTAGTTGCTGATGCTATAGTTGGAGTATCGCCTGTGCCACTAAATCCTGTTACTCGTTTACCGTAGTCATCAAATCCTGCACCTAAGTCACTGTCTACTATAACAGCACTTTCGTCAAATCCTTGTGGTGCATTTGAATGTAATTGTATCTTAGTAGGTAAGTCAGTGCTGTAAGCACCGTAACCATCTAAGTTTTGTATCCTTGCTTTAACTTTTTGTATTGCAATTGCTGTACTGCTACTTACATTAAAATCTAAATCACCTAATGCATATGGAGTACCGACACCTGTTTGTGCAATTGGTACTCCGCTACTTAGCATTGTACTTGCACCGTCTATGTCGCTGTAACCGTAACTGGCTGCAGTACCTACAACATCTTGTGATGTGCTTTCATATCGAGTACTGTCGTCAATTTGTAATATTGTTCCGCTATCTAAGTATGCTTCACCTACTAAGTTATTTACTGTTAAACCTGAAACTCTTATTACTGGTGAACCACCATGGTAGTAAGGTATGCCGGAGATGTATCTGTATGTTCCTGCAGTTTCTTCTGACATAGTAACACCACCTGTGTTTAGGGTAGGTGCTATAATAACATTATCTTTAACAAAATGTACTAAGTTAGTATCACCTGTTGATGAGTGGGTCATTTGTAAACTGTGTACGCCTGTTGCTAAAGAAGAAATATTTTTTTGTATCTTAGCATCAAACACTTGATAAAAGTTTTGTGGATAAGTTGAAGAACTTATTTGACCGTATGCATCACCCTCACCAGAGATAATCAAAGAAGTAAATGATCCAGTCTCGCCAGTTGAAGTAGTAAATGTCTTAGAGCCGTCTACTGAACCATTAACCTTTGCACTTAATGTTCCTGCTGAACTATCATATACATTATTTAGAGTGTTAGTGTTAATAGTAGAATAGTCTGAACCGTATCTTCTAATCGTTCCAGTCTCTAATGATGCACTGTCACTTAGTGCGGCACTACCTGTATTATTTGTAGCACCACTTGCTAGTTTACCACCTCGGTCGTAACTAGTAGACCATGTTAGTTGTTGTCCGCTTAATCCTGTAGGAGCAGCAGGCACATCTTCTACTTTGATAGTTATTGTTTCGGTAGATGTTTGTGCTGTTATATCTGGTGTTCCACTAGCAGCAAATACTAATGATTTGTTACCTGTTGTAGCACTGCCATAGTCATGAGTAATGTTTGCACCTGCAACAGAACCTGCTGGAGCACCTGCTTCATTAATTTGTCCTGAGCTAGTAGTATCGCCCCAATCGATGTTATAGAAATCACCGTTTTGTGTATTATTATCTAATGTAATGATAGCACGGTTAGTACCTGATAAGTCTGTTCCTTTATAAACTGTTCTTTCATGGTCACCACTTGCTCTGAGATTTGATGTAGTACTTGAAGCAGTAGCGGAAACTCTTACATCTGGTTCAACATGTACAGTAAAGTTTGCACTTACAAAAGGTGAACTAGTATGATTGGATATTACAGATAAGTTACCAGTGTAGTCTTGTGCTACACCATTTGCTTGATCACTTGAACTTAAAGTAAATGTATGATCTATTGTGCCGCCTGTGTCTCCACTTGCGCCTGTTCCTGTATTAACATATGAATCGCTTGTTCCATCACCCCATTGGTACATGTATCGTATACCATAGGTTGAATAATTACCGATTGTATTTTCTGTACCATTAGTAAATGTTACAACATGACCGCTTGTTGCAGATTCGTTAATGCCACTGTTATCGTCTAATGACACTTCCGGAGTATGTGTTGCATACTGTCTAATAGTTAATGTATCGTCTGTTGGTATAACACTAGCATCTGCAGTACTATGACTGTCTAGTGTTATTTCAGTTGTAAATGATCTTTCTGTTTCTGCAGTTTGATCGAATGTATGTGCAAGTCTGCCACCTGCACTACCGCCGTCAGCGGTGTTGTCTGTAATAGTTTCATCTGATTGGCTATCGCCCCAATCAATAGTGTATTGAATTGTTGCACCACCGATGTTAGTTGTGGTGTTCTCTAGATAGTATGTTGAACCTGCATCTATATCAGTAATAGCACTACCACCTGAAGAAGCAGCAAAGTATGCAAAGTCTACAACAGGGTCACCTGTGAATAATGATACAAAGGCTGTCTTAACAATAGTTGCCGAACTACCTGTACCACTACCTTGATTATTGAATGCAGTTATAGTTACATCGAAAGGTGAGTTACTATTATCTGTATAAGTATGACTTGGAGTACTATCTGATGTTCCAGTAGTTGTACTACCATCTCCCCAGTCAATTGTATATCTGTTTGCATTACCTACTACAGATGTACTTAAAAGAGTACTTAATGGAGCACCGCCACTTGCGCCTGATGTAACTGTAGCATCTACGCTCTTAACAAAAGTGTTGTTGCGAACATTTTCTATTCCTTCATTTAGTGCGTCGATTGCTTCTGTAACAGAAGTACCTGTAGTTAGAGATTGTACTGCACCATCTGTCCAACTGCTATCAGTTGAATTGCCTAGTGTTAATACTCCTGCATTAGAACCTGCAACTACACTATCGAGTTGTGATTTTGTTACAAAATGTGTTGATGCTGTAGCATTGCCGCCACCCATCTTCGTAAGGCTAGAACCGGATCCATCAACTACATTGAATGTTCCGTCACCGTTACTTTTTAGATGCGGACCTTGTTTACCTAACTGTATTGTTTGATTTACACCGGTAAGTCCGTAGTCTTTATGTTCTGCCACTAATGTTATCCCCTACTAAACCATTGATTACTGTATGTATTTATCAACTCTTTACCATTGACATTGATAAGTATATCATGTATAATAGTAGCTCAATAGTAGGATATAATAATGATCGGAACACACTTAATAATCGGCGATGTACACAGCATGTACCAACCTCTTTCTAGGGCAACAGCGTTCGCTGAAAAGAATAACCTACATTTAGTTACTGCTGGTGACCTAGTTGACAACGGCCCTGACGCTGAAGCAGTTACTGAATTAGTGCTACAGAAGATGTTCGAAGGCAAAGCATCAGGTATCATGGGCAATCACGATTGGAAAATACTTAGATGGTTGCGTGGTAACGATGTGAAACTCACTCGTCCAAACATGCCTACTATAGAAGCAATGGAAAGAAATCCGCTATTCAAGGATATGTTCATAAGGTATGCAGAAAGATTAACATTTAATTTGCAACTTGGCGAAAAAATGTTTGTTGCACATGCCGCAGTTAAACCAACTTGGTGGACTGACAGAGAAGATACTAAGAAGTCAAACGACTACAACATGTATGGCCACTCTGATAGTTCTAAACTAATCGACTTCAGAGGAGAAAGATACCCAATTAGATTGTATGACTGGGTTGAAGATGTACCTGCTGATGTTAAGTTGTTTGTTGGACACGACCCGAGACCAATGATAGGCGAGCCTGACTTTGATAACTTCCAAGCAACACCGTTGTCTGTTAAGAACAAGCAAGGTGGCATAACCACTTTCCTTGATGCAGGTTCAGGAAAAGGTGGCAACCTATGGGGTGCTGTAGTAAATAGTGCTAATAACAGTATCGAAGCATTGATAAACTTTGGACAATAGAAATGAAACTAAGTTATAAGGATTGCGGCAGTATAGGTTTTACCTGTAGCACATTTGATTTGTTACACGCAGGACACATCACTATGCTTGAAGAAGCAAAGCGACATTGCGATTTCTTAATTGTTGGATTACAAAACGACCCAACAGAAGATAGACCAGAAAAGAACAAGCCAGTGCAGAGCATTGTTGAAAGACAACTGCAACTGGCCGCTGTTAAGTATGTAGATGAAATTGTAATCTACAACACAGAACAAGATCTAAAAGACTTGTTATTATGTTTACCAATCGATGTTAGAGTACTTGGCGACGAGTATGAACACAAAGACTTTACAGGTAAGGACATTGCTGAGCAACGAGGAAGTAAGATTGTGTACAACGGAAGAGATCATTCTTTCAGTAGTAGCAGTTTGCGTAAACGAGTTGCATTTGCAGACAGTGACTTTGTTAACAAGAACAAATGAATAGATTCTTAAGAGAGAATACATACTACCCTATCAGTGAAGACGACATAGAGAAGTTTGCTCAGAGTGCTATCCATCAAGGACACCCTGGACTAGAGTATCACGTTACACAAGACAAGAGTCTTATAAGAACACAGTTTGCTAAGAACATGATTAGACTAGGCAGACAGTTAGGACTTAAACTAAACACAGTTGGCATGTTTACAGGCAAGCCAGGATGTGTTACAAGTAAACATATAGACGGAACATTCGGACATGCATTTACTTGGAGAGTGGCATACTATGCCAAAGGCGAGGCGTGTCCTATAACTTGGTTCAAGCCAGTTACGGATGAAGCCAGTATACGAATAAAAGAGATTGAACATGTAGGTGACGAAAGGAATGCTCCTCCAGCAGGCTATACAGAAGTAGAAGCAACTGAAGTAGTACACACAGAGTTACTTGATATGCATTCGGCTTTTGTGAGAACTAACGAACCTCACCAACTAGACATGACAACTACAACAGAACCTAGACTAACTATCACTGCAACATTTACACCAGAGATAAGTTGGGAAGAATTAAACGAGAGATTAGATGAACTTAACAGAAACAATTAAATCAGCAGGAATGCTAATAGCAGTATTAGCAGTAAGTAGACTTATTGGACTACCTGCAAACGTCACACCATTACTAGGACTTGCAGTGTTTGCATCTAGAATGAATTTAAGCCCTTGGGTTACAATAGGCATACTTGCAGTAACAGATGTATTCTTCTTAGGCTTATATGCACACATGCCTGTGGTATATGCTTGTATGTTTAGTGCATACTTCATAGGCAAGTACATGAGTAATGTGTATGCTTCGGGTGCAATTAGTGTACTTGTTTGGCATGTATTAGTAAACGCAGGACTTACATTCCCGCCGTTTAGTCCAGAAGCAATGCTATTTGATATGCGACTACTAGTTAGTACATTGGCATTTACAGCATTACTAGACATAACGCAACGTATAACACAACTAGGAAAACTTGACAACAAGCAAGTTCTGTAGTATAATATATGAAAGATAAGTTTATTAGTGCGTACATGGATGTAGCAGAAAGGTTTGCACAACTAAGTCATGCACAAAGAGCTAAGGTTGGTGCAATCATTGTTAAAGATGATCGTATCATAAGCATTGGTTATAACGGTATGCCCTCAGGTTGGGATAACGAATGTGAAACAGAACAGAAGACCGGTAACACAGGCTACGGAAGAAAACTTGTAACTAAGCCAGAAGTGCTACATGCAGAAACAAATGCAATAGCCAAACTAGCACAGAGTAGTGAGAGCGGTAAAGATGCTACATTATTTTGCACACACTTGCCATGTATGGATTGTGCTAAACTAATATACCAAAGTGGTATTACGCAAGTCTATTATAGAGAAGAGTATAAAGCAGCCAAAGGCAGTGGCAAAGAGTTTTTAACAGAGAGTGGCGTAACAGTAGCTCGATACTAAAGGTAAAGAATATGACAGCAAAGAGTACAACACAAATGACCAAAGCAGAGTTGATTGAAGAGATCAACAGACTCAAAGGTATCATCGGAGAACTTAATCAAAAGATTGACGAACTAGAAGGCATGGCAATACAAAGCGATGCAATTCCACTAGATGCAGATACAAGTAGATTGTTAAGTTCTATGAACGCAAGAATTAAAGAACTAGAACTAAAAGTAAATGACTAAAGTATTTGTATACGGTACACTAAAGTCAGGCGGTAGAGTCAGAGGACTTGATCAGTTTGACGGTGCTAGTGTAGTCGGCGAAGCAGTAACCTCTGATGCACTATACAGTCTATTCGACTTAGGCTCTTTCCCTTGTGTAACCTTAGAAGGTAACCAACGCATCAAAGGCGAAGTGTGGGAAGTAGACTCTGAAACATTAAAAATATTAGATGCAATAGAAGGCTATCCAGACTTCTACAACCGAAAAGAAATTGATACAACACAAGGTAAAGTATGGATATACTTTATACCAGATGTTGCTGGATACAATCGTAAACCAGTACACGGAGATGTTGCGGAGTGGAACAGTGAAACTTCTATTAGCTGGCGATAGTTTTGCAGAACTAGAACTATACAGCGGACACATGACTCGCGAACATGACGCTCCACTAAGAAGACCCGATCTAAATAATCGCAAATGGGTTAAGCATTGGGTTGAATTACTTGCAGAAGACATCGACTATGAAGTAGTAGGCCATGGCATCTCAGGTGCTGGAATAAGTTCAAGTTCATTTGTAGCATTACAACAATTACTAACAGGTGAATATGATGCTATGGTATTCTGTGTTAGTCATCATGCTAGAACAATATCAAACAAAGATTTAGATGAAGGTGACAAGTGGGCAAACTGGAAGGCACTTACATACAATGACGTAGTGTTCCGTGAAGGCAAAGGTATCGACGTATACAAAGACAATACAATGTACGGCAAATATGTTCACATGATAGACGAGGGTGCCGGTCCTTATGTACAGCACATCAATGCAGAAGAAGTATTGCAACTACTTGAAGGTGCAATAGATCAAGAAGAGTTTGCAAGAGCCACAGGTGATGACGAAACATGTATACACTACTTACAAAACAAAGTAGGTTACAGTTATATACATGATAGTTTAACTGCTATAGTAACATTAGACACATACTGCAAAGCACACAACATACCGGTAGTGTTTGCTAGTGGCTTTCCTAGTGGTGTAAGTGATACTATACAAGACATGGGTTTCGATTACAAGCACTTTCCTTTCTATGAAACAGAGGACACACACGGTTTTGTTGCTAGAGGAGACTATCCTAGTCACTATAGTAGTGAGGAACACAAACTTATATACGAAGATTTCAAAAAATTATATCCAGAATATAAAACAATGTTTAACAAAAAGGATTAAATAACAGCACACAACAGGTATATTATGACACACGACGACATTAAAGAATTATTTTACGCATACAATAAGCGTGGTAATAAAAAATTAAGGTTATCTACTTACTTCGAGGACGCTCTAGAACGTCACATCGAACGTGGTGATATCTCAGAAGAAGTTATTGCACCAATTGGTATGGCTATTGTACAGCAATTGCGAGACTACAGCAGTACACACAGAGTACACAATGTGGTAATAGGTATGAGTGGAGGCATTGATAGTGCTTTAACTGCAAGCCTATTCAAGAGTGCAGGCTACACAGTAACAGGTGTTACTATGCCTATACATCAAGACGATGCAGAAACAGAGCGTGGAATAGCAGCCTGTACTGCATTAGGTATCGAACACATACATCTAGACTTAACCAAACTATTCAACTACACTGTTAAGTATTACAAAGATGCAGACTTTGACTTTGAAGGTAGCAAAAAACTTAACAGCGACAAAGAACAATTAGTACGTCAAGGTAATATCAAAGCAAGACTTAGAATGACATCACTGTATAACCTAGCATCAAAGTTAGGTGGCATAGTGGGTAGCACAGACAACTACTCAGAACTAGCCGCAGGCTTTTGGACACTACACGGTGACGTTGGTGATGTTGCACCTATACAAAGTTTAACAAAGAGCTGGGAAGTACCTATGTTAGCATCACTACAAGGTGTACCAGAAGATATTATATTAGCAACACCCACAGACGGCCTAGGCATAGACGACGGTGACGAAGCACAACTAGGCTTCAGCTATGCACAACTAGACATAACAATACTAAATACTCTACACGGAGAACACGGTGATAATCCAACTATGGAAGATCAAAAACTAGTGGACTCTATCATTCATCGGATTGGTTCAACTGCTTACAAGCGTATTAACCCTGTAAACTTTGACCATCCAATATCCGCTAACTGGCGTTATCAGCAGCTAGCCGGACTTGACATGAACCTGATAACACCCAACCTAGGAGAAGACTAATGGATCCAATTAGTATTTTAATCGGGTTAGTAGTAGTAGCAGGTATAGCAACTCTAGTATATCAAAGTCATAAAGAAGACTCTGGTAAGCCAGCAGTTGGCACAGCAACCAAAGCGAAAGCACCAGTTGCAAAGAAAGCACCAGCTAAAACTACACCCGCAGCAAAGAAAGCAGAACCAAGTGCAAGAGTTAAAGCACTTAAGAGTACTGAAGCAGTAAAGACTAATGCACCAGTGGCAAAGAAAGTGCCTACTAAAACTGCATTACTCAAAATGACCAAAGCTAACATCGAAGCTGAAGCACGTGATCACGGTATAGAGCTAGACGCTCGTAAGACCAAAGAGAACATGGTAGCAGACTTTCAGAAAACAGCTAAAGCAAACGCTAAAGCTGCAATCAAGTAAGCAGTAGGTTAGCAAGGAATAAAGGGCTTTATTGCCCTTTCTTTCTATATAGTGTTAAAGAACCAGAACAAGGAGCGGCGCTGATACCGTCCGCAAAAAATTTAAAATGAGCAAAACTCAAAGATACCGTAAACAAATAACCGCAGACATGGATCAACTTCAAGCCACTATGGAATCACAAGGGCATATCACAAGTCCCTCCACAGTAGCTGCACAGTTAGATTCTCTAAGTACACGTTGGACATTTCTCTCTGAAGAAGATCGAGACTATGTGCAAGGTTGTCAACACGCATTAGAAGAAGGAATAACATGGAACGTCAACCACTAGAAATTCGAATACAGCATAGACTAAACCTATTAGAAGTTGCACTGTGTGATAACTTACACTTGAGTGACCCTGATGGTGTACAAACACTTATACAAAAGATTGCTGTACATGATTCAGTTATAAGTGATGAGGATCGAGAATACGCATTAAGTGCTCAACGTATACTTGATGAGCAAATACCTTATGATGGTAGCTAAACATAAACTAATACCTTTCTTGGGTGTAGCACTACGCAATGATACCCCTAGTAAAGTTCAACTTGAACAAATTAACAGTATACTGCTGTCTACATTTAAATATGAACCTGAGCTAAACGTACACACTATGCCATATGGATTGAATTGGGTTCGTGTAGAGTTGAACAGTCATGAAGATGTAGCGTTATGCAAGTTCTTTAATGTGTTAGGGGAATGGAACCTAGTAGACATATAAGCAAAAAATTGTGCGTAAAAATTTTTAATAGCGAGTAAGAGCAACCTTTTTGTGTGTAGAGATATACTATACGCAACTAACACACTATACGCAACTAACACACTATACACACATAACCTAGAGCTTACGCTCTTAAACGCTATATCGCGGACTCTATAGCGTTTATGCCTTCTAACTACACTATACAAGAACAATAGCACACAATAGCACACAATAGAACACAGTGCTACACAGTGGCTATAGCGGAGGGGGCCTATATGTTATGCGAAAAAATCTTGTACGCAATCGAAAGCCCCCACAGTAAGTTTGTCAACCTTTGCACAGTTTAACCCCCTACCCCCCCTGAATCGATCGAAGAATTCTTTTTTCCAAAACGGATTCAAGTTCTCCTATAGTGCGTATAGGTTGATCACTGGGTATAACGCTATAGTGCTATATGCTGTACAGCGTGGGTACACAGTGCTATGGGGCTGCAGCTATAGAGCTACTACTAGCATCTCAGATAGCACATCCTCTACAGTGACGTCGAGTGTTGCACAGTCATTTTTTAACTGTATATCACTTATTACTGCACCCTCCTCATACCACGTTAGACCTGGATCCTCTACACGATATAGTGTTGCGTTGTGTTGTGGAAACAACTGTATTACATTTGACATATGACTACTCCCTAGTTGATGTGTACACAGTATACACTATAGCTGCCCGAAGTCAAGTGGCATAATCCCTAGTATATCAAGCGGTTATGTAGGGTGTTATTAACACCCACTAGAACTACACACAGCGTCTCTAAGCGGCGATCACCTCTAGAGTATACACTACATATACCTGCCGGCTAACAGTGCTTGTAACCTATTGATTCACATAGTAATAAAAGGTTGACAATGGTTCGGCGATCGTGTATAATATATACATATTAACGCAAACAGGGTAGGAACTATGAGCATAAGTAAAATTCAACAAAGCATCGCAACTGGCGGTTATTCAACAACTGAACTTAATGGTTTAATCACATTCATACAGGGTGTTAAGACTAATCAAGTAAAGCGTTCGATTGCAGTAGGAGATCAAGTCTTCGTAGTGCAAAAGACCAAGCGTACATTGGGCACAGTAGAGAAGATCAAAGTCAAGAAGGCGATTGTTAATATGCCAGGAGGCCGATACAATGTGCCACTGGCTATGCTAGAACTGGCTTAGGCTGGTTCGTGGGGCACACACTACTCCCATAGTGTGTGCTTTTTTTTGATCTAAACGGTTGACATCGGCGGAAAAGATGTTATAATATACACATAGATAGGCAAACAGGGTTAGGGCTACCGAATTCCCAGAGGTGTAGAAGACAAACACCACCAACGACTATAGTATATACACTATAGCATAGACTCAGAATGGGTGGCGGCCGGCTAAGTCTTTGATATTAATACGGTTTCTCCACCTTGACATCCGCCAGTTATACAGTATAATATATGAAATTAAACGGAGTTACCGCATGCACAGTATAGATTTGCCACAAGTGTACAACTTACCCGCAGTAGATGAAGACGATTTGCCCAAAGCCTCCGGCCGTATAGGAGTGTTTAGTGTGCATATAAGCTCAGACTGTGTGGATGTTATAGACAATTCAATCCGCAAGTATGCCGGCAGTCGTCGTGCAGTGATGAAGATCGAGACATATTCAATCCGCCGGGCCGGTATACGCTATAGAGTAATGAATTATACCCGCATGGACAACCGATATCGCGGCTGTGGAATAGCACCTAGAGTGTATGAAATAGTGGCAAAAGCCTCCGGGCCAATAATGAGTGGAGACAGTCAATCACCTGGCGGTCGTGCTATATGGAATACACTAGTTAAGCGTAGTAAGATACTGACTGCAGCACTGTGGAAAGGCACACACTATAGTGTAGAATGGTCGGATGATGGTAAAGCCCAATCAGATGAAGTCAGCCTATATAACACTGCAGCCAGACTGGTGGGTGTATAAGTAATAATATGAATCAATTACCCACTCCCGCTCAACTTAATACTCTTAGACTGCCTAACACAGTTGCATATGGTTTCGAATTCACTGCCCTAGAACCACTTGCCACTGCCACTATAACACAAAACGATCACAACAGTCAACACACAGGTGTTATACAAGGTGGTGTGTTATGTGTGTTAGCAGAGACACTAGCCAATATGGCTGCACAGTTACACGTTAATCAACTCAAAGCCAACCGTTATGTGGTTCTTGGCCAAAGCCTTAACACCAGTTACTTAAAAGCTGCAACTGGAGTTATAACTGCAACTGCTAAACCCTTACACTCAGGTAAACAAACTGCCGTGTATAGTGTAGAGATGACTGATGAAAGCGGTTCGTTAGTGGCAATCAGCACCTTCACAGGCGGCATTGTTAAGCGTAGAGGCTAGACTACGGTGTATTACACACTATAAGCAGAACTTACACCTACATGATGGAGATGTTAATCTTTCGGATGGTGTGTTTAATGGAAGGCGTTTTCACCGTATTTCTACAGTATGCTACAACAACCATAAAAACATTCAATTAAGGTTTAATTAAACGTATTAAACACCATGTCGTAACAGCCTTTAAACTGCTCTAAATGGAAAAGCAAACGATTCGGCTAACATCTTACTACTGTATGC
>Ga0209092_10002148_pt1 | contig 18384 bp, 24 predicted proteins | sample FraStrMetagenome_FD_187446 | JGI IMG/M metagenome (GOLD analysis project Ga0209092, IMG submission 187446) | Marine eukaryotic phytoplankton communities from Arctic Ocean - Fram Strait ARC3M Metagenome (SPAdes) (version 2) | ecosystem: Environmental > Aquatic > Marine > Oceanic | place: Fram...
CTAATTGCTCCTAATGTAACACAGTACAACGGTGTAAGTAATACTATTATTACACACGAAGGCTACTTTGATGATAAGAAGCGCGAGCCTATTATTGATAAGAAGACTAAAGAGCGCAAACTTGCGCCACAGCCTGACTTTATGTTGTTTGAAAAGTGTATGCGTGGCGATACTAGTGATAACGTGTTTAGTGCTTACCCCGGTGTACGCAAGAAAGGCACTAAGAACAAAGTTGGTCTTATTGAAGCGTATGCTGACAAGACTACAAAAGGTTATAATTGGAATAACATGATGCTGCAACGCTGGACAGATCATAATGGCACAGAGCATCGTGTGCTAGATGATTACAATCGCAATGTTGTATTGTGTGACTTGACTGCACAACCTGCAGAAATTAGAGAGATTATTAATACAACTATTGCAAACGTAGAACCTAAAGACATTAGTCAAGTAGGCATGCGTCTTATGAAGTTTTGTGCTAAGTGGGATATGCAACGAGTTGCAGACCAGGCGCAATATTATGCACCATCATTACAAGCGAGGTACCCTAAATGAATATAAATGCTAAAGAAATATTAAAAAATAAATTTTGGATTGTTGAATCCGAGGGCGAAAGAGTAGGTACACTAAGCGTCTCCGAAGACAAGCAGTATATGCTTTCAGACACATCCGGAACAAGGTTCTTTTCAAATCTTAAACAACTTAAAAATAATTTTGATTCTGAAATTAGTTGGACGACAGTAAAAGAAGAGGTAGTGATTGACAAAGAAGTTCACGGATTTCCAGCTAGCTGTACTCCTTATAATCCTATGTTTGATGTAAAACAAAAACTAGCACTGTTTACTAAGAGTCCTAAATCTAAAAGTTTGTATTGTGCAGGTTACTACATTATTCGATTTGACAAAGGTTGGGTTAAGAGCTTTTGTCCTAAACTAATTACAGTTGAACGTTACGAAACAAAAGGCCCGTTTAAAAGCGAAATAGAAATGCGGCAGGCGTTGAGTAAAGCAAATGCAAGGTAACCTTTTATTTGTTGGATGCAGTCATACTAATGGCTTTTGGGGATATGTTGACGACGATAAGAAGATACAAAAGGTTGTATGGGACGAGAACAACTATGCACAGATCTATGCAGAAGAGTTAGCAGACGAACAATGTTACATATATGCGTCAGCAGGCGCATGTAATCAAAAGTACGCTCGCTGGATTCGTCATATGCTTAACATACATGATAATATTTCAGGTGTAGTAATTCAGTCTACATATTGGGATAGATGGCTACTAGCTAATAATATTAATTTAGCGTTTACTCAACTAGAGCCAGGACACTTTACTCAACAGTATAAAGAAACAGATAACTTTATTTTGTACGACGATTTTAATACAGTAAACTATAACGAAATCGAATGGAATGAAAAAGTTAAATGGGCAAGTGTAGCTAATTACGAAGAAGGATGTCCTGAGTTTAATGGTGGATATGAGTGGCCAGGATTTGACTACAATTACATGCACATGAAGTTTCATACTGAAATCAATACCCATATTAAACATGAAGAATATTGCAAAGACATTGCTTTAATAGATGCAATGTGTAATGTACCAGTTTATGTATGGCGTGTAAATGAGAGAATACAATTTCCGCCAATACGTTTTGATATGTTTGGTCCTTTAAAAAATGTTAAAGTATTTGAAACTCCTGCTAATGTATGGATTAAAGAAAACCTAAATATAAATATTGATACTATGATGCAAGACCAAGAGCATTACAACGTCGAAGCACATAAATTAATTGCACACCATTTTATACCTGAGGTACTACATGCCAGTAAATGAATCACTTAATACACTTCCAATACAGCAGTTTATTTCTGCTGTTAAATCTGCAGACGCTAGTAAACAAAGAGAAGTTAAACTAGATATTGAAACAGCAAAAAGGTTAGCATTTACTCTAGGCGAAGTAATGACTCGCCTAAACGGTGACTTAGAGGCATTACTTGTTAATAAATCAACAGACAATGATGAAAAAATTGTTGTTCAATTAGGAAGTACTACGTCAGATTGGGAATAAACTGCGTAGTTTATAAATAAAAAGAGATAAATATATGCGTATATAATTCGGAGATACGCATATGAGTAGACCAAAACCAACAGTCCTTCTTGAACACATAGACAAGAAAACTTATAAGGCTGAACAAGTATTGAAAGCTGACGCTATCTGGGCAGTATTTTATCAAGACGAGCCGTTCAATTTAAAAAGCTCTAACATGCTAACTAATTATCCTGGGCCTAAATATAAGAAAACTAGTTTTTCTAATCCAGGGCATGCACACAATCTTTCATCAAAATTAAACGATATGTTTAAATCTGCAGATTTTTCTGTTGTAAAAATGAATTCAGGTGAGACTGTTACAGAATAATGAACTGGAAAGAAACCTATACTAAGATCTTTCTTAAACAACTTAACCGTAGTACTGATAGTGCTACAGTAAAACAGTTTATGCCCTTATGGTGGCAAAACAGTAGAAACAAATCATCTGGTGGTTTAAGATTAACAGAACAAGGTATTGATATCTTGTCTGAAATTGATATTGAAACATACGATATTCCGTATCCACGCGATATGCCACTGACAACGCAAGTAATTATTTTTCTAGATCAATTTATTAATTGTCCATACTATCTAACAAATCGAAGTATAATAGTAACTAATGAACGAAAAGCAGTCGAATTAACCCTTTTTTCAGGAGACCTACGCAAGTACGGTTTAACAAAAGCAATGAATCGACAGAAAAAAGACGAAGAAAACGGTTGACAAATCCTGTAGATGTGTTATTATATATGTATAGTTTAAATAAAGCAACGCAAAAAGAGGGTACTACAAATGGAAAATTCAACTCGCACAGTTACACCAAATGGCGCAAAAGCAAGCATTAAACATGCACTTACTAAAAAGCGTCCTATCTTCCTTTGGGGAGCTCCGGGTATTGGTAAAAGTGATATTGTTAAACAGATTACTGATACATTTTCAAATTCACATTTAATTGATATTCGCTTGAGTCTTTGGGAACCTACCGATATTAAAGGTATTCCGTACTTTGACAGCAACTCAGGCACAATGGTGTGGGGTGCACCTAGCGAACTTCCTACGGAAGAGTTTGCGGCACAGTTTGATCACATTACACTATTCTTAGACGAAATGAACTCAGCGGCACCTAGCGTACAAGCGGCAGCATACCAGTTGATTCTTAACCGCAAGGTAGGCACTTACAAGTTGCCAGACAACGTAATGATTGTTGCAGCTGGCAATCGAGATGCAGACAAAGGTGTTACGTATCGTATGCCTGCTCCGTTGGCTAACCGCTTTATTCACTTAGAACTTACTGTTAGTTTTGATGACTGGTTCCAATGGAGTGTAACTAATAAAATACATCAAGATGTTGTAGGTTACTTACAATTTGCTAAACAAGATCTTTATGATTTTGATCCTAAAAGTTCATCACGTTCATTTGCAACACCTCGTTCGTGGTCATTTGTTTCAGAATTGCTAGAAGATGACTTAGACGAAAACACCACTACTGACTTAGTAGCTGGTTCAGTTGGAGAAGGCTTGGCTGTCAAATTTATGGCACACCGTAAGATTGCTTCTAAATTGCCTAATCCAAGCGACATCCTTAAAGGCACTGTTAAAGAATTAAAAACTACAGAAATTAGCGCAATGTACTCTTTAACTATCTCATTATGTTACGAACTTAAAGAAGCTTGTGACAAAGGTGACAAGAAGTTTGATAACAAAGTTAATAACTTTCTACGCTTTGCGATGGATAATTTTGGCACTGAAATGGTAGTAATGGGCATTAAGCTTGCTCTTGCACAGTACCAACTACCAATTGATCCAGACGAAGTTGAATGTTTTGATGAATTCCACGAACGTTATGGCAAATATATTAAAGCTGCACAGAGCTCATAAACGAACAAAACGGACGGATTCTTTTGAATTCGTCTGCTCGTTTGAGTTAAATAAAATGGTTGACATAGCATCTAATGATGCTATAATATATGTATAAGTTAACAAAGGAGCAGTGCAATGGCTACTAAAGATACACAAAGTGAACTAAAAAACTTTACTCCAGATCCGGATATTACACCCGAAGCACTAGAAATAATGCGTGTTGAAGTGTATGACCGCATTGTTATTGCACGAGTAGGATTACTTCTACGACATCCCTTCTTTGGTAACATGGCTACACGGTTACGTATTTTAGCGGCAGACGATTGGCTCGGTACTGCGGCTGTAGACGGTCGTAATTTGTACTACAACACACAATTCTTTAATGCAATGAACAATAAAGAAATTGAATTTGTTGTTGCACACGAAATTCTACATATGGTATTTGATCACTTAGGTCGCAGAGGCGATCGTGTGCCTATGTTATATAATATTAGTGCAGACTACATTGTAAATAATACATTAGTACGCGACGGCATTGGAATTATTCCAAGCATTGTACAGTGTTATCAAGACTTTAAATACGAAGGATGGACTAGCGAAGATGTCTACGACGAATTGTTTAAACAAGCTAAAAAGAACGGCGAAGAATATGTTAAACAACTAGGTGAAATGTTAGATGAACATCTTGATATGGACGGCGAAGGTGATCAAGACGGTGATGCAGGTGGTGAAACAAAAGACAGCAACGGACATGGCGTAAGTATTAGCAAGCCTAAATACACTAAAGAAGAAATTAAACAGATCAAAGACGAAATTAAAGAAGCAACTATTAATGCAGCCCAAAGTGCAGGTGCTGGTAATGTTCCAGGTGCTGTACAACGTATGATTAAAGAGCTTACAGAGCCTAAAATGAACTGGCGTGAAATATTGCGCCAGCAAATACAAAGTATAATTAGAAGCGATTATACATTTAGCCGTCCGTCACGCAAAGGACAAATGAGCGGTGCTATATTACCTAGCATGGACTTCCAAGACACTATTGATATTGCTGTTTGTATAGACATGAGCGGTTCAATTGGCAATACTCAAGCAGAAGATTTCTTAGGTGAAGTTAAAGGCATTATGGACGAATATCAAGATTACAATATTAAAATATGGTGTTTCGATACTGCGGTATACAATGAGCAAGATTTTAGTTCAGACGGTGGCGATAATCTTACAGACTATGAAATTATGGGTGGCGGTGGCACTGACTTTATGGCTAATTGGACATACATGAAAGAAAAAGACTATGTTCCTAAGAAGCTGATTATGTTTACAGATGGGTATGCTTGGGATAGCTGGGGCGATGCAGACTACTGTGAAACGGTATTTGTTATTCACAGTCATCATGATAAAAACTTATCAGCGCCATTTGGACAAACTGTACATTATGATCAGGCAGCATGATAAAACATAAAAGTTTAAATCCATTAAATTTATTTGGTTTACGTAGATTCGATGTGCCTCCAAAGCACTTCGAATATATTGTTTTACCATTAAAGTATAACTTAGAAGATTCATTATCTAAATGGATATATGACAATTTAAAAGGCAGATATTACGTTGGCAAGGCATTACACATTAATGATGCAGATAACCAAATTACCATATCAATTAAAGTAGGCTTTGAAGAGGCAAAAGAAATAAGTTATTTCACTTTAGCATGCCCGCTATTGAAATATACTTAAATACATTAACAGCGCATTTAACTTAATATAGGAGACAACTAATGAGCGATGAAAGTAAAAACGAAGCACCAGTAGAAGCAGCAACTCAAGAAGCTGGAGCAGATAATCAAGGCGGTGCCGAACTTACAGTTCAGGACTTAGCGTCACTTAAACAAATTATTGATGTTGCAAGTCAACGAGGCACTTTTAAGCCTAATGAAATGCAAGTTGTAGGTGCTACTTACACTAAGCTAGAAACATTTTTAGCTGCGGTACAAGCACAGCAAGCAGAACAAGGAGAACCAAATGCCAATAACTAAACACGTAGGACGTTTAATTAATAATAGACGTAAAGTAATTGTAGCATATAGAGTAGTACCCGGAGAACCAGAGAACTGTCTTATTGTTACTACAGAAAATTTAATGGCAGATGAACATGACTCATTAATGAAGTTAGTAGATTCAGATGCTGGTCAACAGGCATACGAACTTGCTGAAGGTATGGCACGTACACAATTGCCAGACGGCAGAAACATGCTTGCAGCATTTCATAAAACTGGAAAATTATTAAAAGTTGAAACTTCAGCTGTTGAAATGACTCCAGACATTAAATCACATGTAAATTTAGCAGAATTAAATCAACTTATTGCAGATCAAAAAGGTGTTACAATTGCAGATTTAGCTTTAGCTGGAGAAGGCGGTTCTAAGAAAGAATTACAAGTTGCGCCACCGGCACCGGCTGCTAACGCATATCTTGACGAAGGTGTTGCATCAACCGAAGAAGTTATTACAGACGAAATTCTTGCTGCAAAATATCGTAGTGATGCAGACAGATTGAGTAAGGAAGCTGCTGCATTACGAAGACAAGCAGAAGAACTTGTTCCTACTAAGAAAAAAACTTCGAAGACTACGGCAAGTGCCTAGAAAAAAATCTAGTGACTCAGTTTTGCCCGAAGAAGTTGTTGATCATTGGCCCGAAGTATTTAAAGACTTAGATGTTAAGGTCGTGCCGTTAGAATATTTGCACTCAGTTAGAGTACATTTTAATGACGGCAAGGTTTGGGACATTGACATTGAAAAATCTAAACAAAAAGATCCAGAATCTAATTTAGAAGATACATTAGAAGAATTATTTCAACAATACGATGAAGTAATTGCTAATGTAGACTTTAGATTAGATACTGTTCGCCTTAAACAAGATATTACCAGACGAACTAAGCTATTTCTTAAAAAAAGAAAGTAGTCTTTATACAAATGGCATAAATACTTGTAACAGTTAATACCAGGAGTTAATAGATGGCTTTGAGACTAAGACGCGGAACTGATGCAGAAAGATTGCTTGTTACACCTTTACAAGGTGAACTTGTATATGCAACGGACACCAAAAAGATATATGTAGGCGACGGAGCAATCGCCGGGGGTGTTCTAATTGGGCCCACAGATGCAGACGCATTTACTAGTGTAATAAGTGATACTACACCGCAACTAGGCGGCGGATTAGATCTTAATAGTAATAATATTACAGGTACAGGAAGTATTAATATTACAGGAAGCATTCATGCTACTGGTAATATTACATCCGATGGTGATATTGGTTTAGGTAATGAAGATAGTGACATTATTAATGTTAATGGTGTAATTAATTCTTCACTACGACCTGCTCTTGATAGTCAATATGATATAGGTACTGATGCACGTAAGTGGCGAAAAGCATTAATAAACAGTATAGAATCAACTGAAATTACTGCAACAGAAATGTATGCTGATAGAATTTCAGGCAATGATAGTACTGTGTTATGGAATAGCACATCAGATACACTAACTGTCGGAATTGCTAACGTAACTACATTAAATGTAGCTGGTACAATTACAGCAGCTACATTCAACGGAAATATGTCAGGAAATTTATTATCTGATGATAGTACTGCATTAATTGACGCTAATACTAAAACTGCAACTTTCCGTTCAATTACAGCAGAAGCCGGTGCACTAAACGGTGTATCGATTGGCTTAGATAGTGGCACTCCGAGACAAGACATTACTGCTAATAACATTATTTCACTTACTGGATTTACTGGTAACTTAGAAGGTCAAGTAACTGGTAGAGTTACAGGCGATGTTTACGGTAGTATCCAAGGTAGTGTATTTGGCGGTGATTCGACTCTTATTATCGACGATACAACTAGTACTGTACTTGGCAATGTTAATAACTCAACTACAACTTCAAAACAAGTAAACTCTGCAACTATAAATCTTAGTGGAAGAGATGATGCAAATCTACCAGCAGGTGTGTTAATTACTACAACTGACACATATGCCGACGGAGCACAATTTTCAGCAACAGCACATGCTGATGTAACTGAAGGTTTAGGAATGCAACTAGCTAGATTTAGAGGAACAGAAGGATCTCCAGCAGGCTTACAAGTAGGTGATGAAATCGGAACAATGTTGTTTATCGGCGGTGATTCGGCAGGAATAGCGACACCGGCAGCAGCTTTTAAAGTTGAAGTAAACGATACTCCTGTAGCAGGTAATGTTAAAGCTGGCTTTTGGATAGCAACACAAAACGCAGCCGCAGGCAATGCATTGACACCTGCACTAGAACTTACTAGCAGTCAAGGTGCTAACTTCTACGGTCCAGCTAAATTATATAGTTTTGCAGATACTACAGCAAGAGATGCTGCTATTGCTACTCCTGCAGCAGGCATGATGATTTACTTAACTGCTACAAACAAAGCACAGGTTTACAACGGCACTGCTTGGACAGACCTACACTAATTAAACGTACTTACTTGACACGTATGAAAAGGTACGTTGCTTGCATTTGAAGCATAGTGCAATTCTTTAGAATCAAACTTCCAAACATCACCTGCCTTAAAGTTGGTGATGTTTCTATTTTCAAAGCCTACATAATGACCAAATGTAGCATCTTCTAAAAATATAAGATATCTAAAACACCGTTCTATTTCTATATTATGCTCTTGCCTAAGCGTATAAAAGGTGTCTTTGTGTGTTGGAAGTATTACGTTGGGCAATATACAAGTCCAGCTTACAGACGCTGTATGAGCGTCTAAGGCGCCTTTAAATTGCTCTACACAGGTCAATTCTTCATTAAAACTTTGTAATAAGTACCCACTGTTATAGTAATCTTTGTCTAAGTGATTGAAATTTTTAGCGTCCCAAACTACATTCCTTGTGTAGTTATGGGTAGACAATTCGTCTTTCCAAAAATTATCAATAGTAGTGTAATACTGTAACATTCATATTATCCTTTATAGTAAATGTCCAAATCCTGTTTTATTAAAGTAGTGATTAAGTTCTGCACTACTAGCATTTAACGTTTTTAAAATTCTAGCATTTTCTTTTGCTAAATTGAAAAAATGAATTTTGTTATATTCTACATCTTTAGAAAAGTTAACTCTATTATGCAAGATATATTCTAAATTGTCAACTAATAATTTAAGTCTTTTAGACTCGTCCTTTACTGTAGCATACTCTGGATAAGGCAAGTAATTTTCAAATGTTTTAAATCCTAGATCTTTAATATATTCAAACATTTGTACATTGCCAGCAAACAAGAACGGATGACCTTGTACAAACACGCGGTATGTTTTTTCAGTAAGAAATTTGCTGTTGTTATTGTTGTCCCCCGGATGTCCTTCAGATATAATGCTTAGACCAGTATTAGCATAAACAGCAGGATCAATCCAAGATGAATTGTTTGTCCATTCAGTTGCTACAGGATTTTTTTCAGTTCCGTATGTTTTAGATTCTTCATATACATTATCAATCTTACGCTCTGCAAATTTTATAAAATCATAATAATCTTTTGTTGAAGAGAAATATTGTAAAGAGTTAGTCTTTTGTTCTAGTGTCCAGGGAGTAAAAAAACTCCACTCTGCATATTGTAATAAGTTTCTTTTGTACAATTCATATAACAATCCTATACGATTAGGTCTGTCAGGAACTCCTCCAAGAAATAAAAATTTATTAGTATTACTATAGTTGCATACAGTTGTATCTTTATAACTATTATATACAGTATGTAGATTAAAGTTAAATGGTATTTTGGTACATTTAACCTTGTTATTATAACTCTGGCCAGTTACAATTTTAACTTCTATTTGTAAAGAATTAGCATAATCTAAAATATCGTTATATAGTTGATTCCAAGTATTATTATTTTTATAAAGAAACCCGTCAACAAGCATTAACCCTAAAATACTAGTATACCCTTGCTTAGATGCTTCGAGTATACTATTTTTTAGTTTTTTCTTTGTTGTATTTTCTAACGAATCATTTTCTTTTGAAAATACTTCAAAGTTTATTATTTTACTGTTTGTCCTCAATTACAACACCCCAGCTAAACATGTTAAATATTCTTTCAACAATATAAAACAATGTCATGTTAGTTGCTGCTTGCATTAACGCAAAACTAGTTGCTCCGCTAGTTGTTGCTTTAAGGACAAAAGTAGCAACGATAAATGCTGCTATCATTGTAAGACTTCTATAGATAACAGTTTTAATTAAGCTACGCCAATGGTTATCTTTACCATCTTCAAATCGAAGCCAAGTAGTAAACAACCAAGCTCTTTCATGAATGTAATAAATTGTTGTTCCGAGAACAATAACTATAGCGCCAACTTGACTTGCTTCTATCCAAGTAGCTCCCATAACATAAACTGATATTAACATAATTGCTAATACAGCTAAGGTTCTATAAATTACAGCTTTAGCTATTGTTCTTGCATGTGTTTCTTTAATCATTATTTTTTTCTCCTAATAAATATGATGTCTAAAATATTCTCTAATTAATTCGTTATCTATTTTAAATCCATAATAAAAATTTTGCTTTGCTAACTGCATTGAAGTTTTTACTTTTACTTGTTTAAAATTAGATTCAACTAAATTAACATAGTTTTCAATTTCTTCTGCTGTTTTACTATCCCAATGTGCTATGTATAAGCAATGGTTAATACTATCAGCTACTATATGATAGTCTTCATGAGATTTATTTAATTCGTCTATAATTGACATTTTTATATCTTCGCCATTAATACGCAATAAATCATCTCTACCTTGATGCGCCCAAAATCCATTTTCCATTTTAAATACATCACTCATAGTTTCTTTTCTATTGTACACTGGCAAATCAACTATTAGTTTTCCATCTTCTGCTAATTCTAAGTTATACCAGTCATCAAATATAGTGTATAATTTTGAATCTTTATCCCAATGTTCTTTATCAAAGACATTTATAAACAATGGTCCTAGTGTTTCATTAGAACCAAACAAGCTAGTTACATTTTTAATAATGCCGTCGCGAGCTGCAAGTTTTATACTGTCTAGTGTATATGTTAACACTAAGATACGCAACTTTGGCCATGTTAAATTATTTTCTTTACTAGCTGCTATAAATTTTTCTATTAAGAACGGATATGGAAAAGAAACTGTAGATAACTTGTCTCTGTACGGTTCTAGTTGTTGTACTAAATCGTCCATAGGACAATCTTCATTAATTGCATAAATTACATGCTCAGTAACATTATCATTTGCTAATACTGGAAATAGTGTTACTGCTGCACTAGCACCATGATTAAGATTCTTAACATGCAATGCTACATCTTCAAACATCCACATGTTACGTTCAGCTACACCTCGTATAAATTCGTGTGTATGCTCAATAACTTTAGGTTTGCTAGTTGTGCCGCTAGTAGTTGCTTTAATTAAAATGTCATTAGGTTTAGGAAAAATTCCTGCTGCCCTATTAAAGTCTTCTTTACTTGTAACTGTAAAATCAATATCATTGTCTGCTAAACTATATGTTCTATTAGATATGTTTTCAAAATATACATACTTTGCAAATCCTTCTGGTTCTGTTTCTGCATACTTTCGAGTAAAGTCATGCAAAAATATATCTATTGGAAGTAGTGCTTCTGTTTTTGGATCATTGTATCCCGAATCTTTAAAATCGTCTGCACGTATATAATCAACTACTGCAATTTTTAATCCAAGTTCTGCTGATGCATAGATACAAGCTAGATAGTTAATATCGAGGGTGTGACTTCCAATTAAAATTGTTTCTTGAGATTTAGCATTACATTTATAAGTTAGTGCGTATTTCCAAAGATTGATTTTATCAACAAGTTCTGTTTTTCCGTATTCACTTCTAGTAAAATTATATTTCTCTACTAAGTTGGTCGCACGAAAATTGTCACTAATAAAGTGCCTAGTAATTGTACTCATACTATTCTCCAGGTATTCATATTGTTATTTATATACGTAGTTAATAATTACACTAGTATACGAATGCTTCGTTCTTTACTTTAACAAAGTAATTATAACGATCTTCATATGTACTATTAAATCCGCCATGATAAGACTGCGGATCAAATATTATCGGAACACCTTGTTCATTAACATATAGTTTGTCATTGACTACAGAATGACCTTTTCCGTTTAAAGGAACCAATATATTGTAATGGGGCGGATCACCTATATTATCAGCATTTGTCCAGTTATCGTAATGTAATGGTAACAAACAACCTGGCTCTAATATATTAATTGCTATTCTCTCTAAGCCCGTCATAGTTTTTGCGTAGTTGATCATATCCTGAGCTGCTTCGTGTAGTTCAGGATATAAAACATACTCAGTGTCTTCGTACTCAAACGGTATTACTATAACAGAGAACCATCCTTTTAATAAAGGTTCATTATTAGCTTTACCTACGTCAACGCCAAATGGCTTTACATCAATTTTTTCTATTAGTTCGTGAATTAACTCAGTTAACTTATCCATCTTTTGTAAGTCAACATAACATTCATTTGGTAATACATCGGGGCGTCTTAATGTGTTCATATTAATACTTATCTAAGGTTCTATTCTATAAGTATTAATATGAACGATTACGAAATTGCAGATTGGTTGTTAAATAAATCAGACTTTGGATGGCTCGAATTAGACATCGAGTTTGACATCGAAGCATGGAAGCGTGAAACTAGTGCTGCAAAATTTGTAGATCATAGAGGCGGAGAACATCCTGGATGGAACAGTAGTTGCATACATGGTATTGATGTGGATAAAACTGGTGCGTGGACAAACTACGGCTATGAAAGAGAGGAAGATGTTCCTTACCAATGGACAAACATAAGCAAGCATACACCTAACATTAAAGGCTTTTGGGAATTGTTTCCATATGAACGCTATAGAAGAATACGTTTTATGCAACTCGAACCTGGCGGTAAAATAAATCCGCACAGCGATGCTCCTGGAAAGTTACCAGGTGAAGAAAATTTAGACATGCTTGAGTTTGGGGTACCTATTAACGTAGCAATTATTCACCCAGACGACTGTCATATGACTCTTGAAGGACACGGTACTGTTCCTTTCAAAGAAGGAAAGGCTTTTATAATTAATATAAGAAACGTACATAGTTTTGTTAACAATTCTAACACACCTAGAATACATTTAATAGCACATGGTATACCAGGTAAAAGGAAAGACGAATTTGTAGAACTAATTGCAAGAAGTTACAGGAAACAAAATGAATCACATTAAAATACTAGATGTGTTTTATGGAAACAAATGTAATCTTGCGTGTTCAAATTGTGATACACGTAGCGATACATTAAGAGGCTACGATCCAGAATTAGACACAATTAAAGAAAGCATTCGTTTAGCAAATGAAAAGTTTGATGTTGAAAACTGGAGTGTGCTAGGCGGAGAGCCGTTGCTTTACAAAGACAAAGTATTAGAAATTATCAAATACATTAGAAGCATAGAGCCAAATAAAACTATCTTTATGTCTACTAATGGTATGCTACTAAACAAAAATATAGACTGGATTGCAAATTTAATCAAAGAATACCGTGTTTGGGTACAAGTATGTAATCATACTGCAAAGTTTGGCAGTAAGGATAAAATTGTTTCTAGTGTTGCAGACGTAGCAGCACAATTAAACATTAATAAAATAGAGCCGGGATATCTATGGTGGTATAACATTATGAAATACGATACTGGCACAGATAACTGGAAAGAGTACGTTGACCGCAAGGGATGGGATATTACACAAAGAGATCTTAACGAAGTAACGTATATGGAAAATAACTACGGTATACATTATATGGAGTCTGACTGGTTTCATTCTATATACCAAACTGTTAATGGTGTACCTAAGCCATTTAATTCAGACGATCCGCAAGCATCTTATAATAATAGTTGCCCAAGTCAATTTTGTGCGTTCTTATATGAAAATAAAATTTATAAATGTGCTGCACTAGGAACCTTACAAAACTTTTTAGACAAACACAATCTATTAGAAGACGACGACTGGCAAAAATATTTAATGTACAAGCCGGTTGACTTAGACACTTGTACTGATTTAGAAGTTAAATATTTTTCAGATACACACTACTGCGGCGTAAGTGCATGTAGCATGTGTCCTAAAAATAAACAGGAAATAGTAAAAGACAAAATACAAGTCTTGCCTTTATATAAACATGAAAGATAAAATAACATTTTGTATTGTAGACGATATAGACACTTATGCTAATAGTGAAATACAAACTACTATTAGAAACATCAGTGACTTTACAATATCAAACATACATACTAAAGGCTATAAAGTTATTAAAGGAAAAGAGGTAGACAAACTTCTACGTAATGTTGATACCGATTATGCTGTTGTAATGAGCCCAGGAACAGAGTATATTAACGGTGATGCGTTTTTTAAAGCACTAGAGGATCTTGTAACCACAGACTTTTTTATAGCAGGACATGTATTAGATCGCACTATGCACGATGCTTATTACGAATTACATCATCAGTGCTATGTGGTTAATATGGCGGTTTATAATGCATATAAGAGCCCTACAGTAGGCGCTTTTGAAAAAGACGTACAACACACCCAACTAGAACCTACTCGTAGTTTAAGCAATATACACGACGATTATACCCCAAAATTTGTATCTAAAGGATTGCATAGACAACAATACTCGAATCGATGTCACGGTTGGAATTTTTTACGTCTAGCATTTGAAAACAACTTACCTGTTGTTGTGTTTGATGACGATATTAGAAATAATAAAAAACATTACTATCCAGAAAGCGAACAAGACTTTTACAAAAATATTGATTATATAGAACATAAGTTTAATTACTGCAAAGAAGAGTTTGTTCATACTGACAATACAGAATGGACTACTGGTATTAATGACGTCTACGAACAACTAGTATTGCCAGCAAGCGGAACGTTATACTTGGATTTAATTGACAAGGGTCGTGTAATATTTTATGACTACAATCAATGTGCATTAGACTACTGGCAGGAGAACTGTCCACCAAAAGACGGTGTTGAATATATATTTGTCTACGCTAACTTACTAGAAGAATTATCTATTGTAGACTATATTGATCCTAATCTAAAGACACTTGTTAATCTATCAAATATATTTTGCTATGAAGGTACTGCTGCAAAATATTCTTTACAACATAGATTACTAGCACAAGAAAATTTAGTAAGTGTTCTTAGGAGAAAAATTAAACGTGTTAAAATTAATTTTTCTCTCAAAGCAAATGCAGGACATTAAAATTTTTGTTTAAATAACAGCATCCACGCATCAAACTCAACGTCACCGCGCATAAAGTCTCGACGAACTCCAACAGACTGTGTGCTTGTTAGATCATAAGATAACCATATCCTTGAAAAGTTATTGTCCATCTTAGATTTACCAATACCTGTCATACGTGTATAGTCTGCTCGTATTCCAACTTTAGGTGTAACTTTAGTCATAATACCTGTTTCAACACCTAAATAATTTTTGCTAGAAATGCCTGACGGTTGTAATGACCCTGCCATTCCTCTTACGAAAAATTGAGTACGCTTTGCTATAGGCACTTTATACCTAGCACCTACTTCGTACAATGCTACTACACCGTTTGAAGATCTGTTGTTACTTCCTTGATAAAGTACATCAACGTCTGCTCGTGGATTTAAATCTTTAATATATTTAAACGCAAAAGCATCGCTAATTGTGTTGTTTGCATTTTTTTGATGACTTGCTGAAAAATTAATACTGTCTGCAAATGCAATACTCGATAAAAAACTTGTGCAAAATGCAATTACTGCTATGTGAAAATACCTTTCTTTAAATTTCATTTTTTTCTCCTTTTAAAAATTTAATTTGTTCTATAAAAAAATCATTGCTATCTATTGTTGTCTTATGTTTGTTAATATAATCCTCTAACAACGGATTATAAAGAAAGTTTTCCTTTCTAATATTGTTTAATTTATTATGAAAATTTACAAAGTGGTCAAAATAATTATTTAAAATATTTCCATACATAAATTTTTTAGTTTCTTCGTTAACATACGGTTCAATTAATTCTTTGTAATCTTGAGGCATGTTTTGTAAATTAAGATAAACTGGATATTGAATCATTTGTTGTGTTGTATTAAATCTAGGATAGTTTTCTTTTACAAATGATTCTAGATCGTTTATCATATTAGCATTATAAACTCCTACTGCACTATGTACTTGTATTACAGTATTGCTATCTCTTTCATTGTATAGTTTGTGAAAGAAGTCCATAACAGTTATTATTTCATTCCAATTACAACCTTTGCGAATAAATTCATTAAGTTTACCGTATGCATCTATGCTTAAATTTATTTTTAAATTTTTACACCGCTTAAACACTTCTAGAGTATAAGGCATAGGAATTTTAGTAGCATTAGTACTCATTTCAATTGTTAGATTTTCAACTAATGCTTCGTCTAATAATCTTTTAAAAAATGCTTCTGCTTCTAAAGACTGTAATGGTTCTCCACCATAAACTTTAATTTCTTCTAACTGTGCTACATTTATTTCATTAGGCAACGAACTTTTAGTATATTTTGTACTATTATACGTTGTACCGTATAATTCTTTTTCTTCTTCATACCACAAATGGCTGTGTGTACTAGAACACATTCTGCATTTTAGATTGCAAACATTATCAAAAAATATTTCTACAGTTTTTAAAGGACCAAAAGGCTGTACACCAAACTGTTGTAGAGCGCCTTGGCGCATACTAGACAACCCTGCTGCTTCTTCTGCAGGACACTGACATCCTGCATCATGCTCTCCATTAAGCATCTTTGTTCTTATACACTGCATCTGTTTACGTGCTTCGGTAATAGATTTACCTTTAAATTGTGCAACATCCATATATTGTCCGCAAGGCAATACTAGATTATCACTTTGTAAACTTGCACCTATAAATGGATAAGGGCAATATGTTTTAGACATATTCTGTTACCTGTAAAACAACTCTTGGAGTATGTCCTATATTTGCTGCACCGTGCATGTCGTTTTCGTGATCATATTTAAAAACATCGTATGCATTGTATTGTGTCATTAAGTTGTCTTTGTATATAAAAATATGACCTGATTCGTAATCTTGCAAAGGTATCCAATATCGATTACATTTTTGTTCGTGTGTATGGGGATCACTATGCATAGGCATAAACTGTCCTGGATACAATTTAGTAATCCACCAATGGTAATTATTTGACAACGGAATACTTAACGGCTGTAAATCTTTTTCTTCATATACCCACCAATGTACTGCTGATAAATCATAGCCGGCTTCTTCGGCACGTTTGTATTCGTCACTTTCAACTGCAAACGCAGGTGGCCAGTCTCTTGGTCTTGCTTGACCTTCAGTTTCTAAAACCTGTTGTCTTAATTTATTGTTAATTTGAGATTTCCAATTATCTATGCAAATCATTAATAATTTTCCAAATCATCTATTTCTAACTGTTTACGGAATGCTTTTGAAAATTTACAATCAATACGTAGTCCGTATTCTACTTCGTTACTAGACTCGCCGCCATGCCAGTCTTGGTCATTCCAAAATGCAGCATTACAGTTTAAATAATATTTATTTTCGCTTTCAGGATCCCATATATAAAATCCTCTTTTAGTGCGATAGCGTATATGTATAAATTCATCATTGTGCGGACTATATTGCTTATCATCATGCACTCCGTTGTCTGCATCTAAGTCTCTATGTTCAAAGGCTCGACCGTTATGATCACAATGGAAGAATATTACTCTTCCGATTTGATCGATAATTCCTTCTTCTTGCAAATTTTCAACCCACTTAACGACACCTGGAAAGTGTATCGCTTCTTCAGTTTTTTGACGTTCAGCATTTCTCTCATTCCAATCTCCTTCATTCCATAGGAAGTAATATATGTAAGGATCGTTAGCACCTAATGTAGATTTAAGATAACGTGTAAAAATATTACGCTGTTTATAATCGCCAAAATCTTTAGGTAGTATTTTATCACCCTCAACTTTTATTGGGTGGGTGTCGGGCAATGCCTGGTATTCATCCCATGCTTGATAGATTGGTTTCCAATCTAAAATATATGAAGCATCCTTCCAATTAAAACCTGGTGCCATCCACGTACCTTCTTTAGCATACTCTCTTGCAAGAGCAAAGCCACGACATATTTCAGGGTGGAGGGCTCTAAACCCTGCAATGTCTAAGTACGGATCTAAATTAATATATGGCTTGCTGCCAATTCCTTTTATCATACATATACTTATCAGGTAAGTATGTATGTTAAATAGGAAACGATAATACAATATATGAACTACTACTATAATAATGTTCCTGAAAAAGGATTATGTAGAAACAACCTAATATACACTAGTCTTATTAGTGATGACAAACAA
>Ga0209092_10002149_pt1 | contig 18381 bp, 12 predicted proteins | sample FraStrMetagenome_FD_187446 | JGI IMG/M metagenome (GOLD analysis project Ga0209092, IMG submission 187446) | Marine eukaryotic phytoplankton communities from Arctic Ocean - Fram Strait ARC3M Metagenome (SPAdes) (version 2) | ecosystem: Environmental > Aquatic > Marine > Oceanic | place: Fram...
ACTCTCGGTTCTTCTTTTGAAACCTATTTTATCGCCATCTCTTATGATGCATCATCCGAGAAAAAAACTTGGAAGACTGAACTTGCTGTTCAACTAGTATTTTGAGCGAGGGAAAACGAAGATTTGAAAATTTACATAGCATCAATAATAACCCTTTTGATTTTGCACATCATAAAGTTTCTACACCATTCTTGAGATCACTACCAACACTGCAATTCTAAAATGAAATACATAAATTTCTCTAGAGAGTATAATAGATCATTTTTCAGATTCTGACACTTCAAAAATGATAGTCATGTAATTTCGCGGTTCTTGCTCCCATTGGAAAAGACAAATTTAATGTGAAACTGGAGAACCCTTCTTGTCAAAGGTACTCTGCACCAAGCCTCATTGAAATACTCGATACCATCAGCACGTGTGGCATGAGTTCATAATTAATCAAATGAATTGAAAGAGAACTTGAAGTCTAATTATTCTTGAAAAGAAAAATCCAAAATACTGTAGCAGATACTCATTACATTTCTACGTAAGCCTAAAGGACATCTTTAGTTAGTAAGTAACCTGTGCGTATGGTTCCGAATAAATTTAAATCAACCATCTGCAGTTATTAATTTTGTTCTTCCAACTTTAAATTGAGACGTCTCTCAGTGAATTTGGATTGGAATCTTTTCAACATGTCTCAAAGAGTTTATCAGAATAAGCGTGGTCAAGAGAGAATGATGAAACATAAAAGAAAGAAAATATATTCCAATTTGGTTTCTTTCATAATCTTCTACATTACATGCAAAAGTGCCGATGCTTTTATTCCATCTACATCTCCAATCATTTTTCAATTATCATCATTATTATCATCGTCATCATCATCATCATCATCATCATCATCATCATCATCATCATCATCATCATCATTTCGGATACAAACCAAAAAATCACCAATTCAACTTAATTTAATAGACCCATCAGTATCACCCAATGAAGGAATTGTCTTGATGGATTATGCACCTGCAGCTGCAGCATTGTTCAATAATATGAAAACCCCAGCTTCTATCTTATCGGCAGGTATGGTATCATTGGGCTTTCTGGCTCCATTTCGATTAAGTGATTCCATCAAAAAAGAACCCAAATTATTACGTCGAATAGAATTATTAAAACGAGCCTATGTTTTGGTGACACTGATAAGTTTTTGTTCGGAACTTTTAACAGTCATGTGGGCAACTGTGGCAGTCAATCAATTAACGGAAACAGTTGTGGCACCTACTTCCAGTGTTTGGGCTTTGTTGGAGCGGGATTTTGATCTTTCATGGTCAGCAACTAATTCACACTTTACTGCAGGTATGTATATGGGTGTGGAATGTTTCAACTTTCTATATATGTGTATGGATATTGTTCTAAATTTAGACTTCCTATATTACTCTACTAGGCATGATTGGATTTATGTGGATGGTAGGACTGCGAGGATATGTGATGCTTTTGGCAGAAGGAGCATCTCAGGTTTTAATGACAGCAGCACTATGTGGGGTCTCATCAGCAACGTGTTTGATGGTGAGCGTCGTGAATAGGGGTGTACAATCAGGTGGTGGTGACGGTGTTGGCTACGGAAAGAATATTGTATTCTTATTTGGTCATTATGTTGACTTATTAGTTGAACGGGCAACAGATTTAGAAGCTTTTGGACCACTTGAAACGGCTGCCATTATTTTACAAATTATTTCCCTGACATTTGCTGCCTATGCTATAATTAGCCCAGCGTTTCGAGAGGAAAAAGAAATCACCTGTGTGGAGAATCAAAATAGAATCGCACAGCTGGAAAATGGAGGAGATAGTATTTTTGACATTATAGAAAACGGTTCCAAAAATGGGCTTTCCGCGAAGGATATGTCAGAGGAGGAATGCTTATTAGATTATGACACAATCAATAAAAAGAAGTAAGGTTATTGTTTTTTATACGTGCACAACAACAACAGCATATATTAATGATTATGGAAAGAATTCCATGTCCAGGTACTTCTTCAAGAACTTCATGTTTTTGTTTTGTATTCCATATAAATTTATCTCATTTTTCTTTTAGAAGATCCATTAGTTCCTCGCTTCTATCTTTGTATCTTTTCATCGTGGCAATGAACACGCGCCCCTTCTTAAGATAGATTTTTGAAAACAAATATTGATATAAATAAAAATATGCAAGTGTAAAAAAGAGATTGATGAAATATGCTGACTATTCTTATCTAGATGCAAATTTAGCATTTCATTTATGAAAGGATCATTCAACTAGAAGATTTAAGATTGTTATCATTCTTAGTCAAACAATAGTAGCAAATAGCATTGCCCACTTATTATAAACTATGGTCGATGCAATTTCCCAGGATAAGTGATTTTATTGAAATTATTTCAAAAGTTGCTCATATGCTTCTTTGATAGCATTGAAACGAGTTGGACATCCCCCTTTATCAGGATGGTATATCAAAGCTAGTTTCCTAAATTGCTTCTTTATCAGCAAAGAATCACAATTTTCAGGCAACCCAAGCCGCGAATACAAATTTTTCCATTTCCAATGTCCTTCTGGAAGACTTTTCACATCGAAAACAGGATTTAAGAATGATTCTCCATCATTCCGTCTTTTTTCTTGATTTTCATAATGCAGTCTCGCTTGTGCACGACGAGCGGCTTCTTGAAAAAGGCGCTCTTGCTTTTTTTTGAGATCTTCTTTTTGCTTTTGTTTTTGCTTTTGCTCTTGCATAAGTTTTTCTTTTTTGAGTTTTCTTTTTATTTCTTGTTGCAGTTCTTTGTCAAGCAGTAATCTCGTCGGAAAATCTGAATTTACCTCACCTGTTTTGTTATTATTTCTAGTGGATGTCTGATCTGAATACAAAGCGGTCTTCAAATTAGATTTATCTGTTGAATTGTGTTTTTGTTGCTCGTCTTCGTGCTTCGATTCTTGTTGGAATTCACTTTTGCCCTGAATGACGTTATTTTCTGATTGAGGCAAAGCACTTTTCATAATATTCCTTTTTTTCTGTTTTTTTGGCCTGAATTTTTGCTTTTGAGGTAGCGTAGTTGGCTTCGTAGTTTTTGTATTTTCCATTTCCATAAATTCTATTGGCTGCTGACGTGCTCTTTTTCTTGCTGCTATTCGTTTGCGTGCAAGACTAATATTAATCGAAGCAGTTTTCATCATCTCTAATGTTTTCTTCTCTTGGTCAGATTGTTTTTGTCTTTCCAAGTATTCTAACTTTGAGCAAACACTTGAATCACTATCATAACGTTCGGTTGGTTTTAAATTTAGGTCTATACCAGGATCTTGGGAGGGATTGTTCGTATCTTCTCTTGACCCAGAATGAGCATGCCGGTTCGATTCGTTCTTCTCTTCTTGGGAAGAATTTTTTTTATCGATATTTGAATATTGCTCACCGCTTAGTAAGACAATACTGTCGTCATCTTCACTTTGACCACCACCATCAAATACTGGTGATGGTCGGCCATTTTTGAATTTGTCGATATTTTTAATGCTATTTTCTTTTTCTTTTTCTTTTTCATTTTCATTTTCATTTGTATTTTCAACCGCTTTAAATTCATCATCAGCTTCAGTATTGGTTGAAAAAGATACTTCTTCTTCTACATCAACATCTGAATCATCATCAATATTAATGCAAAAGAACTCATGTGCACCGGAGTTCGTGTATACTTTATTTGGGTTAACAGATGATTGAAGATTGCAACTTTCTTTGGTATAGTTTTCGTTTTCCTCTCTTAAATTGTTTTGACCAGTTTCAGAATTATTATCTTCATTTGTTTGCTTATATTGATTCAAATTACTTTCTGATATGTTGCTCTCTCCACATTTTTCAGATTGGGTAGAGATTTCGTTATGAGGATCGTGTTCGAATTCATCATCAATGGTAATGCAATTAACTTCATCAATACTTTCTTTAATTTTATCCTTAGAGGAATTCTCGCTGAATGAAATATCGTTTGTATTTCTAGAATCAATGTCTTTCTCTGACTTGAAGTCTTCACTTTTTGCGTTGTTGAGTAGTTTAGAGTTGGTATTATTTATAGGAGTGTTATCAAGCTCTTCTATATCTATCACTTCGGAGGAATATTCGACATGATCACTTCCATGGCTTGGTCGTTCCTCATTTAAATCTTTATTGTCTAAATGATCATTTTCATAACTTGAGTCATCATTATTAGTCTCTCGTGAGTTCTCACTTTGAGTTTCATAATCTGGTAGCGGAATCACATTCTCATCACATTGATTCATTCTGATTATTTTATCTTCTGGAGAATCATGCAATGAATGATCCCCATCAGGCATTAAACCCTCTACATTCAATTGAGATGCATCATCATTTGTTAGATCCACAAGATCAGAATTTAAATTTATATTCTCAGAAGACTCAATTGAATCATTTTCTGCTCTAGCCACACTCTCATCAACGCTTGCATCTGTTTCCGTTTCATAAGTTTGAATTTCGTCACTCAATTTTCTATCCGAAACTTGATTTCCTAGAACAACCTTTTCAGCACATGTTGATCCTGAATCGCAAAATGATGACTCCTCATCACTATCATCTAATGTAAGGTCAATTGGACAGTCGATAATTCCATTACTCATATTTTCTACCCACCATTTTGTAGCATTCTCTGAGTTTGGAGCGTTGGTTGAATAAATGGGTTTTGCAAGTTTGTACTCTGCGCAACTTTCCGCAAACAAGCGACTATATACATGAATATGCGTCCCTAAAGCGAAGCGGTTAGAACAGTTAAAATAATATCATACTACAACAACAACATAGGCACAAGTTTTTCTTTTTCTTGGCCACCAAAAGCATAAAAAATGTATCTTCTAAAAAAAATTGTGTACGTTTGTATGATGTAGGACAATTCTAAAAAAGAGGGCACAAATATGCATTGGTGTACTAAAGTTTTTTACATGAGAATACCGTAGAATTCTGTTTTGTTCTCTGCTTATAAATTCATAGTATAAAATCAAGAAAAGAATGAACAGCAGTTCTTTTTTATGAAAGAAAACCAATCAGAGTACAATATTTCTATATGTAAACTTCTACATAGTCTACAGGGGTGTACACTGAATAGATTATCATCATCAAAATAGATTTGAATTTTCCATCCTTTTCTAATCAAATCCCTCTTTGTATGATATTTCTACATAAAAACTACATAAGATTCAGTAGACACCAATCTTTCAACTCACGGTTTCAAACTGTTTTTTAATCTTTTAGTAATTTTGGATATTTTTACAACATTCTATTTTAAAAAGAACTGAATGGCGCCATTCGGAATAAGTAATCGCACCAGTAAACGTCAAGGAACTTACGCCAATCAGATCCAACAAGGTCGCGTTGGCGGATACCATCGTGGCTTGAACGCTCTTACGAGACTCACACCTTCAAGTTCAGGTGTTGGAGGAGGAGGATTTTCGTCTGTACCAGGCACAAAAGGATCATCTCTAAATTCAGGTTCACGAAACAATATTCCAAGAAATGTTCCCAAACCATTGCAAACAAGCAGTTTGAAAAAAGAGAATGGAGGCCAAGATGTCACTGCAGTCTTAGTTAATAGGCGTAACGGTGAGTACCAACATGGATGCAACTGTTTTTGTTTTAGTGTTTGGATTTTGCTGTTTTGAATTTTGAAATATATTTTTGCGATATTTTCATTGCTCTGAGGGCTTGTTACGGACGGACATTTAACACCATCTTGTAAACTGAACTTTATATCTGCTATAACGATTTTAATTCCTTAATATATAGGCTCCGGAAAGAAAGTCGGCTGGGGCTCTGCTCTACCACCAACGCCGGACCCCCCTCCACCTCCTCCGCAAGCATCAGCGTCTTCCGCGGAGCCTACACCGGCCGAAATAGCTGATAGCGAAAACATCTATCAAACTCAAGTAGAAAATTCTCATGATGGTAAAACTCATGAGCAATCTCTACCAACTAGCAACAATCAACAAAGCGCTCTAGATAGAGATGTTCCTTGGGCACTACATCCACCTCCTGAGGAGGCTTTAAAGCAACATGTGAACAAAGGATCGTATCATAATTCCTATGCAGAAGAGCCATTTGCACGTCCTCCACGAGAAAGGCAAATACATGAAAATAGCATAAATCCTCCACACGACCATCCTGATGATCGCTACAAAAATTATCGTCCTAACTTTCGTGATCGGAATTCTTCCCAAATGTATCGTGGCGGTAACGATTATTTTGAAAGGAATCAATACGAGCCATTTGCTCGTAAGCCATCTGATGACTACTCCAGAGAAAGAGAAATCCGTCCATTTGCACGTAGACCGGTGGAGTATAACAGAGGGCATTCAGGCTATGATAATCACAACCGCGATTACAATCGTGATTTTGATCATAGGGGTGGACACGAATATAGGGATCACCGGGACAATAGATCTGTTTATAACCACCGTCGCAACGATTTCTACCAACCTCGATACCATGATCCCAGGGATAATAGAGGATTTTCATACGACAGGGAAATTCCAAGGCGTTTCAATGATCGATATGACAACAACCAATTTTCTAATGCAAATGAATATGGACACGAATTTGATAGACGTCATGTGCCTTTTTCCAAGCATGAGCAAAGCTATGATGTGAATTCGCGGTATGACAGCATCAGACCTTTTCCAATTGATCATACTAATGATAGTAAGACGGACAATGATTCACGTCGACATTCTATTGGTAACGTTAATGAAACGAATGAAACCCCTCACATTCTGAATAATGTCGATACACGTCATCAACCTCCTGCAAAGAGTGAAGAAGACATAATTATGCAATCAATTAAAGATCGTGAAGCTGCCGAAGTACGTGCACGAGCAAAGGAGTTGCAGACAACTGGAGATATTGAATTCAATGAGGATAATCAGGTAAAGGATAACGAAACTTTGCAAACTGTTCGGGACACTGAAACTATTGAAAATATAACAAATAATCCTCCACGAAACAAAAATCAAGTTGGTGGAGAGGCTTCTGGAAATACAATGCAATTAGAGTATGATCAAAGTCACTCAGAATTGAAAACAGAGGTTAGTATACGAGAAGAGACAGCGAAGATACTAAAAAGGAACACTTTGGATTTAGTAGAGTCTCGTGACACCAACAACGCTCCTGAAGAGGATAATATTAAGAACGAAACAATTCGTGATGGCGAGAAAATGGAAAGCATTGATAAAACGGGAGAAGATGACTTGAAACTTAATAACCTAAAGGATGATGATGTTCCAGTTGTAAGTCAGGAAGAAGAAGGGAACCTTACAGAAGCTGAGAAAGAATCTCGTCGCAAGACCAGGGCAATGAAGCAACAGCAAAAAATCCTGGAAAAGGTTGCTGCAGCACGAAAAAATTTGAGAAAGGCTAAAAAGGCAACATTAAAAGTTATTATTGAGCCCCAGGTAAGTTTTTCTAGTTTTTTTGTATTTCTAACAGAAAGACATTCTAATTGATATATTTTTTTCTATAAATAGAAGGAAGCATCAATGAAAGTGTTATCAGAACGATTAGATAGAATAGATAATGAAGAAGAACTTGCTGAAAATCAAAAAAACGAAAAAGAATATGCCGAAGCCGAGGCAAAAACAGCTCGTACAGAGTATAGTAAATCTCGTGGTCCGAGAACTAAAGGTGTTCTTTTTCGTAGGCTTCCAGACGGTTCTTTAGTAAATGCTGATCTCACAGAAGAACAACTACAGAAACGTGAAGCAAAGAAACTTGCTCGAATGAAAAAGATCCAGGAAAAAATGGAGAAAAGAGAAAAAAAGAAGTTGCAAGCAAAACTGAAAAAGAAAGAAAAGAAAGATAAATATATATCATCAGAATCAAGTGAAGAAATGAATGAAATTGATGAGCAAGAGTCGAATAATGCATCTAGATCAAAGAAGAAAACGTACACACCAGCTCCCCCGCCTCCCGTATCCGCATGGAAAGCCGGTAAGTTTGTTGCTACATTGGACCATCTTAACTTCCTATATTATTTAGGATGCTGATTCTTTTTTCTGAATTTGACAATGTGATAAGGTCCACCATCTGGATTCAAAGTTCAACCAACTTTCGAAAGTGTTATTGAATCAAATACTAATAGTGACCTTGATCAATCACTTTTCCCCGACGGAGTTGATGGACTGCCCTCAGCCAAAAGAGCAGAAAAATCAAGAATAGAGTTTTATACAAAATTCAAAGATTCCCAAATATCATCGCATTCAGAAAACCCTTTGGACCACAATGACGTTGCAAATGTAAGTCATTACTGTGATCAAATTTGTCCTTATTCATTTTCGTGCACCTTTCCTCAATCATATCTTTTGTAGTCGCAAAGTATTGATATCGAACCATCATTTTCATCCCAGTCTGCTTTAAACATGTCTGTAACCCAAGAAATGGCTACCTGGAATGCATTCGGCCCCTCACCTTCAACTAATGTCGCTTTGGATATATCTAGCTTAGGTTTGAGTCAAAGTAATATAATGCCAACATCGACTTCAAATTGGACAGTTTCTCAAGGTAAATAGAGACTTTCTTATTGTATCAATAAACCTAATACTGCTTTACTTACTTGTTTACGAATCTACATCAAACTTCAGCTTATGCTTCTCCAAGCACTTCAGCGGTTCTTAATATTTGGTCGCACGAGCATATACCTTCAACTACAATAGACGATAAGGATTTAGCAATGAAAGGAGCTGAAAGCGCTCAAGAATTATCCAGCAACACTTCTCCCACAGAAAATCTAGGAGTTGAAAAGCTCACAGAAAATTATAATCCATCAAGTAATGACAACGAGAAGCCTAGAAATAAATCAAAAAAGTTTGGGCGTCGTAATCTCAAACATCGTGGCGACAAACGAGTGCATTCCAAACCTGTTTCTTCAAAACGAGAAAAAAGAAATTCAGCGAAAGTGCACGGAATGCCTAAAAAGGATACTAAAACAGAGGATAATATAGTAAATGCTTTCGATGCGGTAAATTCGGAAGACCAAGGTAACGATGATGTCTTACACGAGTCGAATAAACCTGCAGCTATCAAGCGGCAACATCATTTAAAGCATAAGAAGAAAGGGTCTGGTTATTCAAGAAAAACACATCCTTACAAGAAGAAGATGGATGAGTCATCTGAAACACCTGGAAAATCTACCTTGAAAAAGAAAACCAAGAGACCCATACGTAGGCATAAGGTGTCCCCGCTATCACGGGAGGAAATGCCAAATAAAGAATAGGTTAATTTCATTCGATCAAATTAATGTAACAAAAACCTGTTGTTCTGATGTTTTTTCGTCACTTAATTAATGAAGCTTATATTTGTTAAATTCATTTCCATAATTTTCGGAGTTCCTGAAAACAAATCGAAGGTGCTTTCCTTTTCCATTTGAATGCTAATTCCTGCAAGAAACAAAAAAATATCGTTATGATTAAAATTTACACGAAATCCTCGTTTTTAATCCAAGTACATAAGGATTGTTGATTTAACATTATTAGAATAATTGTTAGAATTTTTGTTCTTGCTTCTTGTTTAAGATGAATATTGACATTTGATATCCTTTCATGATGACACTCGTTTAATGTATTAATTTCATTTCAATGATAAAACGAAAGAGCTCATAATAAGGCACCCGTATATGAATCACGCATCTGTTAAAAACTTAACGTTTGCGGAAAGTGATACGTCCCCGTTGAAGGTCATAAGGACTAAGTTCCAGCGTAACACTGTCTCCAACGAGAATCTTTACAAAGTTCTTTCTGATTTTTCCACTAATAGTTGCCAGAACAGGTTCCGCAGTTTCAGGTGCTCCTTCCAGCGCCACTCGAAACATAGCATTTGGGAGACTTTCGATGACTGTACCTTCCAATTCAATCACATCATCTTTTACTTTCTTAACACGTTCAGTCCGCCCTTTGCGATCATTTCCTTTGGCTCTGGCAGCCTTCTTCCCAAAGAGTGCGGAAGAATGGATATTTAACACAGTATTAAATTCGCTGGAAAAAGGTGTATTGATAATGGACGGTGTGGTCAAAGGTTTCATGGAACTTAATGAATTAGCTCTTGCAGAAGACCCCGAAAAAGCGGTAAATCCATGAACACATGATAGTGCCAGAGATGCGATGCAAAAGTAAAGGAAGGATTTCATTTTGGAGATACTTGACAAAATAAAAAGGGGTAAGTGAGTGTCACAGAAAAAATCCGAGTAGGAAAAGGAGTCTGGGTTTGTAAGAAAGAAGTGAGTGGACAAACGTTGATGAAGCAAAGAGAGACTTGATTTGTTGTTTACGAAAGAAATTCAGAAAGAGAAACAACATACGTAAGAGCTTGTTCATTTCAATGGCGTGTCTTTCGACCGTAGGTAACTATGGTGAATTCGAATTTTGACACTCTATTTCTATGTGACGATTTACTTCATGTAGGGTTCCTACAGGACAGTGACGGACTTAGATTTATGTATCTACGGCAGGGATCGTGCTTTCGATGAACAAGAATGAAAATTAGGTTGCTTTTATTTTTCGTTTTTTTTTTAATTTGTTTCTTTTTTCCCAATTATTTTTTCGTGATCATCGTCATCATGCTGTTGCCATCTTGAACGAATTCAAAAAATCCAAGATCCTTCCTCATCTGCACAAATCAATCCATCTTCGTTGGATTATTAGCATCATCCTACAAACTAACGAAAAAAAAAGTAGAAATGGCTCCTTCCCAAAAAACCATCGACATCCATGGTCAAGTAGTGCAGACAACAGAAGATGAATCTACAACTTCTGTATCAAGACGTCTTCGTATTCCTGAGAGAATAGATGTGTTTGGATTTTCTCTCACACCGGCCTATTTTCTGATTCTGTTACTTTTGGCAAGACTCATGTTAGGTGAACAAGGATGTAAGATCATTTTTGATATGTTATTCTTTTTCAAGTGTTGGATTCGTCAAAAAAAAAAAAACCTCAATATCGTTTCTGTGTTCTTCTTCTTCTACTGCTTCTTCTTTGATTGGCAAAACAAAAGTCCTTACGTTCTGTATCATATTCGGTATATACACTGGATTTTGTTGGTGCAAAGGAGGAAGCAGTAACAGTAGTAATAGCTCTAGTAGATCTCAACGTAGTTCCAGAAGGATGGGTGGTTGGAAGAATGGAAGTGGCAATCATATAAAGGGGATACAAGACCTCCCTAAATCTCCTACTGGTGGATGATGTGTCTAGATACATCTTGTATTTCGCAAGATTCCAAAAAATCCATATTTTCAAGCTGTATTGCATGTGGCAGTAGTATTTCGTTGGAAGAGTGTCCATTTTGAAATATACCCCATATTGCATTCGAAGAAATGTGGATGTTGTTTGTTGGTCGCAAGAAGAAGATAGTCTACGATAGAAACGAATACTTCCAGTATTAGGATCTCTCGTATATGACATTGTTTTGTGATTCATGTCAATGCAAGTTGCCATGAAACAAAATGATTGAAAAGTGCAGACTACTATTTGGTAGAAGCTGATAAATTCGTTCAGTCGGGATTATAAGATGTATTTGTCTTGATCTGTTTTTGGAAGTCATGTTCATTACTTTATAATGTATATTTACGAAATATCACAATTGACTGTGTAGTACTATATTGAATAAATGAATATGATGGATTATATATTTAACATAAAGGAATCAAGAAAACAATCGAAAAGAAAAAAAATTTCCTACATCCTTTCCTTAAGTGGCCTTGAAGACATCTTCTTCGACTGTGGAATACATCAGTCCTTCTTCTTTCAATGATTCGACTGCTTGTTGAATCTCCGGTGTGGGAAATTGAGATTGAAGATTTTGAACAATCTTGGAAAGACTTGTTCCTGGTGATTCCATTCCACCATTTTCTTCATTTGGAAAAAAAAAAGTCAAGACGATTCGATGAGATGGAGATATATTCGGAAGAGACAACTCTCAATAATTTCGAATAGAAAACTTACCATCATCGTTCCGCAAAAACTCCAGAATGGAATCATTTAATTTGTTCGACGATTCCGATCCACCACCAGCACCAAATTGAGTATTTAAATTTTTGCGAGGTGTTTGAATATCATAAATTGACGATCCAGTACCAACAGCAGTACCATTTTGAGATACCGTCAATGCTTGTTTCGCTCGTTCCGCCGAATACACAACTTCCAACAAATGATGTATCAATTCATTACCCGAACTTACTTTTCGTACACTATACGCAATCATTTGAGTTTGATCTTGATATTTTTTAACTTGACCAATCACTCGCACATACTGATTCTCTTTGAGTGGTGAGGTGGAGGATTCTGAATGGGAGGTGGTTTGGGAATCATGATAATATTTCACGGACATGACTCCGGTACCATCTTCCATCAAGTAGGTAGTACTCGTTTCTTCTTGTTCAATATCTCGAATAGCTCCTACTAGTTTCACTTGATGTAAATCACGTTGTGTCCCATCGTTTAATGTGATGGGTCCATTTCCAGTAGGACTTCCATCGGATGTGAGGAGAGTATGAATCGTGACGGGGACGAGAGTTTGATCTTGATAGGCTTTTCGTTGGGAAAGTGGTTGTTTTTGGATATGTGTAGGACTGGACAAATGGAGATTGGCAACGCCTTTGGGACTTTCATTTCCTGATGGATACATGGACATGATGGATTGGAATAAGGAAGGGCGGTGTGTGAGGTTTTGGTGTTGCTTTTGGTGTTGTTGATAGATAAACTCTTGAAAAAAAGATGTGACCAAAGTTTGATTCCAAGCCAGTTTTGACATTTCCCTAAATGAATCGTACATGTGTACGTACGAATATCGTACCAGCATATAAGAATTCTCTCTTATGGCGCACTTCTTATTTGTCACATGCTTTTTCGTACCAGTCTATAGGAATCTAACTACGACCTAATCTGGCGCGGTTTTCTGCCGAAGTACTTAGAGGGTTTCAAGTGGGTCACCATGTTTGCTCATCCTGTTCGTATTTCGCGGTCAAATCAATTTATTCAAGTCAATTTATTCAAATCAAGTCAAGTCACGTCAATTCAAGTCACGAAACACAACATCTTCCACCAAAACTAACAATGTCAGAACATCGAACGAGACGAGTGGAAATCTCCAATGCCATGCGCGATGTAGGTGTGCGATTAGATCCCACCATCATGAACAAATGTAAGTCGTCCATCTTGAAACGAATGAAAATCCATTCAATGACTTTCAAAGTGGATCACTCACATTGACATTTCCACACACATATATGTATATATATATGAATAGGCCTGACTCTGTGCACAAGTCTTCACATTGATGCTGCACGACTTGCCGAATCATGGGAAGTATATTCATTGAATAAGAATGTCACAGCCTTGGACGATCATTCCTTTGCTCCATTTAAACAATCGCTATTGAAAGATTTGGAAACCGAAACTCATCAATCGGAAATGGAGTCGTACGATCCTCAATCGGCCATTTTGACATCCTCCAAACGTATTCGGGAAGATGATTCTTCAGAGAGACAAACTTCCACACCCATGACACCGAATCATAAAAAAATCAAAGATAACGATGCTGCTGCTCAACGGAGAGTTTCGCTGAGTCCCAATTCCAGTCAAACATTACCCCAAAGTGATAGTCTCCAACAACTACAAACACAACTCTTGTATGAACAACGCTCTGGTGCGGGCACGACTGTGTTTACATACAACCCCCATAATCTCAATGCGACGCCCACACCTATCCACACCACCATCTCCCATTATGGAACTCAAAACCTCCAAGCCTCTCATTTTCGATACATGTTTCATTCCCTCGACGAACGAGCACAAGCCCTGGATGATCACTTACAACATCTCCAACAAGCATATTTTGACACGGAGGATATTTCCAACTACGAAGCCATGGGAGTGCCCAAACAAGACTCCGTATCCGTCATTGGTCGGATCTGCAATGATGCTCACACAGGTCGTCTCCATCCCACATCGGTATTATTAGAAGGTCCCCGACATCAAAATGGCACCCGAGTGAGTTTGCGTCTGGATGCCGTCTCCGATTCCTATTCCCTCTTTCCAGGACAGATTGTCAAAGTGGAGGGTATGAATGCCTCCGGTCGTTCCATGGTGGCCAAGTCCATGACCGAAGGCTCTCCCCTCCCATTTCCCAAAACCAAAGTCAAAGAATTGATGCAATTTCAACATTTGGGAGATGCCCAAGGTCGTCCTCTTGGTATTCTGACGGCCTGTGGACCCTTTACGACCAATGCCAATTTGGAATATGAACCATTGTTTGATTTTATCATGGGGACGGTCAAGGCGGAAACACCCAATGTGGTGATTTTGATGGGACCGTTTGTGGATTTGCGTCAACCATTGCTTCAATCTCCATCTGTGAAAGTATCGGTGGAGGAAGAAGACGGATCTAGGACGATGAGTGTCTCTCATGAGACTTTGTTTGTTGCGAAAATTACGAATTTGTTGGAACAATTGTATGAAGAGGCTCCGGATTGTAAAACTCAATTTGTTCTTGTTCCAAGTGTCGATGATGCTATTTCGGAACCTGTCTTTCCACAACCACCCATGACAGATCGTATCCCAAATGGGAAAGAACCCAAACTCCCTCATGCCGAAGGAATGGAATTGGGGACGTTATTTTTAGATCCACTCAATACCAACCCCTCCTCTCCTAAAATTCACTGTGTTTCCAATCCCTGTACACTTCAAATCAATGAATTGGTGATTGGAGTAACATCCACGGATACACTGTTGCACATCTCCTCCGAAGAAATTAATTCCAAACTCATGGGAAATCGAATGAGTCGTATAGCCCAACATTTAATTCAACAACAAAGCTATTATCCCCTCTTTCCTCCACCCATGACTGGGAATGCCAATTTGGATTTGACCAAATTAGATCATTTGAAATTACCCTGTACACCAGATATCCTCCTGGTGCCTTCGAAACTGGCACCCTTTTGTAAAAATGTGTTGGGATGTATGGTGATGAATCCTGGGTTTTTGAGTAAAGGTATGACAGGTGGGACCTTTGCGTCTATGAATGTCCATCCGATGGAGCGAGCTACTTTGGAAGAATTGGACGGGGATGTTGAAATGGAACATACGGTATCGGAGAGGATTCGTGTGGATATTAAAAAGATTTAATTGGAATAAGAAGGTTTTACATATTCATTATAAGGACTAGGGTATACTACAATCCAATGAAAGGAGAATTTCTCTAGATAATAGGTTTTCATGTGTTTGTTATTGGTTTGCATTCTTTGCTGATTCTTCCTTTTTTGTTGTTGGGAACATTCTTCATTTTTAAATTTGTGATTGTGTGTCATTGTCATCCAAAGAGTTTCTCCGTCTCAGAAAATGGAAATAATTTTTTGCAAGAGATGTATTTTTGAGGATACTGTTCGTACTATAACATAGACTACGGTATATATATACTGTACCTTCACCTTCAAGATTGGAAAAGATGTCACAGACACAACATTGAACGATACGGCGCATTATCTTCTCCAGGATACATCTATCATCATACATGACAACAAGACAACTCAGCACTGAGAACAAAGAAAAGGATCCCAGTGAAGAGTAAATATCATAGTTCACGAAATTAAGTGTATGGAAATAGTAACTTAGAAAACGAACATGACGAAAAAAAAAAACCAAGAAGCAAAAGCTCTGCCTCAATCCTCCACCCTTAAGGATGATGAAGAAATGCCCTTAGCAACACCACCATCATCACCATCATCCCCACCATTATCAAAAGAACCCACGACAGCTGAAATGAACGAGAATGACAATGACACCAAAGACAAAGAAACAAAAGATAAGGATATTCAAAACAATGATACGGAGACAGACGACTCTAAAATAGAAGATTCCAACAAAAATGATTCATTGCAATTGCCAACACCTACACCATCAGCTGCTGTGAAGACAGACGATGACGATGAAGATGAACCACCTATAGCAAAAGACACCAATGAATCAAATCAGACACGAAAGGACGATGCAATACCAGAGGAAGAACCTTCTTCATCGGATGTATTAATGATGCCTCTGATAGATGACACAACTATATCATCGGAATCATCGAAACAACAAAAGGATCAGCATGAATCAAATGACGATAAAAATGAAATAGAAGCCAATATTCAAGAAACAAACGACAAAAAAACAACACCTGATCCAATTTTATCGGAAACTGTTCCTCTACAAGAAAATAATGTAGATAATCCATCTGAGAAACATGTAGAAGAATTATCTTTCGATAAACCTGAAACGACAACCAATGAGGATGAACAAAACTTGGTAGAAAACATTTACAATGAATTAATATCATCTATGTGCGTAGAACTAGCATGTGAAATGCATCGAATGGTAAAGACGGGTGTATATCCCTTTGCTGAGTTGATGCAAACAAAACCAAAAAGTAAAAAACCGAAATTCAATCATGAGGGTAGTACGAGTGGTGAATATGCAAATATGATGAATAGGGATGGTGATAATGTTATTCAAGGTGATTCGAACATATCTTCCCCTAATCCTACTGGAAAATCTACATCGTCTTCGGAGACAATAGAAGAAACAAACACATTGACGATGGTGACAAGGAAAAAATTTGATCGAGCTCTCGATATTTGGGGCAATTTAACTCCCAAAGAACCGGAAGGTAAAAATAATCGTGTTGTTTGTCCTGTTTGTGGACGAGCTGTTGCAGCGAATCGATTTGCAGTTCATCTGGATAAATGCATGGGACTTAGTGGAACATCATCTAGAGCTAGCACACGGACAAGTTGGGATTTTCTCAAGAGAAAATAGTTGATTGGGTATACAATTGGAACTCAAGGAGAGAAAACAATTGATATTTTGGATCATTTTATAAATAACGTATATTACTAATTTGCAGGAGTACCTGATACACCTACTATCCGAATTATTCTCAAGTTTTAGTAACATTACTTCAATAAATGCATATAACTTTAATTTACATGGGCATCAGAGTAAAAACCTATTTAACAAAAAAGTTGAACATACTTATGATACGCAAGGTCTAAACACAGCGGCAGTATCAACTACCATTCAATCTCAAGAGGCAATAGTGAAAAATAAGCCTCCTCAAGTAACACCGGTGACGAAGAAAAATAATGCAGTTAAATCACAAGTCAGGCATTCGTACACAGCAAGGTTACGGCTTAGTATAAAGAAATTTAACTCAGTGAATGTTGGATTTGTGTTAAAACAAATGTTTCAATTGTGGAAAGAAGCGGATCAAGCATTATTCTACTTGTCCATAACGATGAAAACAACACTAACCTTTGGATTGATGACGTGAGTAAAATACCAGATGAAAAATATCTCGTCGATAAATATGTAGCAGGAGTATATCAATACCATGCAAATTACATTTCTCTCTTCCATTCTCAGGGCATCAAGAACTACAAAAAACGAAGTTAAAAATTTTCACTTGGATGATAAGCAATGATAGTTTTGCGACAATTGACAAGGCTCGTGTAGCATTAGTTCATACAATTGGGTTTTTCTATAAGATTCACCCGGATTTTTATAACCAGGGGGAACTCAAGAAGGACATTCATGAACATTTGAAAGAATTAAATATGGGAGACGATGTCAACATTTTTCCTTGCAAGATTTGGATACGTACCAATGAAGGAAGGGTTGAAACGAGAGCATTAGCGATGGAGGAGCCAAAACATGATAGAGATATTGTAAATAGGCACATGATGAAATATCAATATAATGCGTGTAAAGATTTGATATATGTACCCTTTTCCAACATGCGCAATGAAATCTGTAAACAAATATTGAAAGAGGTATTTTATGGACAAAATATTTATCTACATACAACAAGAAGGAGAACAATATATGGAATCAGAAATGTGAATACTTTCTACCCAACAAAAGGAGGTGAAGAGATGACTTTTAGTAATTGGGTAAAGACCACAACACATGGCAAAAATGAGTTCCTTGAGGCATGTGAAATTGGAACAACAGGAAAAATTCACCTTATTTTCAACCAGAAATTTGACCAAACAGTACAAAATTTATTTGGACAAGTGAAATATACAGTTTATGATCCAGCTAAATTAGTCTACACTTAGATGTGATTATTTCATTAAATCTGTAGCTGCGACTTTAATAGTTAAATTAAAAAGATAGCAGAGATTTTAATAGTTAAAGATGAATACACATGTAGCTATTCATAGATGACATTAAAATTAATAAAACCAAAGTCATCAAAGCCTTCCTCCTCACAGGGAAGCAGCTGCTGAAGCAAAGCTTGCAGTTTCATCCATATGCAATGAGTAGCATCCAACAGCTGCCTGCCATCTGTGAATGGCAGCTCTGTTGGACATATG
>Ga0209092_10002151_pt1 | contig 18375 bp, 10 predicted proteins | sample FraStrMetagenome_FD_187446 | JGI IMG/M metagenome (GOLD analysis project Ga0209092, IMG submission 187446) | Marine eukaryotic phytoplankton communities from Arctic Ocean - Fram Strait ARC3M Metagenome (SPAdes) (version 2) | ecosystem: Environmental > Aquatic > Marine > Oceanic | place: Fram...
ACACACACACACACACACACACACACACATCCCATCTCACATCCATCACATTGTTGCCAAAAATATAAGCAATTGAGCGACGACAATGGCAGGTTCTCAACAGATCCTTCACATTGCAGGTGAGTGCGAGTGTGATTGAGTACCCTTGCACATTATTTCTAGGCAGAGATTTTCATTTATACACTCGTGAACTAATGAATGCGATAATCATGATGTGTCTCCTTAACTCGAATTACCGCTATTATATTTTTTGAAACAAGGATGGTCCAGCTGTGGATTTTACCACAGAGCAAACAACGTATTATCGTCTTTAACCGTGTTATTTCCGAGCCGCATTCGCGTTATTCCACATGAGTTCGCTACGAGGGATGAGTACCGTAATTGGCTCATTGAAGGATCTGAGCCGTTTCGTAATAGTTTTAACGGTGATTCCAGAGCTGAGAAACATACCTCCAGTCCGTTCACTTGGTTTGAGGGTACATCCAGTAGCACGTTTTTAGGTGGATGTGACGATACTTTAGCGTGGTGTCGTAAATTTGCCAGCCCAGCCAGTAATGCGTCAGGAGAAAGTGCTATTATGAAGCCCGATGGACATGTAGAGGGCAATTCTTATGATTATGATTTGATTGTGATAGGTGGAGGAAGTGGTGGTCTCGCTGCATCGAAAGAATCAGCAAAGCTAGGTGCAAGGGTGGCGGTTTTAGATTTTGTAAAGCCTTCGCCAAAAGGAACTGACTGGGGTCTTGGCGGAACTTGCGTAAATGTTGGCTGTATCCCAAAGAAACTTATGCACAATGCTGCTAATATCAACGAAATCATGATTGCAGATACAGCAGCTTTTGGAATTTCAGCATATGAAAAAACTTCTCATAACTGGGAAGAAATGCGAAGTTATGTCCAGAATCACATTCGTGGGCTTAACTTTAAATATCGTGTCAATCTCCGCGAAAATAACGTGACATACTTCAACAAGCTTGGAAAGTTCTTAGATCCTCACACAATAGAAGTAGTCGACAAACGCGGAGAAGTCAGTACAATGACAGCTTCTCGCTTCTTGATAGCTGTTGGAGGAAGGCCTTCCCCTCTCGATTGTGAAGGAGGGGACCTTGCCATTTCATCTGACGATGTTTTCGCCCTTGAAAAGAGTCCAGGTAAAACACTTTGCGTCGGTGCCTCTTACATAAGTCTTGAATGTGCTGGTTTTCTAGCAGGGCTTGGTTACGATACAACCGTCGCCGTTCGCAGCATTTTGCTGAGAGGTTTCGATAGAGAGTGTGCCGATAAAATCGAAAGCTATATGCAGGACCACGGAGTCAACTTTAAATATTTTGTTGTCCCTAAGAAACTTGAGAAAGTAGCGGGCGACAAGATTCGTGTAACGTTTTCGGACGAGTCGCAAGATGAATACGACACTGTTCTTGTGGCGATTGGGAGAAGTGCTGACACGTCGAATCTTGGCTTAAATTCTGTTGGAATCGCCACAGGCAAAAATGGAAAGATCCCAACTGTTTACGAACAAACGTCTTGCAGCAACGTGTACGCAATTGGTGATGTAATGGAGGTTAGTATTGTTCTTACCGGTCAATAAGGAGTATGTGTTCACTCTACTTTTTGCTCTAATATTATTTAAAGGGATGTCCGGAATTAACTCCAGTTGCCATTCAAGCTGGTCTCTCTCTCGCTCGTCGCCTTTTTGGCGGTTCCAGCGAAGCAATGGATTACCAAAATGTATGCACCACTGTGTTCACTCCGTTGGAGTATGGAACTGTCGGGCTTAGTGAGGAGGACGCCATCGAGAAGTTTGAAACGGAAAATATTGAAATTTATCACAAATCATTTGTTCCTTTGGAATGGTCTATTTCGGAAAAGAGAAGCCACCATGACGGTTTTTGCAAAGTCATCTGCGATAAATCTGATAACATGCGCGTAGTAGGCATTCACTACTTGGGGCCAAATGCAGGGGAGGTGATGCAAGGATTTGGGGTTGCCATGAAGAAATCTTTTACTTTTAAGGATCTGGAAGATACTGTGGGAATTCATCCAACAACTGCAGAAGAAATCGTCACACTGTCAATCACAAAAAGCAGTGGCGAGGACGCTGCTGCTGGTGGATGCTGAGGTTAGGCCCTTCAGAATCAAGCGGTATGAATGCTGTGTTGAACTGAAGGGCGCCGTTAGAGGAATCTAGCGCACGACTAGAAACGAATTTTGATGCTTTGCTTCAAGCTTTGGTAATGAATGACAGCGCTCTTTAGTATATTTATCGAGTGCTTGAAAATGTTGTTGTAGGCGTCAATCTCGTTTTCATACATGATGTATTTTAAATACAATATTTATTTATCTTTGTACCTGCCATATTTACGTTTTGGAGGTTTCTTTACTATTATTCTGTAAAGAATCGCCAGTTGTCTGAATGCAGAAATTAATAGCGTGGACTTTTCACAATTACTTCCAAAAGCACACATTACAATTTTTAATACATATTGGTTCGCCGGTCGATGTTTAGGTCATGGTCCGCTGTCATTAAAAGAAGCTCCACGAACAACTGCTATGAATCGAGAAAAACTTTCCTCATAAAATGTTCCTCGCTCACAAATGTGAGGATCTTGATTAAACGGTCAATTACTTATGGGGTAATGGTGCTTCAATTACCAATAGGTTATGGCGTTGAACAACTTCATTCATAAGTCTTTCCGGCATGTATTCCTTGCTGATTTTGACAGCGCAATTAAGCCTAGCTTTCTCACTTTTGATACGTCGGGTGCAATTCAAAAGAAGGAGAAAAGAGGCTGCTACTCAGCAGCTTGTGCTGGAGATGCCAGAGGATATTATTCAGAATATTGGAGTTCATGGTTCAATAACAGGGAAAATGATGACGTGTATTATATGTTTCGATCATATAGCAATTGCTACTACTCATCTTCCGAACCAGTAACTGATCAAGAGGACGTGTTTTAACTATGGAGTAATCTCTAACTGTTAAAAGAGTAGAGGTAAACAAAATAAAGAGTCAATCTCATACTGTTTTAGGTGTGTGTAGTTGAAGTAGGCAGAGTGGATTTATTTTACGTGAAGGTTCGTCTTTGTCTCAAAATCTATCACTGCATAGCTCGCGAGTGGGCAAAGCGGGTGTTATTCGCAAACCGTTCTAAATATTGGCGTCTTTAAGTGCCTGCTTTCACTCCGATTGTGAAAAATTCTTAAAATCATTAAATTTTAAAGCTGTTAGATTCGATCAATACTTCTGAATTCGACTAGCTGGTGGTAAAAATATCATGAATACGTTTGCACTAATTTTAACTTATTTTCTCGCAATCCTTAGCCAATCATTGACTAGATTAAATCCATTTTCACGGTTAAGTCAGCGGGACCTCTGGAGTATTTCTTGGGCATGGCTTTAAGAAGGATCGCAATGGTCGTTGGTGCATTGGATACAAGACCTACATGGAGGAGGGAACTCTTTGAGTTGAAAGTTGAAACGTTACTTGGTTCTCACCTTATCAAATACTTCCGACACTGATAAACTATGGAGATCAAATTGAAAGTGACCCATTACCTCGTCTTGATGATGACAAGCATAGGGTACGTGAAATCCTCATCGGTATGCAAAATAAGTTGTTATTGGAAGATTGGACATTGGATTTGCAGTCTTTATCTCAGTTTGTAGCTATCCCATGTGAAGGTGGACAGAGCGATGAGCGATGCATGTAATTAGATATTTCAAGAGACACCCTAATCGTAGGCTTTAAGAGATCCATATAGTATATTGAGGATGGATAGCAGTGTTTTAAGCAAAGTGCTCTGCAAGGCCGCATCCTCTCTACAGATCAGCTATTGTCATCATAAATGGAAGAAATCATTGGTATGAAGACTCGTACAGAGAAAGCTATACCACGCTTCGGCATCCTGGTATGAAAGTAACAAACTCAATTACGTTTTGGGAGACAATAGAAGCGTGATACTCAATTCTCCTTTTTCGTCATCCTTGTTAAAGAAAAAACATGTTGCTACTGCTTATCATAAGAGTTGAGAGAAGCAGCAGAGGGATTGTGCATCCATTAAGACAAAATGTACTTTCAACTTTGCAGATATTTGTACCAAGGATCAGACATGTCAAGATCATTGAAGTTTGGTTCATAGTATGTTATGTGTTCAAAGATGAATCAAGAGGGATGACAATATGGCTTCTTAACTTTCAAAAATTTCACTGTTGGAAATTAGTTTCAAGGACAGCTATTCAGGTTTTCAGTTATTCAACTTTCCGCCATGTTCACACCGTTCTTGGATCTACTTACGAGAATGACAATACCCTGCAATAGTGTGTTTCTAGAACTTGTCGTATGATTCGTGGTCCTTGCACTCTTTTCGTCCTGACGTAGACGTCTAAAAAAAGATTTAAAGTAAAAATGTTATTCACTGTTTAACACCTTTTTATATAATGTCATGTGAAGTTACAGCCTTGGTAATTGTGTCGGAGAACACGGGTTGCATTAAAACGTATCGTCTTTTACACCTTCGACTACAAGTGCCATTTTCTCCAAAGCTCTTTTGGCGAGCAACTTACTTCTTTGAGTTTCAGCAGAATTATCAAGTCCGATCCATGTTGGCGGATTATAAGTGGGAAGACTTGCAATCCACTGAAGGCAATTTTCCATTGAGGTGTGCTCTGGAAGAATGGGTCCGTTGGGAACTTCGACCAATTTGAAGTCAACTTCAAAACAATCTGCATTTAATAAACGATTCAACAATTTGTCTAGCGCTTCTTGATCCACGTCCTTCGCAATTCGACCACCAAAAATACTTTTGCTCATCGTTGTTCGTATCGCTTCCCATGGGATCTGCTCTGGTGGAAGATGTTGTTTGCCACCGCTTGACCCGTCAAAAAGGGCATCAATCGAGTCGAGTGCATGGTTTGCATCAGATTCTGTAAAACCGTAGGACTCCGACCAACCCATCGGAACAAATCTGAGGCGCTCTTGAATGACTGAATGAAGCCACCCAAGCAAAAGATACAATCGATTTTTTTCGGGCACCTTGAGTCGATCCGAAGGAATATTCGTGAAAAATCTTGAAATTGTTGCTTTGATGCCTTTCTGTGCCTCGGCAACAATTACATCGCTCATACGCAATAAGCCGGTGGGCAGTTTAGGACTTATCTCGCTTGTGATAAAGAGCCGAAAACCCTTGTGAGGCGTCATCGATTGAATCTTCTTCACAAGTTCTCCTAACCATTCAGTACATAAGTGGCAATTTTTGAGGAGAACCCAAGTACCGAGTTTGGATCCTGTTGCAATCATCTTGGCAGCTGTGTCAAAACCTTCAGTGCTTCCCATTGCAACGGAAGTCATCTCAATATTAAATGATTTTGCCATAGATTCTAACCTTTCGCTCACGTCATGACCAGGGGCGCTACAAAGAAGCATCGGTACGGATGCCGTTATTTCGTGCTGCGTTACGCGTTTCAACTGGTCAAGGCCTCGACCCTGCCAGTTGAAGTCATTTCCAAAAATAGTGGCAATCTTTTCGATCAAATCCTCAACATTTGTGTCGTCATCAAAGGTGCCCACCTCATTTTCATTGAGGATCTTAGCTAGCAAGAGGACGAATGTAATTTTGTCCTCGGCAAGTAGTCCACGCCCCATCCGTGCAACTGTTTCTCTCACCAAGGTTTCCTTCAGCATGCTGAGTCTAAGGTCATCAGAATCACCGTCTGCCTTATTTGTGTCGAGCACGTAGTGAAGTACTGACATAAAAGATTCTGCGCTGAATTCATATAGATAATTTATTTTTCTCATTGAAGAAAGCAAAACGAATATTTTTCTGCAAATAAGTGACAAAGATGACAACTTGCTAATTGCCTCCTGGACTTGCGACATCACTGTAGTGCTCTTGGCGATTTGCTGCTCAACAAGTGTCCCTTCTTTCATCAACACTTCCATTCCTTCAACAACTTTATCGTCATCCAAAATACTTCCTTCCACAGCGCTAATTTTTGTTAACATCTGGTCTTCAAGATGACGAAGCTTGACATTTTGTTCCCCTTGGAGCTTAAGTATATCAACCCTCTGTTTTTCTACGTCTGGTTTTTCTTTTTGAAGAATCATGCTCAAGCTTTGACTCTGAAGACTGGCTGGAGTCACTGTAAAATTTACTAGAGTAACTCGTGAGCAGATGTCTGGGGTCAATCTTGTTGCAGGATTTTTGGTAGATAAAATAATGTTAAAGGATGGATTATAATCGACATCCTCGGAGCCAATCCTCACTAGATGCCTGCCGCCCGTTCTTTGAATTTCCTTATTCAACAAAGGATTAAGCACTGGATCAATGTTTTCGACATTTTCAACCAATAATGTTGTTCCAAAGCTAAACAAATGGTCAAACACTATCTGGACAAATGACAAATCTTAATAAAAATAACTCACCGAACAGCACTGGCTAAAGTTTTCATAAACGCTTTATCAAGAAAGCTCGTCTTTTGAATCTTCTTTTCTTTATGCGTATTGAGGAGGAAAGAAATTGCTGCTCCACTTGGATCGATTACCAAAGGATACCGTTTACATCGTGAAAGTATAACGCCATTTTCCATACTCAAGGAGTCCGCCGGAAGACCTAAAACCTCCCATTCTAACCGGTCAGATGCTTTGCTTAATGATTCAACCATACTTAATTGATCACGATACAAAATTCCTATTGAGTCTAATATATCACGCCACGTGTTTAAAAGAATACCGCGCGTTTTGAAATCAAAATATCCTGTATAAGTTAAGAAAGCTCCCAATAGAAGGCCATCGCCGATCACACATTGCAGTATATTTGAGAAATTTGAAGAACTTTTCTCCCAACGTTGGCTTTCGTGACCCAAACTTTGTAGTAGACTCTCTGCTCTAGAAACTTTGGTTTTCACTGTGTCCATCTCGTCTTTCAAGATTTCAACATCACGAATGAGTGTTGCATAGTCTGATTTATACTGAGATATTTTCTCCTCTAAATCATTAACTTCATTATCAATTCGCTCTTTCTCCGTCTTGGCACCGAAAGCTTGCTCTTCCAGCTTCTCAACTTCTTCTCGCAATGGTTGTACACGATTGTAAACTGCGGAAAATTTGATCTGAGACTCGGCCCATTTGTACAAAGGACCGCATGCCTTGCTACTTCTAGTGACAGATTCAACTGAAAGTCCATCATTGCCATCCATGTATTTCTTCTGCACAATTTCGATTTGCTTCTGACTCAGCGTGTTAGCGTCAAAATTAATAATCGACGGAATAAAGTCGCTTTTACTCAGAATTTTTCTAATTTCTCCCCATTCAGTTTTAGATTTAAGCATAATCGCAATGCACTCCAACGTGAGTTGTACATTTTTTGGCGGGCGCGCTAGATTTCGAACTTCATCTAGATCACGTTTCTTAATGCTTTTCACACTATTTTGAGCTTCGATAAGAGCTGGTTCTGCTTGGTCCAGATCGCGTTGAGCTTCGGCCTTTCTTAAATCAATTTCAGCCTGCTGTTTTTCGACCTTCCTGCCCATATCTTCAGCAATTTGCTTTTGTTTTTCGGCTATATTCTGGTCACCCACCATCTGCTGTAATTTGGCGTTAGCCAAGCTCTCTTTTTCACGTAAACTGACTGTCTTCTGGCCCAGCCCAACCTTCAATTCTTCAACATTTTCATGTGTTTGACGAAGCTTTGTCAATCCTGCATTGATATGGAGCTGCTCATCTTCAATTAGCGACCGTCTTTCATTCACAACAGCAACAAAAGCTTCTATAAATGCGATGTAGTCACGCGGACACAGATACGTCCTTCTCTCGAAAGTACCCGATGCATCTGCTATCCTCTTCGTTGCTTCATGAATCTCAACGAGGGCGGCAACAACCGCCTGTCTGAAACTCCCGTTAGTAACATCATCACCAAATGCACTTTGAACGCAATCCATAAGCACTTCTCCAGGGCCTATTCCAAATGCACCTCCGACAGATTCCGCATCGCCATAATCAAGACGCGATGTAAATTCTTTTCCTACTTGTCCCTTGGCTTTGGCATTCCATGTTCCAAACCAGTCGACAACACACCTATTAAAAAGCGCTGGAGATGCTGTAGAGCGGTTCTTCCAATCTCCTCCACTTGGATTCATTGTAAAGACAACATGAAGATTTGTCTGGACCATGGAAGTAAAGCGACGCCAGAGCTCTTCCTCCTGATCAATGATTAGTCCTTCACGAGAAGCTGCATCGCGACACGCTGTCATCAAGAGAGTGTAATCATCGCCTTCGAAAAGACCAGGAACTTCTCCACTTGCTAAAAGCGCGTTCATCGCCTCTAAAAACCCACTCTCAAGAGCGTTTGCCTCGTCAAATATAAAACAAACTTTCTCCCCCTCGACGCCAACACGTTTCATAACGGAGCGTAGGTCTTCATTAAAATCATGCAAAGAGTACCGAGAATGAGCTTTAATTTGGAAGATGCTTAGGCCATTCATCCAACTGACAAACTTGCTTAGCACTGTTTTACCGACTCCAGCGTCACCGACAAGAAGACAGTGACCCATTGGTTGGCGTAAAACTCTGTCGATGCGTAAAACATGATCGAGAACTTCATCAAATACAACCAGCGGTACATCCAATTCCTCCTCGTAAAATACACGTAGTCTAGCAGCCAAGAAAGTTTTGAGGTCGCCATGTTGAATTCCACGAGTTTCTTTGGTGAGCCAACTGCTATAATACATCGGCCTCTTTAATGCAACTTCGAAGTCAACCCCTGCAAACCGTTTCCTAGCACACTCGTCAATCTTTCCTTCACACCATTCTCTTTCATCTTCTTCGACAAGTCGATCAGAAAAAAGTCGTAAAGCCTCGTGAGCCCAGATGCGAACCACTATTTCGAAGGAGTGGTGAGCAAGACATGATGCATACAATCTGACAATATCAATGATGACTTACATTCTTCTTTTGTCAACGACTCCATCTCATTCACAGCTTCGTAGATACCTCGCACCCACCGGCTCAATTCACGAGGACTGTAAAAGTACTGAGGCTGCATTTCGGTTGTAAAGCGAGATTGGTTTTCAGTATAAAGTTCTACCATGGCTTCAGTCATGGCGTCTTTTTCTCCTTTCAAATTAGGAAACAATTTAAAAATTCCGCCATTAAACGTCCCGTAGATTTGTCTCATTGACTCTTGAGATGGAAAGTCTACAAGCAAGATGGGGGCATGCCGTAAAAATCGTGGAGACATTTTTTCACGGCCAGCATCTGATGGTGGATTACACGCTCCAACGAACTGAATACGATTTATTTTCACCCACACATTGTCTTCTTCCCGCCAGAAACCTCCCTGTTCAACCAATTGCCGCATGAACATGATCACCCTCTGAGTGCCGTAGATGTCTTTACTGGGCAGATTGATTTCGTCGCAAAAGACAACTAGCCAGTTATTGGTACCAAAACTTTCCATTGGTTCGAGCACAATGCTTTTTCCTCTTCTGTAATAAGAACAGTATTGCGAAAAAGTCTTCAAAATAATTTCTGGGGTGGTTCCACTACTGAAGTTCAGACTTGCTAACGTAATATTTTGCATGGACTGCAAAACACTTGTCAACGAAAGGGTCTTCCCAGATCCAGGCGGTCCACCTTTGTACACATTTAAATGAGAACTCCTTATTCCTTAAAAAAGAATTCGCAATTCTCAAACTTACATAGTATTAATGGCATGCGGCTATTGAGCCAAGAACTTAAAATTTCTGTATGGCGAACTGTATCTGTCGTTGTTACAACGACATCTGTAGCCGTGACTTGATGGCTTTCTATCTCAGAACGAGGTACACTTTGAGACCAGTTTTCAAACTCACCATCAATAGGTCGGACACGATAATCAACCAAATTCGATCCAGGTTCAGGTAATTCAATTCCAACAAGGTTGCAAAGTTTATCCCCAAACTGGCGTCTCGCTTCCCATCCAGCACTACCCGTAAAACTCCAGCACAAACTAAACAACACCCAACGTTGAGAAAACTTTTCAAGGTGCTCCCCACTCATTGGAAAATCGAGATGTGTTTCATTATAATCTATAACGTTTTCGACGCCTTTATGAAGCAAGGAGACGAATGGTGTCAACAGTTGTTCACGAGAAATCGTCATTATATGATTATGATGAAGAGCGAATGATAGTGCCTCGTTCACGACCGATTTACGACCGCTTTTTTCAGAGACTAACAATTCCTTGACATTGTGGGCGAAGTCAGTCTGAGCTTCGGAAACAACTTGCCCACCATTTACGTCCTTCTCAGATAATTCCGCGTAAAGACGCTGCAAGCACATTTGGTCAGTCAATGTATCGTCACTAAACCAAACCATACCACAGCGAGATACGGTTGCTGGAGTGGCTTGCTCTAAACTATCAACCTCAATGACAATGCGAATGTTCGGTGGGATGTTTATTCTTTCTCCAGAGGGCAATGTCAAAAGTTTGTTATCGTCCAAGACGCTGTTGAGATTCTCTGCCCATTCTGGATCGACATCACCATCAAACACAATCCAATGAAATCTATCCTTTTCACCCCGTGCTCCTTCAATAATCTTTCTGAGGATATTTGTAAATACTCCATCAGTCCATTCCATGGTTGTTCCATCTAAAACTCCATAAAGAGCGTCCTTATCCATTGCTTTGGCATCAATGACGTACATATCACCCTTCACGTCATCAGATTTTTCCAGTACCGTTCGCAGAATTGAAAGAGCAGAGGATTTGCCACTTCCAACCGGCCCGACCAGCATAACTCCATGACGCATTTCCATTACTTGCTTGAGCTGCAATACTTTTTGGACCCATTTATAACCAGGAACAAAATGACGGATTTTGCACGCTTCTTGCAAAATATCTATAATGCCCCCATTTTCCATCTCCACAACTTGAGCGCCTGGAAAAATATCGCCTAGTATTTCGTTGAAAATTGGCAAATCATCAGAAATCAGTTTCGGAACAACATTCTGGCTAGCACCTTTAATAAGTACATCCTTCTCAATTTTCTGCAGGAGGTCTTGCTCCATTAAACTTTCATCGTCGTCAAAGCTCTCTAACGCACTGCGCTTTAATGCCCCTGCGCTTACAAGTAAAGTTTTAAGCGCTCTTAGCCCAAAATCATAATGTTTCTGCTTTGACATCCGTTTTTCGCACTTCGAAAACAGGTCGACAACTTTACCCGATAACACCTCTGCGCTAACAATGCCCTGACTAAATAGCATGACCTGCGCAATCAATTTCCGATCAGGAATTACCATAGCAACTGACCGAAATAGAGACTTCAAATTGTCAGGTAAGTTACTACGTCCAGCGTATCCAGGGTTCATTGTCACGAAGACGCCTACGCCAGGATGTAAACTTATTTGTTTACCTAAAAGTTCAATATTGTTTTGACGGCGCAAAAGCCCTTGTTGGATTGTTAATATCTGCGAGCTGACTGCTGATAAAATCCTTTCTTCCAAGCGATTAAACTCATCGAAACAACCCCACGCCCCTACTTGACATAACCCACAAAACAATCTTCCCATAGCTCCGAAGTCAAAAGTTTCGTCGCAGTTCATAACCACTACAAATTTACCCATTGTTGCTCCTAGAGCTTTCACAGACTCTGTCTTTCCAGTACCCGCAGGTCCAAATGGGCTTCCTCCTAAGCGAAAATGTAGTGCTTGAGTAAGAGTAAGATAACATCGATCAGTCAAAGGCGTCTGTACGAGTCTTTCACTCATTCCTTGATACTCATATCCGTAATCAAATTTTGCGTGCGAGAGTCTTATATTTAGAGCTTTTAATTGGTTTTCTCCAACCATGCTCTTGTCATAGCAGAAACGCAAATGATACAGCCAGGAAAAATCAAAATTACTCGAAACACCATCTTTAATCAATGATCTTGTAACATCTCGCTGGTGGACAAGTTCAGTAATTACTTGCTCATACTTTTTCCGTGTCGTTGGTGCAACTGCGCCTTCCAGAACAGATTTGGCCATAATAGCCAGCTTTGTTTCAAGAGAAGCAAGGACAACTTTCAATTCGTCAATGGGGTCCGATTTTGTTTCACCACTCAAATTTATTGATAGTGCCTGATCGATTGCCATACTCCACTGCACCAACATGGCAAGAATGACTATTTGGGCGGGATATTTTTCAGACCACATCACAACGTTAGAACTACCCTCTGAACTTTCCGAATCAAGTGCAGAATAAAGCAAATTAGCGAGACTTTCCTGCATACCTTTCTCAAGCTTGTTAAGCCAAGAAATAACGTTTTCATTCAGAGTAATTGGTTTAGACAGCTTCACAATTTCGCCCTCCTTAGATACAATTCCATCTATTTCTGCAGCTGGACCGGTCAAGTCATTTCCTTCTACCCCGACGACTCCAGCAAACATTTTTCCAAGATGTCCAGCAACCTTTCCAATCCCGCTTCCACCACCAATGATATCAAGTAAGTCATCGTCTCCTGTAAAGTAAAATCTGCAGAATTGTTGGCGCTGAGTCTGGAGGTACTGATTTAAATGCTTCTGAATGGTAGTGCATGTACCAACCATGCGCTCTAAACTTTTGACCATCCCTTCAATACCCAAAACCTCAATCATACTATTTTTTCCAGATACCTTTCTCATCAGCCCAATAAACTCCTTATCTACCTTCTGAAATTTTGACCATTCAGCAGGTAAACTGCTTCTGACATCGCTTCCGCTTCCTGCACCAAAAATCGATTCCAAATAAACCCATCTTCGCTGCATATCGATGAGATTGTCAAATACTACACGGAGCGATGTCAAATTGCTAGTCCACGTCGAAGTCATTTGAGGAATAGTTGGTGAAGTAGAATAATAAAGGCTTCCTGGCATCAAGGCTAACTGTGTCAAATGATCGTCGATTTGTGTGTATAATTCATCCCAATCTTTAATAAGTCGCACACGATTTTGATATAGAACTAAATGGAATGACTCGGACCATGAAGACTTGATTTCTTCCAGGAATGACTCAAGCGCCATCTCGCCTTGCGCGCGAGCAACGATCGCCTGAATACTTCCTTTCTTAGACACAATGCCGTTATCAAGTAACTCCCCCACAGTTACCTTTTCGTAGTTGAAACTAGTAATGTTCAATACCTTAAGTATATCTGTCCAGTGTCTAAATTGAACAGCTGGATTTTGCAGCTCCGATAGTAATCCATAGGCCCCAATGGTGTCAGATATACTATCCCGGACAGCGTTATATCCATCGTACTGTCGAACGCGCGAGGGAAGCGCTCGACATTCTTGAAGCAATCGATCTAAATCACCTCTAAGCTTTCGAAGATTGCACGAGGAAAATGCAGCTGATTTTAATGACGATAAAGTAGTGGATGGTCCGTTGATAAGCGACCAAACTTCATTGAGGCTATCCAGCTCTTCGATCGCAGAATCCAACAATGAACCTTTCAACGATACTGATGAAATTTCCAATACAATCAAAGCTTGATCTAAGTCATCAATTTCGTTACGAAGGCCCATAAATAAGTTTTTATATGTATTCAGAGTTGTGAGCGCATCGGTTGGAGGAATTTTTCCACTTAGCGGTTTTTCCTGTCCCCAAGACTCAAGACTTTGATCAACTTTTTGTTCAAGTTCATCCCCAGCCTGTTTGACACGCCCTTGCAGTACAGATACATTTTCTTGAACGTATTGCTGCCTTTTCAGCAGTGCCTGGTTAAGAAGAGACAATGTACCCGCCACTGTTGAGGCCTCCCGCCACTGTTGAGGCATTTTCCGATTAAACTTTCGAGCAAGCTTTTCACCATCAGAGAGATCGATAGATATTTGTTTCCAACTAGATATCTTTTCATTCGTCTTTCTCAGGAAAGTGACTCCACGCAACAAGTCTGTTGTGTTTGTAGCGGGATGTAAGTGGATTTTTTCCAACGACTCTTTAGTTTCCGACAATTCATCGAGATGGGATTGGATTTGATCGCCAAGAAAATTTGTATAAAGGCGCAATATATCCTGCCACCAAGCATCATACTTCAGACTGACTTGAGATTGAATTTGAAAGTAAGAAACGGATATGGGTCCGAACGCGACATCTTCGCTTCCGCAGTCGAGCAAAACTCGGGTTTCACGAAATTCTTTAATCGTTTCACGCCACTTATCAAAATCTCCTGATAAATATGCACTTAACTCTTCCAATGTTGCATCCCACAATGTCTTGAGAAATATGAGAATAATCATTAAGAAATTATTGAACAAAAGACTGATGAGATCGAATTACCTGATATTGTAACCACTTTTCAGCAAAAGCAACGGAATCATCAATTACGCCCTGGATATATTTATAACATGTGACTACTTTTCCTGGTTGAACAAGCCTCAATAAGTTATCAAACTTTTTGATTGTTATGCTCGAGTCGTTGAAAAGCTCGAAACTGAATAAAAAATGTGAGGATATGCCTAATGTTGGATGGCACACGAAACAACCTGTTGACTCACCGACTCGAATGGACGCGGTCAAGACCTGTGATAGTCTCAATATATTCGTGCAGAATCTTTACAAACTGCTCCCGTACACTTGCAATGCTCGGATCGACTACAATTCTTCCACCTTTCATAACCAAACTAACTTTGATTATGGATGTCTTCTTTCCACTATAGCATCCTACGACGAAGTCATCTAATGCTTTTTCTAATTTGATAACTAGAACCTTTTCCATTCTTCGATCTAATGACTCACAATATTCTTTCAAATTAGAATACCCTGCAAGTGAGAGATCATCAACTATCTTTTGAATTGCCAAGGTGTGAACACTTAGATCATCCCCTAAGTTTGCTAATGAAAGAGCATGCAAGCGGTCATCCAGCTGACAACGAAGCAAAAGCAGGTTGTATACTCTAGATTCAAGAGCTTCAACATAAGACACCAGTTCGCTTATCCATTTTACCAACGACTTCGAATCCCACTTGACTCGTCTGTTACCAAAAGCTAACTTTATCTGATCGGCAATTGCTACAAGTTGCGGTTCCACTAATGTAGCACTTGCTGAATCCAACTGCCTCATGATAGTGGCGTAGGTTCGCAATGCAGTTCGAGCAGCGCTTGCATAAGGATATTGTTGCCTAGTCTCCTGTGCAAAATGGGACAGAGTACGAGGTACCTGGAAACCAAGTTTCACCAGCATATCTATTTCAGCGTGCAAATTTGCCATTTCTCGACTGTAGTTAATAATTGCATAATAACCAACGATATCCTTCTTTATGTCAATAACATAACTTCTACGAACGAGGCTACCTGTTAACATTTTTTCTTGGTTTGAAACCCACTGGCGAAAATATCCTCTAGCATCCAATTTTGATAGTAGTTCTTGGCACCGCGTTGCAAGTTTTGACCCATGAATATCCCGAGCCCAATCAGGGCCAAGAAGTGCTGCCAAATTCTCTTGAAGTCGATTGACTTCTCTCTCCATTAACTTAGCCCATAACAAACGAGCTGTAACAGGTGGAACATGAGCAACTTCCATTTTTGGTTTCGCCCCTGAAGTTCGGTCAGTAAATTTATCCTGTAACGTGTTTAAAGCAATTGTAGTATTTTCCATCAAAGTTACTTGGTATTGTTTTACACTCTGGCGGATAGGCTCCCTAGATAACAAATTAGTAAATTGCTTAAAAACCACGAACATTTCCTCGGCATCGCGACACCCCGCCAATTTTGAGCTCAAGACGGATGCTAGCTTGGTTTCAATAGTATGAATGCGACTATCATAACTTTCGCATGAATTGGTCCATTCACTTGAAGAGGTATCAAATACAGATATGCCAGTAAAGGCTGTTATCGCATTTTCTACTTCTGGTACCAACTTTGGATGACTCTGAGTTACATGTTGCCGCAGTAGCTCATGATTCTGTCGAAAATTATGGACTTCAGCTATTCTTTTCTTCAAAGTTTCATAACTTGATAAATCAATCCCTTCTACAACAGATGATGGAGTTCGGGCCAGTTTACGTTTGCGACACAAGTCAGTGAAAAATTCGACAAACTTTTGCCATCCTTTGTCCCAAGTCTCGACCACAGCACTAATTTCTTCATGAACCCCAACAAACACACCATATGTTATATTCAAATTTCCTATCTTTTCTTTGATGATATCACTTAACTTCGAGGTAAAAGTTAGAGATATAGCTCCCAGCAATTTAGCTAATCGTAGGAGATTGTAGTTCTTGCTAAACCGAATTTTTGGCAAATGCACGTAAATCATCTCGACAGAATCGGAAAGTCTTGAAAAAGTCTGGGAAGTTACGATCCGTTCCAACGGCAAGGGCTTCAGGAACGACACAATATCTTGAACATGCCCCAAACCAGAGTCCAGATTTGTATTTTCCAGCGATATAGTCGCAAGAAAGCGCTTTGCGTTCTTCAAAACCATAATGGTAGCCCGCACCTCTAATCTATTCAATTCCACGTTTTGCAAGTTTTGCAATGTACTCTCTAAATTTGTCCAAAATTGAATCTCTTCAAAATCAGCATTACTTTCAATAGATGTATCGGGGAAAGGTGTCGTTTCGATCAAATTGGTAAGCTTGTTTATTTGCACGATCCAAGTATTGACCGTATTCTGCACATCATTTAACCATGAGTCATCCATCAGTGATAAACTTTGCAAGTCATCAAGCGATAACGACGAAGATTGTTCTTCTGAAATGTTTTTGCATGCGTTTACAATATCAACATGCGACTTAAGGTGGATAATAGGAATATTACTTCCCCCTTTACTCCTGCGCTTCAGTTGCTGCAACGTTAGCTCCAAATCTCTAATCTTTGTTTGAACATGCGCAGTCATCCTATCATCAGCATCAAAGAGCGAATGGACAACTGCCGCATACGCATGCCGAGCATACATCGCTAGGGAATCAGCAGCGGCCGACTTTGAAAGCACCTCATCACTGGTCGACGTGGGAGTTCCTTCCTTCGTATCATCTTTACCGGCCTCCTCTTCCACTGCTGGACTTCCGCTCAAAGACTCTAAATTAGGAGGCGTTAGCACCATCACATGAAGCTGCCTCGATAACGTAACAGCCTCCGGAGCCGCGGCGTTTACAATCAAGATGCTACCAACGTTCCCTATGGGAGGTCCAACCGCACTCGCAATTACCTCCAACGATCCCTCCAACGCTGCCTCCTTCGAAATATACGCGAACAACCTAGCACAACCCACACCGCCATCCTCGGTAACAGATTTGCACGCTAAAAAGTTCTGCACAGCCAACTCCGTCTCCGGAGAGGAAGACAACTGAGCGCCTTCCAAATGAAGCGACACCGATTGACTGAATATTAAATGTCATCAATGGCAATGAGATTTGATATTGCACCGAACTCACTAATTAATATATATATATATATATATATAAAAAAAACCTACCGATCCAGTGGAGTTAGAACCATAATGACTGTCCTCCTCCTACACTTCGTCGTTGTTGTCGTCGTCGTCGTCTACTTTTCCGTTGATATTTAAGTCTATGTGTACTCGATGTTGCCTTTAAATAATATGTATGGTTTGATCTTCAAAGTATTTACTATTTATTAAAATACGTCTTTTTTTTCACAACTCTACTTTTTTGACTTTTGACTCTCCCGTACCAGCACTTGTTGGTTCACATCTACTCTTGTATCAGTTATAGATACACCATATTGGTCCGGCGCTTAAATATTTTAGCTATTGCACCAGGAATTTGCTCCTTTCATCTTTGTTTTTATCAGTAAAATTTCTGTTCAAATTGACCCAAAATGACGGAGTTATCATCTCATCAGAAGGCATAAGGCATAAGGCATCGACAATTTTTTCGAACTTCAGATTATTAGCTTTCTGCGTAGAAATTTCACACATCCAAAAATCATTTAAATTAAATACCGTATTCGGCGCTTAACTCATTTTGGTCCTGAAAGGGTTAGTCACAGGTTTTGAAGAGCAGTAGTAGTGGTTGTTGTTGTTGAATTAAATACATCTGGCACAAAATCTAAATTAGTAGAACTAAAGAAGACTTATGCGTCTGCAGTGAGTAATCAAAATATCAGAGTTGAAGTGGATCTTGCAGAATGCAGAGAGATTTAGAAAGCTTATTAAAAAGAAACAATTCTGTTTCGATGTTAATAGTTTAAAATATTAATTTACGAAGACCAAATCCGTGATCTCTTCTGTGGAGTTAATTAGAACACCGTAATTTCGGATTGAGAGTAGTGTAGATGCGGATTTCCAACATTAGGGGTAGTCAATTTTGAATGTGTTAAGTCCCGTTTCCCATTCCCCATTCCCCGAACATTTTCATTGGTCGAGGACATTTTGACTGACGGGGAATTAGCCGGGGAATTTTGAAATTTAGCTGGGGA
>Ga0209092_10002153_pt1 | contig 18364 bp, 9 predicted proteins | sample FraStrMetagenome_FD_187446 | JGI IMG/M metagenome (GOLD analysis project Ga0209092, IMG submission 187446) | Marine eukaryotic phytoplankton communities from Arctic Ocean - Fram Strait ARC3M Metagenome (SPAdes) (version 2) | ecosystem: Environmental > Aquatic > Marine > Oceanic | place: Fram...
TGAATTCGATCTTCAATCGAATTCACTTTTCTAAAACTAAACCTTTTTTACGTTTTCAATAGTTTGATTATCAACAGCATCAAACTCTAAGAGCAGAACCTTCGAACCCTGTCGCGCAAGGCAGCAACGAAGTTCAAAGGCCTACATCAGATTAGTCTACAGTTTATTAGATTAACAGTCTCGGAAACGCCAGCCGAGTTAGTTTACGGTACCCAAGTGAAATAATTTTCTCAAAGTACTATACCGCAATGCTGAAAAAAAATTACGTAAACTGGCGAACAACCCCTCTCCATGGGATTTCGCCGTCGTTCGTGAATTGCCGACCGAGACTCTCTTCAATTCCCAAGGTTCACATATCGTTGGATTCCTTTCTTACCGGACTCCCATTCTGTGCAATCTTATCTTCTATCGCTATTTTAATCCTTCTTTAGGAAAGAAATAGCAAAAAACGAGCAAAACCAGCTTGGTTCTGCAACTTTTGCTTTCCTCAAGCGATTTTAGACCTATCCAAAAGCAAATTAGCTCTAAGCATATCTATATTTGATAAGCTACCGTTTTCGAGACTCCGATTTAACTTCATTCATAAGATTCCCATCCATCGGCATCACCTTTTTGGCCATTTTCACCCACCAATCACGAGAACACAGCACCGAGAACGTATTTTCGCCGTTTGCAATTAGAGATCCTATCGTTTCAAAAATTTCAAATCAAATTCCGGGTCTAAGTAATTCAATTCAAATCCGCACCAACCAACGGTTTCCCAAGATTCGAATTTTTCAAAGAATTTATTTAGACGACCAAGTCCGTTCAAGTCTATCCAAACTTTTCTTCCTTATTACGTCATCGATACGGGACTCGAATCATTATCTTTCTACTTTATCTCTTCAACTATTTCGAACAGTTACTGCATCTTCAACCAAAGTAACAAATAAGGAACAGGTGTCACGTTTAAGAGATTATTGGCTACACTTATGAAAAATCTTGAAACAAAACTGTTTCGTTACTTAAACGACCCCGTTTTAAATAATTATCGAAAGGACATCAATATATTCTCAAAGGGTATAATCTTCAATCCAGTAACCGCAACTCCGAAAGAGAACCCAAAATTTGAAGATTATTTATATCACTATATCCAAAAGTGGAAAAGATTGTACTATAGAATCTACCGTTCACATCGTGATCTGTATAGACATTTTCGTAGCTACAATCGACTTAACATAGAACAAAATCTGCGCTCAGTCGGGGACATTCTGTGGGTGTCAAACAATCAGTTTTCTGATATTAACTTTTCAAGAGATATCTGTCATTTTACCAGAGAACTTATCCGAGGTACCATTCGCTTACAAAAAATTCAATCTACAGAGGAATCACGTGTAAACCTAGCACGCGAATTACTCAACCAAGAATTTGAAAGCAACCCTATTCCGGATAACAATAAATCGTCACAAAAATAGCAGAAAATTTCAGGTCATCTTGTAAAGGTCAAATCGATACTAGTAAATTTTTTAGTTCCCTTTTAGTGATCTTTCATCATACAACTTCATGTCTCAAACTCCATCATCATGCTCCTGCCCGCCATATATTCCGGCAACTCAGATCACACCGGACTCTATAGACGAAATTCCTACTCAAGAAAATGCATTATTTACCCAAGAATCAAGGAGAATTTTATTTGATTCAATCGATCTCGTGAATAACCATAACAATAGTAGAAACTATTACGATCAACTTTTCTCCTCGGACTCCGAAGATGACGAAAGTGATGAAAATAATGAAAATGAGGACTCATCTGACATGTCCATTTCGGACTCAGAACATTCCAATCATTCTTCTTCAGATGACATCCATATTAGCAGAAACTATTACAATCAACTTTTTTCATCGGACTCCGAAATGGAAGAAAAGGATGTTTCCCATGAAATGTCCATATCAAACTCGAAAAATTCTATGAACTCCTTTTCAGATGATAGTATTCATGAGGAACAATCTTTTTCGTCAGAATCAGTCTGTGATAATTCGATCCCTTCAAATTCCAATATGTCGACTTCTGACGATAGTTCCATATCATCCTCATCCGATACATCTTCATCATCAACCATCTCCGAAACTTCCATTTCGAATGATTCATGTAATTCACTTAATTACTTTAATCCTGATGGGGACGCTAATAACGATATTTGTGGAATAACGGAAATCTTAGATAAAGAGGATATTGATGATCTTCTTGGATATCGTGACATCTCGAGACCACCCCCAAAGCAGGAAGTACTTCCAAAATTGGAAATTGACAAGATTGGGTCGTTTAATACACGAAACAAATATGATCATGATATTGCGGCTTTTTTCATGATGAAGGAAGATTTAACGTTTCTAGCTTTGCAAGAACCTTTCCCCGTAACAGACACTAGTTCGAAATCCTGGACAAGTTATAAAAAAAATGAACTGGAATCAGCACGTATAACCTGTTACGAAATCCCATTCCAAGTTATCCTTTTTGATTCTTGGAAATGGGGTGGTAAGATAATTTCTCAATTTAAAAGTACTCATCACGGAAGAGCCACTTCCATCGCATTCCAATTCGATAATTCTCATAAACTGGGCATCATTTCCGTGTATGCATCAACACAAGAATGCGCGACTCAGGAAAAAGAAGACGAGTACACCACCAAGTCTTCATTAACCATCTCCATTACAAAAATGATCAAGGAACTCTATCACAAATTTCCAGGCATTTGCGTCATGGTGCTCGGTGACCTACAAGAGACAATTTCAACCTCGGATTCAGACAACTTGGGCAATTATAGGAAAAATACAATTCCAATGGAATCTTGGCTAATCTTCTACCTACCCATACTTCTATCGTGAGAGATCGAAATCCTGACCCCCACTATATAACTAGATTTGGAAATGTAGGAGGGAGGGGCATAGATCACATCCTTTTCCCAAAAAATCTCAACAATAGTTCATGGATTGCGTCTGCAAAAATCGAAAGGAATAATGGTGCCATGTTCTTTCCCTCTGATCATTTGTACATCAATTGCAGCATCCATAGACCAGGCAGCAATAATAATCTGGATAGCGCCGAAATCAGAAAGTTCGACTTTAAGAAAATTTGCAACATTCGACTTAAACATTCTCTTTCGGAATCTGGTGAATGCAACCTTTCCCTCGATGTCTCTCAGTTTAAAGACTGTGATAATTTTAAGGACCAGGAAAAGCTTTACAATATGGTACAAAATTTAACTGCGGATCAGAGTTCTCTATCAGAGTACTATCTAGATGATACAGAAGCTCGTATTAATAGACTTTATAGTGAATTATGGAAAGCTGGTAAAAAGCAGAAGGTGGATGGTGCTAAGAACAAATTAGTGGTTATTAATGACGATCATGCAGCGGAGTTATCCTTCATTCTACGAAAATTCCAGACGGGGGTAAAAGATGTAATGACCCATCTAGATTGTTTCAAGGACGATAACCCATTTAAGGCAGCTGGAACCAGAAGACATAAATTACGAAGAGAAAATGGTTTCCACTTTACCAAAAATTCGCCAATCCAGACAAAGTTACGATATTTGAAAGTAGCTTCAAAACTCCAGTTACATCATCTATCCCAAATTCTTTATTTCTGTAAAGAATATAGGATTCGGAAATCAAATTCCAATGAGGAGATAGACTTTGCTTCCATCGACAAGACTTGGACTAGGATTCTAACTGAAAATCGCATCCATACACAGGCCAACCAGTGTCATCAGAAAATTGTTAGTGAACTTTTCACAAGAGAGAAACATATTGAGGCAATTCAATACGAAAAAAGTAAGCATCACAATTCCGACCCTACCAGAAAGTCATCAGAGCCCACCTCAAAGAGCACAGATAACAAGCTCATGCACACTTCGGACGGTATAACGGGACTTATTAATCACTGGCTACAGGCCTCACATTGTTCGCATCCATTTAATCACCAAAATTTTTCATCGAATGCATATTCTTTTCTCGACGAAGATACGACTGCGTACCTAAAGCCCATCCAGGAGTTGGATATCAAAACAATGATCGCAGGCTCGTTGGAAGATGCTCGCTACTTTTATGATTCCATTCAAAAATCCATCAACATCCTTACCAATTTTCAGAAAAAGATTATGAGAGCTCAATTTTGGTTCAAACATTCAACCATTTCGTATCTTCTGGACACGAACAGTATCGATCAGTTTTCAAGTAAGTTGATGCACAAAGATCGCTCTGCCCCAGAAACGCACAACGTTATATGGGACCCTTCAACCCAAAGCATGCGTAACTGTCGTAATGAATATGAAGAGTTACTTGCCACCAGTGCCCACCACAATCATTGGATGGCTAACTCGAAAGCAAAAGAAGTATGCGCCTTTGCGAAATTAAAATGCGTTGGAAAGCTGGGAATCCGCGGAATCGAATTACTACCCCATCGAATAGTCACGGAAAAGGACATTCCCAACTTGGTCCACAATGGACAGAAATTGTCGAAGGAGATGAAGCAATCTTTTCTTTCTGCACATGGAAAACACACAGCATCACTGTTCTCCCCACCTCCAAAGGATCGAGAGGAATTATTTTACCCATTTTATTTAGAAAATAGGGAAGGCATCATGCACGAAGATTCCACCCTAATCTCCGATTTTCATAAAGCTATCGGTAGTGTCCCTTCCAAAGCTAGGTACAATGGATTCCATATGGCGACCATTGGCAGATTTGGCGGCAGATGGCAGAAAGCTCTCCTAAATATTGTTAAATTAATTTTATTATTAAGATATATCCCAACAGATTTGAAGAAAATGGCGAGATTCCCCATACCAAAGGCAGGAAAAATAAACGAGTACCGCCCGATTTCCCTCTGCCACGATATCTACTGCTTCATCAACGGAATCTGTACTAAAATAACAAGTGAAGGAATCGAGAAAGACGGCTTTCTGCATAACGGCATCGTGGCCTATCGTCCGGGCAAGGGTTGCGGGTCTCTAGTCACGATTGAAGAATCATTTCGGGAGGACTGTAGAGAACATTCAACCCCCACGGCTCAAATCGATGAGGATGAAGAGAAATTCTTTGATAGAATTCCTGCAGAAATCCTCTTAGCCGCTATGAGAATTAACGGCTTTCCTGAACAAGGTTTTCTTGAGCTTAAAGCAAGCGGTATGGGAGCGAAATATGTGGACATCATCACGAAAAAGGGAATTGCGTATGCAAAGTTCGTCTGTGGGCTGGAGCAAGGCAACCCGGACAGTCCGACGATGGCGAACCTTGTTATAAAATTAAAGCATGATGTTTGGAATTTCATTTCTAAACAAGTTGAAGATATTTACAAAAGAAACAAAAATCAACACGAGGGTAAATATAGATTCAACACAATTGATAAACTAGATGGCGAAGTGGTATTATGTAAAATTGGTTATTGTGACGACAATTCCAAATACTGTTTTATTGACAATGAAGAGGATTTATTATTTCTGACAAAATATTTCCTTCAGCTGGCAGGCGATCTCAGTATGGTTACGAAAATTGGACGCAAAGGCTCCAAAAGTGAAATATAATTCTTCAATGTTTCAGCCAAATTTGCCTTAAAGATCAAGGAGTGTTTTTCAACAGCATGGAGTTTTGTCAGCGACTCTCCAACCCAGGAAAAAGTTCCCATTAAAATTTGTTTAAAACAATCAGAAATGGAAGAATTCATGAGGATCAGTGACTATGCAAACTTAGAGCAAGAAGATCAAGAAAGTTGGGACTCTATCATATTTCCTAAAGCCCATCGCCATCTTGGTCTCACAGCAACTTTGTCGGGGATTACCAAAGAAACCAGCAAAAAAACACTCTTCAAGATGACGGAAAGAATTAGTCAATTAAAGATCCCGCACATGCACAAGGAAGCGCAGGTGAAAGCTTTCAACATGTTGTGCAGTTCCATACACAGCTTCACGCCACTCCAGGTAGATTACGATCCTATAGATTTGGAAAAGATCGACATAGCAGTCACAAAGCTATTAAAACAATCCAGAGGTCTAACCACCTCCGACGCTAAGCATAGTATGTTCCTTCCACCTTCTATGGGGGGCATGGGCTTTAAATCTATTCAAGACATAGATGTAACTAGTGTGGCCAGGGAGTTGGAAGTGTTGAGTAATGCAGAAGGTATTGATTCCGATGCGTTTAGAACCAGAATAGCGGCTATCCTTCGATACTCTAGCGACAATGATGAAGAAATTCAGAACCATGCATGGAATGCAATCAATAAGCTTGCGCGTTTTGGAATTTTCTTCCGGGATCATACCGAAACTGAAATAAATAGGATCTTTTCGAAACTAGAGACCCTTCCGAGCTACCAAAGCATAGGGTCAGGACGTTTCAAAAATGGAAATCGTCCATTTCTAGGTATGGGTCGGATAAAAAACCTAGATATCGCATACGGAGGTTCAATACATCGTGTTCTTATAAATCTTCAAAAAGCCAATTGGAACCTATCTGACTTCATGGCGCAATACAAGAACATAAAGTCACCTATCAACATCAAACGTCTAATTAAAATCAGAAATCAAGTGGCGAAAGATCATTTTGAAGAACTCACCGCATATTTCTCCTGCTGGGAATGGGTGAATACCAATAATCACATTCAATACCGAAAAAGGAATCCGATTGGAAATTCATTGATATTGGTAAAGCTATGCGACAAAAGTTCCCAGACTCTTACTGGAATATGTCAAGTACGGAAATAGCGTGTGAAGCTAGGGATATTCTTTCTATAGAGAAAGCAATTTTACCAAATCAATTCCCAGAAAATAGCATTAGCGAAAAAGAAGAAAGATATAAACATATTTGGAAAAAGATAACAGATTCTGACTCACCAATCTTTATCGCAACTGATGGAGCGCATCAGGAGTCAAAAGGGACCACACCTCCGACGATAAAACAGACCAAACAACATTCTTCCGCCTCTTCGTTTGTGATTTGTCAAGCAGACATGTCGAGTCAAAATACCAACCAACCAAATTCTTGGATTCACCGCCCCTGCATTCCCCTTTTGTGTCGTATTTCCTCCCTTCCCAAGTATATTGGTACGGACACATCTAATGTAGCCCATGCGGAGGCCCATGCTATCGCAATGCAGGAGTGGATTCTTCCCTCGTCTATCCCTCGCATCCTCGTAACAGATAGCGAATCTGTGCGGAATGTTTGCCTAGGGCTCAGAAATATGGAAAGCATAAAGATTAACAGAAAACTGATTCGTACCTTACTCAGTGGAGTGAGCAAGTTCATCACCAGCGATATTCTTCAGCATCTACAACAACGGCAGTCAAAACCACCTCTCAATATGGAAAAGATAGTAAAAGTCTTGGAAACTAGAATCCGGAATCTACTTCCAATCGCTAAAGAATGGACAACTCCTCCCCTCGACGACGGAACAGACTTAAATCAAGTCAAGTACGGCAAATGGAGAACGGATTATTTCGATGAGAACTGCACAAGAGCCTTCTTTAAAGTGAACTCTCACCAACTCAACGAGAAAGGTACTGATTTCAACCCCACCAAAAGGTATCCCAAGCTAACCCCCAACCTTAGCCTTCTCAACATGAATCACCACGCGGACCAAGGCGCGGATTTAGGAGACACCCTCAACGCCTTACGCCCACTCTCAAAGAACTCTCGCCTTTGCAATCCACCTTCAGCACTGAGATTCTTCTTTTCGTGGGAGGGTTCTTCTGTGGACAGCCACATTTCTGACTTCGTCAGAAGAAAGATTTTCGATGAAAGACTATCCCGTTTGAAAACAAAAAAGACCCAAGGATTATTATGGCGCTACGCGGATCATGTCACGGTAGACTGGGACGATATTAATAAACACAGAGGCTGGTGGCGTTCATTAACGGGACTCAGTAGAACACATACCCGCAGCCTGTATAAATCAGAAACATACAGAACTGGCTGCCGGTTGGAATCGGACACAGTTAAAATATGTCGCAAGTGTGATGAACCACTACCGATGAAGAAAAAAGACATAATCAAAAAACACGCAAGCTGTATGTGGTGTCCAAACCATCACACTCAAGAGTGTCCAGAGGGAAACAGGAACCACCTATTTCTACAATGTCAACATCCAGACATATCTACGTTTAGAAATAAAATGACAAACTTGATAGAACAGAAAGTAAGATTCCTCTTTTTACAGTTCAAAGAGGCTACTAATTTGGATTCTCTCAAATCTCTCCTAAAGAAGGTTGAAAAAGAATGTTTATCGCTTCAATCGAAGACAAATTTAAATCCGTCACATAGAAATAAATTACCCAAACGAGGAACATATGTTGATCTCGCCAACCTTATGCAGAAATACGAAATCAATGATATCCAAGAAGCATTTGTTCTCCCAGGACCCTTCTTTTCGGAAGCTCTCGGCATCCTCCCCCAATCGTTCGCTAGAAATGTTAAGGATGAAGAACTGTCAATTTTAGATGCGTTTTGGCTGGGTCTTACCCCCACACGACTTCATAAACTGCTCCTGACGGAATGCAACTCTCATAAATTTCTCCCTCATTGCCCGGACGTCGCATCTTGCAAGCATACCTCCAATGTATGCCTCTCCACATGGGATGAAATACAGGATCTCATAATGGCGAAAGCGATCGGTATTCACAGGATTGTGGGCACCATTAGCAAATCGAAGGAGAAAGCATACAGAAAGAAATTTGATATCGTTAAAGGTACATACATGGACCCGTTATTCCGCCAGCATATGAATAAAAAACGCAAACGTAAACCAGCCAACCCACATCTTCCCGCCTCAAAGAAATCCAAAATCTTACCAACATCTGTTACAGAAATAAAAGCACCTCCGGAAGTTATGGGGAAAACAATACTTTGCAACGGAATCACCTGCAACAGGAACAATAAGCGATGGTGTTTAGACCAGAATTTTTCGTAGAACAAAATTGAACCCAACAAAAAACATTGTCTACGATGTTCAAAATTTTCCACCTCCATGAAAAACAGCGCAAATATACTACAGTCAATAGGGAAAACAGATACTACAACAAATTTGCAGCCTCTTCAATCAACACTTCGTCACGCCGCCTTCAACGGAATACCATACCGTTCAATGATGAACATGCTTGAGGAATATAAACTACCTTCAGAGCCTTTATCTGGAGCAAAATTCAACAAAAAACTAAAACTGAAGGATAGTCACAAAGCGATCTGTAGGATCATTACACACACATTTAAAACAGCATCCAACCTTTCAACAAGCAATGATCAAGAAAAATTCACCAAAACAGCAAATAGAATTCGTAAGGGAATAGCAACCAGCCAATCCATCCTAGAAGAGCATTCCCAATCAAACAAGCAGCAATCCAAGAAAACTCATTCTAACCCAAAGCAATCAAGTGTCAACATAGTGGAAATAGACGACTCACCTTCTCCCCTCCAACCTTCTACAGATACATCTTCCGCCGGGGTAAGTAAGAATTTGGACAGACTCAGGAATCAGGTACTTGCTGATGGCGAATTCGTATCGGATGATGCAATCACCACAGCAGTGGAAGTATTGCGACAGGACATGGAGCGGCATAACACCTTCATCGCCAACGGTTTAGCAAATGTGATAATTGATGATTGGACACCTACATCAGGATGGGAAAGATTTGGCAGAATGTTCAATTCACAATCTGCGGTCTTTACTAAGCCCAATGGAACCTACATTATTCCAATGTATAGACCTGGCCACTGGTATTTAGTCGTGTTACATAAATATAATCGCACTCGATATGAAGGTTGGATTCTTGACTCGCTTCGCAAAGGAGAAATCAATAGTACCACTCATAATAAAATCAAGGAGGCATTCACAGGCAATAGAGGAGGGATGATCTGGCACACTCCACAATGCTTCAAGCAGACAGAGAACGAATGTGGGCCGCGCACTATCAGAAGCATTCAAGAGGTCACGAAAGGTATCAGTAATTCGGTAAGTATAGAAGAGTGCATAAGGAAGGCGACTTTGACACACACGGGAATTTCATTCATTTATGACGCGAAGGACAGAAGGCGGGACATGGCCACACTATTGGGGCGTCATTGTCAGAGTATGCGTTCACGGAGAATCAGATTCACACAGACAGGAATGTTCACGGCGTCCGCATCCCAAAATGTAAGGAAGAAATTTAGACGAAAAAGACATTCGAAATAGTTCATTGGTCGTTAGGATATTGGGATATCGGTTAGGGCCATCTAGGGAAGTGCGTACGTAATTGTTCTTTATTTGTTTGTCTTGTTTTTACTGGGGACACTATGAAATCACGTACTACTGTTGAGGAAGGGAAAACCCGCGTTCTCACTGGCAATTGCGCCCTTAGAGAACCCGAACGTAAGTTCGGTCGGAACTCCTGTCGGGGTGGGCCGTGAAGCTTCTTACTACGTCTCAGTACGAATTAGATATAACACGATAAATATAGCGATTATAACATAACGGTACTTACTATACCCAAGTCTGCAAACAACACACAAACAGTCTACAGTACCAATACATTTCGTTCATGAATCTGCTTGATTCACACCTTGGGGAAACAGTGCATTCAAAAGAAGCAATATCCAAGAATAAAAACAATAAAAAAACCCCAGAACGATTCAAGCTTATTTGTAGAATTCTTCATCGATGCATACTTCACTTTGCAAAAAAATACGATTCGGATATAAACATCATACAATCCACATCGAAATTAATTTCAACAACCATCCTACAAATAAATCAGAAACATGTGTCATGCAAAGACGCGATCAAAATTCGCAAATCTACCAAATCCATCCTTGGAGAAAAATCCTACATTACACAGAATGCGAGAACTACAAAAACGAGTTTAACAAACACCCATGCCATTTCAGCAAATAGCCCGAACATATATCTATCAGGCGCGGCAATCTCTCAAGCAGTGGAGGTAATTCGAACAAGACTTACCTGGAATGTTTTTGTGGCGCACGCAGATGCCTACTTGAATATCAATTCTTGGTCCTCAAACCAGCCATGGTCAAACTTCGCAAGAATTTTCACATCCCAAAGAGTACTCGACCAAAAACCCAATGGAACATACATCATCCCTTTTTTCTCAGGTCGGGAAGCAAGTGGCCACTGGCACCTTATCGTCATTGAAAAAAGACGGCATTTTTGTGAAGGATGGCATGTGGATTCTCTGGGTAAGACACTTGATAACGCCGATCTGCAAAGCAAACTACGACAGGCTTTTCTACCTGGAAGGGGGCGTTTCGTTTGGAATTTTCCCTCGTCAGTAATGCAAACCGAATGTGAATGTGGCCCCAGGACCATTATCGCTATGCATCTAATTGATAAACATATTGCCAGTGGTCTTTCCACGGAGGAGGCGGTCACAGAGGCAACTTTATCGAATATAGCGGCGGACTCTTATGACAGTGCAGAAATAAGGTTGGAAGCAGCTCTACTACTGGATTCGTATACGGGAAGGTCGAACGCACGACTACGACGGCCGAGCTTAAGACCAACAGGTCAATCGAAAAGGCGACGCATCCAATCGGGAGAAGGATTCAACATCAACGCAGCAGCAGACATCATAGACTTAGCATAAAGATGACCCGACGAAGGGATTCTTAGCAAAACTTTTCTCATTTTTTTCACTCCACCCTGAGTGTTTTTTTTGTCTTATTATATCTTTGATCCTTTCATTGTCTCTCTAACGCAAGGAAAGAGCAAGCGATCTCAACATAGCCTTGGGATAAAGACAGACCTTGGCTTTTCTTTTTTCTTTTTTTTGGACTTTTTGGACTTTTTTGGACTTTTTTGACTTTTTTGGATTTTGGCTTTTTTCTTTTTTTTTAATTTTTTTGAACTTTGTTTACTTACAAAAATAATGACGGAGAGAGGGAGGACCACCCGACAGATCCCAGTGATGGTAACCTAGGTTACGTACGCGACGGTGACCTATTCGGCGGAATAGAGGGTTGTAAATCTCAGTGGGGCGTGAAGACTGGTTACACACCTAAGAGTGATTGCCATATAGTAACACGTTTAACAATATAACATACCAAACAAACAAACTTACTATACCCAAGTGAAAATATCTCATATTTTACTCCCGATAATGTTGGAATCAAGTCAGATTCAATGGCCTGTTTGTCTTGGTTTGATATATGTAGTGTAACATCTATTTACACTTGTAATAGAATTTTTACTTCGATGTGCAAATCTAGATGCATCTGTTTGTTTCTGGAACAAATGCCATATGATCTATTTTCTACCGTGTCAGGGTCTGGTACTCACCATTTTGACACCTTTCGTGTCGTCATGTGCTGAACTCATCTCGAATGCAGTCCTCTGTAAACATTTGGCCCTTTAGTGTCACAGAGTGTCCATATGCAAGCTTTAAGTCTCACTATGCACTTACACGTGCACCTCTCCACTTTCACGTCGTAAACTTAAGTTTCAAAATAGTTCTGGTTTTTAAAATTATTTATTCAGAAACGCAAGATAATAATATCTTCTCATTCTCTCCTGTTTTTGCATTTCTAGTGAAGCTTTTACCTCATCTTTCTTAGATAAGATTGAACGTGTTTTTGTTTTGGACAGTTGTTGTTTTCTTCAGCTTTTTTTCCTTATAAAACATTTATTTATATAGGAGGATATAAACACTAATAATTGTTATGGATGATAGTAGTTGGAAATTTCTTACGCTGAGCAATCACAAAAATTACAAGAGTTAAAGAGTATAGTATGCGTTGAGGAACTACTTTGGAAGGGAATAAAAATGTAGAGGCGATAAATGAAGCTTATTTTACCAGTTCAGCCGGGTGAATACTGGAATGCTGCTTTCAGTCAATGAGATGAAATAAAGTATATTGCTATTACATAGGAATGAGTTGTTTTCAAAAGATCATATGACTTGTCGTGCTTGAATGTTGACGAATCAAGAGACATTTCGCATGTAGAAAAGTTGTGAAGAAAAGGGGGTAAAAAGTACGAAAATGTCCAAATATTCATCACAAAAATGTCAGCTGAATTGTTTGTAATTCTGGTTTTTGAATAAGTTGTAGGATTCTCAGTGCAAGGCCATTGTGAGAAGGAAGGATGCTTTCAAGTTCAAAATTTGTGATATAAATGACTTACCATCCGCAAATTAATGGGACCGTGAGTTATTTGTTCGACAAAGAATATGCCACTGGATGAAACCACTCATAGCCAGATATGATATATACATATAGTGAGAGTTTTTTAGTTGTTTTCCCATTTTCAATCACGGTTACTGTGGCTTTTTATTCTGCACAAATCAATAATTAAAATGAAATATTCCACCCATGGTAGAGACTATATCCCTGAAGAATATTTGAAGAGGTTTTTGAATTATTATGATAGCTCTGATTCTCATATTCAAAATCTACGTCTTAAGTCTCTTTTGCTTCCAGATGCCTCACATTTCAGCTCAAACTTAAACATCCATTAAAAAATCCAGCAGTTATTAAGCCGTATTGTTGCTTTTTGTACAATTAGAAATGATGTGTTCGCCTTTTGCTGCAGATATGACTTAAAAATGAGTTGGTACGTCATTGATTCAAATCAGCATATAGTAATTTAAATGTACTCCCCAAAGACTGTATTTATGCTAGAACAATTATGGATTTCGTGCAATGAATAAAATGTTACATGAGGATTTGGGAAACATAAAATGGACTCTCTTTAAATGACCAACCAATGCGACATACGTCATACCAAAAGTGAATGAATTCATTCATCATATTCGAATGGAACTGGCGTATCTTTATATCCATTAATTTGAAAAACACTTTTGAAGACGAATCATCACATTCTAATCATGCAACATACTGGAATGCTTAGCTAGAGATAAGAGAGAAAACGTTATAGAGGAAAACGTGTTACAAAATAGAGGAGATGAAAAAGTCATTATCTCATTAAATGACTATTCATTTTTATTCAGTCATAAAATAGTAAAACTTGGGTAGCTATTCTTCGTCACACTTAAGTTTTCTCAATGCGATGCAGGATGTTTCTGGAGGATGCCCTGCAAAAGGCCTTTGTATCTTCATTCTCTTTATCTAACAAAGCTTAAATTGTCGAAGGATTATTTCCATACGTGCGATTGTAAGAGAGCAAAAAAGTGTCTTTGCAATCACGAACTAAGCAAATAAAATGTCAGTTGTTCATCATTTCATTCACGACATCGAAACAGACCATTGAAAAGTAGTGGGCACTTTTTTTATTTTTTCTCCTATCCAAATGTACGTATTTAATTAGGTTTCACATTCCTATTCATAAAATTGAGATCTTTAAATGAAATAAAACACATATATCAACAACGGAAGTAATGACTGAATAATATTGACATTTTAAAATGTAGCACATTTTTAAGTGAAGAAAATATGTGTCTACTTCTGTAATTAAAAGGATGACATCATATTTTATTCAGCTAACAAATTGGGTCACTGGGTACATTTGTACTCATAAAATATGTTTTAAACATTAGTGATTGAAAAAAGCTCTTTCTAAGTATCTTTTGAGTATTTAAATATAGATATTTCTGTCTTGGATTCTCGATGTCAGGTGTGACTTTTTACATAGTACACAAGTATACATAACCCTTTCCTTGCAGCAAAAGTCATAATAATGTGCATAAAAAGGCTTATTGACCATTTTTATTACCAACAGGCATTTTAACATCCATAAATTGATTGTAACATAGTTTGCAGTTTTTTTTATCACTGCTTATTCAATAACGATGGCAACTCATCGACCATTACATTTGGGAACAACAACAGAACATCTTCCTGATGTAAATACTGACTTTCGTAGAAGAAGGGACGAGTCACAAAATACAGCGCATGCATTTGTGAGGGGGACCGTAATGCAATCATCAGTCCAAAGGAGAAATCCTTATGGGATAAATCCACGGGTAGGGTTTGTTGGAAGTGAGGAAGCTGATGATGTTATATCAAGAACCTCAAGATCTAGTTCTAGTCGACACACCGCGGCTGAAGGCAGCGGGTCACAAAATATAATAACACAGCAGATCAAGTCTCCAGCATATAGTTCCTACAGACATGGCACAAGGTCTATCGCTAAGAGTAAAAATGCTAATGCACCTTTCAAGTCCCCAGCTCGTCAATTTCATGGATACGGACAAAATCAAGTGCATCCGTTTCTCGTGGCCTCGCCTCAGCTTGACTCAGCTCCAGATGCAGCAATGACACACACTGTTGCATCTAATTTGATTCGCCAAGGGCAAAGACTTGTACATGATGTGCAAGGTGCTTCCGAGCGACGAATGAATATTCTGCTCTTTATTCCAGTATTCATCATATTCGTTCTAAGCGCTCCGTCCATTATGGAACCTATATTAAAAGGCGATGAATGGCAATGGACACCTGATCGAAGACTAGATGATCGACAATGTGTGATGAATCTCTTTATTGAGAGACAACCACCAGATGAATTCGATCCTGACTTTGTGAAACCACCTGAAGATGACGATGAGGACGAAGAGAGTAAGACCAATTTCAAACAACCTCTTCCTAAAATCGCAGAGGGTACATACCGAACTGAAGGTCAAATGAAAGTCATTACACGCCTTATCGAATCCGTTGCCAATTCTTTCCGGTCGAACATTGAAGTGAAGCAACATATCATTTTTACTGGAGCAAGGGATGGTGGACAATTAGCTGAGATGGCGAAGAAACACTGGCCTCCTCGTGGTTCACATCGTACTCAATTACACGTTGTGGCAGCTGATCACTCTCAAGATATTAAGCTTTACAAAAATAAAGTTCTTGATGGAGTCGTATTAGAGGATCCTCTTGAGTATGGATTTCTAGAAGCCATCGAGAAAAGATTTCAGGGTCATAAAGAAGTGCATTTGTACGATCGTTATGGAGCAGCTGCAGTCTCCTTGAACCCTGAGATGGATGACTACTATGAAGCTGATGACGATGAAGCAGAAGGATTTTCATGGAGTAGAAATCTTCAGGCTGTTGATGAAGAAGCAGCGCTAGAAGAGGGCGAGTCAATTGAAAAAATTGATTCAAATTCCACTGAAGTTCAAAATGAAAATGAGGAAGCAGGAGAAGAACTTGAAGCAGTAGAAGTAGAAGTAGAAGTTGCCCGTGAACCCTACATTGATTTGGAAACTTTAATTCCAAGAGATGAAGAGGATATAATTGTCCCATACATGCACGTGGATGGAATTAATATGGCGGCTCAAATGGAGATTTTAGAAAGTGCACGCCCCTTGATGGAGGATAATACAATTGTTGCCATAGGAGTGGAACACAGTCACGATATGGACGTATATGCATTGATTGACTTCTTCAACTCGGCTAACTACAAAACTTTCTTTTTAGGAAGCCGACAAATTGCTAGGATCGATCACTTATGTCCTGAGATTTTAGATGATGTCATTCGTCACCCCTCCATTAGTCCTCCTTCCCTCACCAGAACGGCGAAGTGGTTGAAAAAATTAGGTTTATACACAACTGACATCAAAAGTGAAGAAGATCAAATGCATAAATACCCACCATTTTTTGTTGCAATGCCTCGTGGACGATTGAGCAAAGAAGAAATGACCATACAACATATGTATGACTTGTTTGGTGGATATGATGGAGGTGGAGGTCAAGTGCAGACTGCAAATGATCGAAAAGCTCCAGGTCAAAAATAATTTATTTTGGTTGCAATTTTCATTGTGTTTTTCGGGGATTACTTTCGTGGTCTTATTGTTTAGTTTAGAGATTAGGTTAAAAATAAAGTAAAGGTTATCAGTTGAAATGAATTTATCAGCATGGTTGTAACAAAAATAAATTTCTTTTTTTTTTTCTCAAATCTAAATGCGAAATGAAAATGGAATAAATAGTTGCGAACGATTATGACTTTTTCAACAAAATGGATTGAAAATTATGACCGACGATGACGTGGTAACTTATTTACTTCGTTTTTTTCATTTTTTGACCACAGCTTAGTTCGCCGAAAAAGTCTCTTTTTCTTTCTGGAGTCATAGCAAAACATAAAAAATGGTCATAAAATAGACCGTAGACTGAATCAAACGTATGATGACGTAATTACATAATCATATATACTGACTCAATCTTAGCGCTGCCAATATTTATCAAGTAAGTATCATATCTCCTATAATAGATATCTTTAATAAATCTTGTCTCTACCCACTTTTCATCAATTTATCGAATAACAACGATAAATCAAAACATCAATTGAAATCTTCCAAATAGAATGGAAGATACACAAAGACCTTTGTCTTAACTCAACTAAAAAACTTTTTTTTTTAGTTCTAAATTTAATCAACAACAACATACGTTGTATGACCTTTGGTCTTTTATCACATATAAACACCTTTGTGTTCTTATTTCGCCTTTGCGAATACACCGATCGCCTTTGCAGCTTACTTTTTTCTTCAACTATTCATTTACGAACCTACTACATGTAACCTATCCTTTTTCCCTATTCCACCCGTGCATTTCCTCCCATTTTGCAATTTTGCTTTCTCTTGTGGTTCGGAAACCCTTTAGTCGCTTATTTTACATTTGCATCCTAGATATACTTTATCTATTGTTTACCTTTTTTACGGCTATTTTCCGTTCTATTCCGGAACGCTTTAGTTTCAAGCCCCTACATTCATGCACGCTAGGTCCTTTTCTCCTACATTCGATGAGATCAATGACCTACGCGAATCTACCAATCCTCTTTCGTCAAAGTTTTGATGCCACAATTCCATATCTTATCGTACCCTACTCGTCTTTATACTTCATTCAGCTATCATACCTACGATCCTGGGCGTCTTCTATTAGTTCGCTACTAGAAGGTCGCGATCTGGGTAGGATTTGAGTGATGCAATTGACGTGGCAGTGGCCTATTCTTTCCAGAGAATATCGCCTTCATCGATTCCCTAAGTTTTTCTATCCACAATTACGTTTTCCCCTCTACTTTCATCAGACGTTCCTCGCTTGATGTTCATCATTCTACATCTGCCACGCTTGCATCACAGTGATTCCTCAAAGCCTACCTACACGCCTTGATCGACTCCTATATCTTTTTTGGTTGCAAAAAAAACGTCAGTTCTTTCTGATGTGCTTCCAATCACCGACATTTACAATTTCCTTAGTCTCTCCGATGACCTCATTCATATCACGAACTCTCTTTCTAATTTCGTGATGGCTATTACAACCTTTTTCATTAATTATAATTCTCTAGAAATAATGGGAAAAATATTCGATTAATTAGGATTCCAATGGGACAAAAGGTCCCATTATTTCAATTAATCATTGATTATTGTTTCATATACTTAGGAGAGACTTGTCAGTAGAAACA
>Ga0209092_10002155_pt1 | contig 18342 bp, 19 predicted proteins | sample FraStrMetagenome_FD_187446 | JGI IMG/M metagenome (GOLD analysis project Ga0209092, IMG submission 187446) | Marine eukaryotic phytoplankton communities from Arctic Ocean - Fram Strait ARC3M Metagenome (SPAdes) (version 2) | ecosystem: Environmental > Aquatic > Marine > Oceanic | place: Fram...
CATGGCTTGCCATGCCGCCTCACCAGCAATCACGCTTGGAGCGACCGCAACGACGACAGGAATGAGTAAGAAAAAGATCCAGCCACCGGTTGATTCGATTAAAGAAGGTTCAAGCAAACTGATGAAAGCAAAAAGCGACAGGAAAAAACCGTTCAAAGAACGCCACCACATGAGCGAAGGTTTTCTCGACAAACGCCCAATAATGAGGCGGCGTTGTTCGAGTTTTTCCCACTGCTGCTTGGTGTGCTCGAGCGGGTCTTCGGCATGCTCAAACCCTTGGCCATAAGGGTCTGGAAGGGAGAGTTTTTTTCCGATGCCGGAGGATTTTGTACCGCTCAAAATCTTCGCCTCCATCCATTGACACAGCGCCGTTCGATTTGGCTCTTGCCTATGAAGGGGGTCAAAAAAGGAGTTTTCGTGCTTGAGAAAAGAAGGGACGGACGTGCCAGGATTTGAACCCGGGATCTTCGGCTTAGGAGGCCAACGCATTATCCAGCTATGCTACACGCCCAGTCTGTGGGGCTGGCCATTCAATCAAGATGCTTTCGCCTGAGCATGCCGTTCGCTAATTTGAGCGACTTTTAGCAAAAATCGTTCGAGTTCGATTCGCCCTTGTGTGGTCTTATGCAACGCAACATCGCAATCAGCGAGTTCGACAAGGAGTTCTGCCAGCATGTGTTCCTCAAGTTGCATTCGACCGGCGGTTAACAAACGATGGAAGTGGACCACGACGTCTTCAGGCTCCAAATTGTTCTCGCCCATGACCTGATCGAGCGAGCCCATTGCGCCCTTGAGAACCCTTGAGTTCTTCATGCCCTTCTTCTCCCAACGCCAATCATGCACCCTGTTGCGAAGCGCCTCTTCGAGCACATGTTGCATTTCTCGTACAGAAGTTGCAGCGATGAGATGTTGGAGGTTTTTGCGATCGTCAAGCATGTTTCTGTGCCCGAGCAATTCAGTCACGAAAATCGCTTTGCGCAGGTTGCCGTTGGCGATATGGGCGATGTCACCCAAGACACCACGGGCCGTTTCGAGGCCTTCTTGTTCGGCGATTGCTGCGATGCAGGCTTCGATGTCCTTGCGGGGTGGCGAGGGGAGGCGGATGTGTTGAGTTCTGCTGCGCAGTGCTTCAATGACCCGCGACGGTGTGTGGGACGTAAAGATGAACCGAGCGCTGCCGCTCGCACTTTCCATCATTCGCCGTAGGTATGATTGGCGGATGGTCCCGAGGTGGTCTGCGTCTTCGATGACAATCAATCGAGAGACTGGAGCTCGCCCTTCGTTGAGTTCGGGCGTTGATTCTTTGCCAGCAGGAGCGGGTGTGGTCGAGGTTATTCCGGAAAAGGAGGCGTCATAGGCATCGAGGCTTGTTCGTCCGGCAAGCGTATCGCTGGACGAGGAGCCTTCTGGGCGCAAAAATTCTTCGAATTTGGTCATGGCCCCCGATGTTCGAGCGAGATCTCTGGCTTGCAATACGTGGGTCCGAGCGCTCCATGAAGGCCCAAGCACTTGGCGCGCAATAAGTCGCCACGTCGCTGTTTTACCGACGCCCGAAGGACCGGAGAGGAGGAGGTGTGGGGGATTGGCCTGAACCGCTGTTCGTTCAATGGTGGAACAAACCGATTCAGGGTACAACAGTTCATCAAATCGAACTGGCGCTTTTGTGACAAGCCAACTCGACATCAAAATCAACTGGTCGTCAGCGGTCTTTCAACCCTGCGCGCGATGAAAACTTCACTCTGCGACGAGGCGCTTGGTCCCGTTGCGTCGGAGTTTCATGAAAATGCGGGATCCGCATGCCTTACAACTGATTCCGTTTCGCTCACGGTGGAACGATTCGAGACTGCCGCAAACTGCACATTTGTAATCAACGAGTTCAACCATAATGTTCGACTCCAATTCATCCGACCTGCATTCCATTCTTGAACCTGTCCGTCGCGAGAACTTCAAATTCAAGCCCAAATATCGCGATTAACACGATGCTTCTTGGGCGCCGCCCACCAGTTGTGGGACCATTCGGATTTTCTCAGCGCTGCTGAGGTCCATCGCTTCGAGATCGGTTGCTGCGACCATGGTGTTGTCAACAAAAACCCATGCAGCGTTGGTTGCAGTTGCCTTTTCGACGAGCTCGCCTTGAGTCATCTCAACCACGCTGTGACCGGTCTTGTCAGCGATTTCAACGGCGTAAGTTGGTTCGTCTTCGTTGTCGTCGCCGCCAACGAGACCTGGCATCACCTTGAACTGGTCCGAATCTGCAAACGTCATGGCTGCGAGTTCGCTTGCTGAAACAAGGCGGTCGTTGACGAACACCCATGTTCCTTGGGAGGCGTTTGCCTTGGCAACGATCTCCGGTTTGGTCATTTGCGCGACGGTATGGCCTGTCGCATCTGCTATCTTCACTTGGTACGTAATTTCACTCATGTGTAATCCTCTGTGGAACCTTAACATCCCCACAGGATATAAAGAACCAAAAAAAACTTCCAAACCGGCGGTTTAGGCACGATTAGAGGTTGATTCAAACTTTAGCCATGAGGGAAAGCCTGAGCGGGGTGGGTGAGATGAACCGTGAATGTGTTTCATTTTCCATCCCGCAGCGACGCACAAGACGGCGAAGCAAGGTGAGCGGGGCAGAGCGGGGCAGCGAACCTCGGCGATATTCGTGAATGACATCAAGCGTTTCTTGGCGTTCTCTGCTTGACAATTTCGAACTCACACGGCCAAGAACGCGCTCCATAGCGTGAGCAATTGGGCCGGGCTTTGAGAGCACGTTGAGGGATTGTTGGGCGGAAGTCATGTATTCGAGAGCGACATTTTCGGGGTGGTCTCCACGGTCAAAGCCGTTGGCAATAAGACGCCCCAGCGAACGTTTAGCGCTGGGGGAACGGCTCAATAAAAACAATTTGTTGGTGTTGTGAAACTGCATCAACTTGTCTGCAGTCCATCCATTACGGCCTTCTTCGAGCCACAGCGAAAGGAATTCGACCCTGGCGAGGAAGTGTTCAGCTTGGACTGGGTCGCTAAGCCGCGCTTCATCGATGACAGGGAGGTGCGGGTTAAGGGTGGTGAACACCATGGCGAACACCCCCATGGCCTCGTCTCTTGATTGGAGTTGCCCATCCCTGTGGACTTCCACACGTTCAAGTCCACAACTCGGTGAGTCGTTCTTGAACACAAAACCGCTAATTCCGGATTGGATCAGCGCATCAGATTGCAATTGGGCGTATTCCACCATTTGCTGAGTGAAGTTTTCATCGGTTTCGGAATTGAGGAGGTTGATTTTTCCATCCTTTTTGACGAGCCGAGTGGTCGGGCGTGGAGTCCCCATGCCAATGCCAACTTCAGGGCATACCCCAATCATCTCAAAGTGGTGAGACCAAGAGCGTGTTAGGCTCCTGAACTCTGCTGCCTCGCCATTGGAACGAACCTTTTGACCCAGTAAACACGCTGAAACACCGAGTTTAGGCATCTTGACCATGAGTGAATGGTTGGGCGTCAGTATATCAAGAACTGTTTAGGCCAAATGGCATAAAAACGTACCCGATGGGCCTCCATCGGGGAAGTGTGGCGCCCACTCCGGGAATTGAACCCGGGTCGCAGGAATGACAATCCTGCATGATAACCTCTACACCAAGCGGGCTTATGCAAACCCTCCGTTACGGAACGGCTATTTAAGCCGCGCCGTGTGGCCCGAATGGGGAGTTCTCCATGCCGGGAAAAAAAACATCTGTTGAACAGACACGCGATGACGAAAAGTTAGCAAAGGTCGGCAACATGCTCGATGCTGCTTTTGGTGATGTGAGTGGACTTCAAGTCGCACCAGAAGAAGAAATGGCTTTGGAAGTTGAAAATGAACCCGTTGAGGCTTCCGAAGCAGAGGAAGCCCCTCAAGCAACGCCAGAACCCGTAGAGGCCCCAGTGGAAGCGGAGTCTCCTGAAGAGGAAGTCATTCCCGATCTTGCCTCCGATGCGCCTTCTGGTTCACCATCAGGCCCGCCGAGCGGCCCACCAAGCGGTCCTCCATCCAAAGCACCTTCAAGTCCACCATCAGGCCCGCCAAGCGGCCCACCAAGCGGTCCTCCATCTAAGGCCCCCTCCAGTCCGCCATCAGGCCCGCCAAGCGGCCCTTCAGCCGATGCTGCACCAGACCAGGAAGAAAGCGCAGTGGAAGAGGCACCAGATAGTACGCTCCCCTCTTCACCGAGCGGCCCACCGCCAAGTGAGTCCCCTTCCAGCTCTCCATCAGCCCCTCCTGCAAACCCTCCAGCTGAAGAACCGGCAGATGATCTGGCCGAGCAGGACGAAGAGGCACCTGCGGAATCGCCTTCTGGCCCACCACCATCCTCGCCATCTGGCCCACCGCCATCATCGCCATCTGGCCCACCACCATCCTCGCCATCTGGCCCACCGCCATCCTCGCCATCTGGCCCACCACCATCCTCGCCATCTGGCCCACCACCATCCTCGCCATCTGGCCCACCGCCGAGCGTCACTGCTGTTTCCGAGCCACCTGCTGAAGCGGAGGAAGAACACGATGTTCCCGACATTATGCAGCAAATGCCAGAAACAAAGACCGTGAACATGCCAATCGGTTCGCCCGAGGGTGGTTCTTCGCGCACCGACGCCGCAGAAGCTGAAGTTGCGCGACTGTCTGCCGAGGTGGCACGCTTGCGTCAATCCATGGCTGGTGCTGCTGAAGTAATCGAAGAATTGGAAACGCCTCCAATGCCACCTATTGTCCTCCCGGACATGGTGATTGGAGCGCATATCGTCGGAGATTTTGCTCGCCTTGCGCGTCAACTTGACCGAGAACAACTGATTCGCGCAACGATGGGTACCATTGCAATGCTGCACCCCGATCAACCAGGCGTTATGATTTCGACACGCAACATGACCATGTTGCCACGATTGGACGAACGTGGTTTGTGCGCTGCTCCGCTTGGCGGGGATGCGCCTCAGTTCGCACCCGATGATTGGCGAACCCTCGAAGTGGTGCTTGCTTCCGCAAGTTTAGCCACAGGTGGACCCGCCGCAGTGATTCATTCGCATGGCGCTTTCACGACCGCTGCAAGTTGCGAGAAGGACCTTGTCGTCGTTGCACCTATCGACGATGTTGGCAAGCGCAACATTGGCAAAATTGTCATCGTTGACCCTGACGACGCAAACCCTGATGATTTCTTGCGACAAATCGCAGAAGCACTTCAACAAGGTGGCATGCGATGCGTTGTGGTTCGTGGAAGAGGTGCATACGCCGTCGGTCGCGACTTGGATCAGGCATGGGCAAACGCTGCTATGGTTGAGCACAGCATGCGCATCGTTCTCTTGGCGCGCCAAGCAAACCTGAAAATTTGATTGACTTCACTTGCCCTTGATTTCGACTTGTAGGTATTCGCCCTCGATGCGGGTTGGGTAGATGTGGAGGTCTTTTTTCTTCGACATCTTACCGAGAAGTTTTCCATAAGCTGGGAAAATAGGGAACGGCGACCATTCAACCAATTCGCCATCGTCGAGTTTGTGCGTCGTCTGATGAAGCGGGCATCGGATGCAACCGTCCTTGATTTTCCCACCGTAGGCAAGCGGCCAACGCATGTGTCGGCACAGCCCTTCCGTGGCAATGTACTCGTCTTCGATGTTACCAACCATGAGGGTTTTCAGCCCGATGGTCACCATCTTGGTTTTACCTGGTTTGAGTTTCTTGGTTTTAATCGCGTTCTTCCATACCATTTCTTTCACCTCATACTCGTACGTTTGCCATGCCACCGTCAAGGTGGAACACTTGGCCTGTCAGGTTGTCTGGTGCGCCGGTTAATAGCCAATACATCGTTGATGCGATTTCATCTGGCTGGTTGATCCGTTTGATTGGTATCATGCCAATCGCCGCTTCTTTCATGGCATCGGATTTGAGAATTGTTTCTGCAAGCCTGGTTTCTGTCAGCCCGGGAGCGACGGCGTTGATGCGGATGCCGCGTTGGCTGTAGGTGGCGGCTGCGGTTCGAACCATCGACTCTATGCCGCCCTTTGCTGCAGCAATCGCTTCGTGATTCACGAGACCGAGGGACGCTGCAACGCTTGATGTGAAGACCAAACGACCCCCGCCACTTCGCAGCATTGTCTTGCAAGCGGTGGATAGCGTGAGAAAGGCACTGGAAAGGTTTGTGTGGATTACTTCGTTGAACGCATCCAGTTTTACGGCGTGTGGTGGGCGAATCAGCAAAGAGCCAACCAAATGAGCGACGCCTGCAATGGAACCTTCTCCGTTGTCTTTTGCAGTTTGAACGGCTAGACCTACGGCTTCTGAATCAAGAGCGTCGCCCTGAATGACATGCGCCCCTTGTTGTTCGAGGGTTGCGCATCGGGTATGATCTCGTGCCAAAAGAGTCACTGAATGACCGTCGTCAATGAGGTGTTGACCGAGAAGGAGGGCGATATCGCTGCTTGCTCCAACGATGAGATAGGACGCTGTCATGGGGTTAAGTTCTCAGTTGAGCATTTATACTTCTGTTTGGGATGGATGAAAGGCATCGGTGAACAAACGACGCCTTCTTCCGCATAAGAATCAGCAGACCTAAACGCAATCTGCTGAAGCACGGACCATGGTCGTCATGACGGACGTTTGGTGGTTTATCGGGCTTGGTGTTTGGTCGGCGGCCATCGTGATGGCCATCAAGCCGCTTCACGCTTACTTCATGAACAAGGGTTGCGAAGACATGGTCGCCGTGTATTACAACAGAAAAATCGCTCACATGCTTGCTGGAGGCGTTCCAATTGTTGCCTCCCCCTTGGTGTTCACAGACCCGTTGTGGCCCCTCCTTGGAGGGTTGATCGGTGCTGCGATCTTGGCGAGCACGCACCTTCTTGATCGACGGCTTTGGTGGATGCAAACCAAACAAAACATGAACGACGCAACTTTTTCCCTGATGCTTGGGCTTTCTGTCTACGCTTTGTGGACGTATTCGGATGAACCATGGCTGGCTGTGCTTCCTGCGTTCTTCATGGCCTTTGGCGATGGCGTGACTGGCATTATTCGAAACAAGCTGTTTGCTCGACGGACAAAAAGCGCATGGGGGAATTTAGGCATGGCGGTTGTTTGCTTACCGGCAGGTTACATCATCGGCGCCTCGTTAAGCCCCGCTCTTCCGCTGTGGGGCGTTCTTGCGGGCGCAGTTGCTTCGTTTGTCGAGCGGTATGAATTCGGACCAATCGATGACAACGTGCTGATCGTTGTTGCCTCGAGTCTCGTGCTGCTGCTGGGCCTTAGCGTCGGGCCTCTGTAGGCTCAATCAACTATTTTCAAAACCGTGAAGCGTTTTCCATAATGGCCCCATTCAACGACGCCTGGTTCCAAGAACCGGAAGTATTTGGTGCCGAAATCAACACCAAAATCGGGATGCTCTGCTTCAAGTTGAATCGAAAGCCTCGTGCTGTAGCCCCCCATTGAACCGACGGCTGCTGTGCCAATGATGCCATCGACGATGACAGGGTGCGGCTCGGACAATTGAGTTGGGCGCGGGGTGGCCATGGGATGGTCGTCAATTTCCAATTGTAAGTTTTCTTCTGTGGCTGGTATGGTTGCTTTTTCCATGAACCCTTTATGATTTGAGGGTATTTGAAGGTCACCCTCAGCGTTCTCGTAACTTTCGAAGCTTATCTTGTAATGCCGATTTCCTTGGGTTTTCGGGTGCATGAGCGTCGCTCTTTTTGGCCGACATTCGCCGTTCAAGCACAGCCATTTCCCAGACGTGAACATCCCCGTTTTCACACCCTGCTATCACGCGATTACCAGCGGATTTGAGAAATCTAACATGCAAAGAGAGGGCTTCAGCAAGGGTTGCTCCGTTGCTCTGATCGGCGACGACAAGCGTTCCACTGACGCCAGACCAGCGGGCGATCCAGTGGGTGGGTTTACCGTTGACTTCGAAGCCATCGCAATGCGATTCAATAGCATCCCCTTTCTGTGTCCACATGGATTTTCCACCCTTGGCAAAGGCATGAAGATCGCCCGTTTCTTCAGCGACAACGGCCCCGTTTTCGAGGCACACAAGAGAATCGACGCCGCTTGGAAGGGCATGAACAACGTTGGAAGAGCGGTCGGAAACCGTTCCGTCGGCGTGGCCAAACAAGAGTTTGGTTGAGTTGAACGCACCGCTGGTCACGGGGGAGTCGACGGGACCCGGGAGGTGAAGGATGCTTCCATCTGGATTTACCTTGGCCAAACCACACTTCGGCCGGCCAAGGCCAAGCCACACTTGGCCTTCGCATGACATGATGGTCCAAGGGCGTTCGTCCATGCGTTGAACCCAGCGTTCTGCTCCGTCAAGGTCGTAGCACCAAACGGCTGATTCAATGAAGTCATTATGCTCGATGTCATAGACGGAAGATACGGCATAGACAATGCCACCCTGAATGAGTACAGCGTCTGCACTTCCTTCAAGAGCGTGTGACCAACGTGTTTCTCCAGTCTCGTGGTCAAGGCAGACAACATGGAGGCCAGCGGTTGCCACCAAGCAATCTTCGTGACGTTGGACTTCATTGACGCGATCGTTGAGTTTGGTCGCCCAAAGCAAATCACCCTGGTTGTTCCAGCGTTTGAGCGCCCCATCCCAGCCCCCGACAATGACGGAGCCATCCGCTTCTAAAGCGACGGACGCAACCGCTTCACCGAGCGAACGGGTCATCCACGTAGAGGCGAGGAGGTCCATGGTTGGCTGTGATGCTGCGTCGCCTTAACTTGGACGGTCGACTTGCGTCGAAGAAGCGATGTTAGGCATCGTGCCGAGGGTCGGTGAGGATGATCCTTGGGCGTGGAACTGCAAAGGTTAGACCGAAGGCAACAAGGCCGAACAAGCAGGCTGAGTAATAGTGGCCCATGCCGAAAAAGGACAGGGCTGCTGCCGTTCTCAGCACGAGCAATGAACCGCTCTTCAGCGCCCAGATGGTGAACCCACCAGCGATCAGAGCAAGACCCATGAAACCGAATCCAACGGTGATGTAGATGCCTGCTGCTCCAGGGTCCATCAGCGGATGTTCCATTTGGCCCGGGGTCAAATCGATGTTTCGAATCTCACACGATTCAGCCCCGTTTGAACACGGCGCTTGAGCGAATTCATCCTCTGAAGGCACTGTGAAATCGATTTGTGTAAAACCAATTGGTTCAATCATCGCAGGCGGTGAAAGCAGCACTCTGTTGGCAAGCACGTCGCGCTTTCCATCCCGCTCGACGATAATATCGACGCGAGCCAAGCCCGGATCCAAATGTTCAAACTCAAAGGCACCGGATGAATCAGTGAACACTTCTGAATAATTCCAAATTCCATTTTCATCCCAAGAGACATACACCGTAGCGTTGACCAAGGCATCCCCGTTGTGGTCGGAAACCGTACCGCGGAATGTGGCCGATTCATCGGGAGCGTTCAACGATAACCGATAGACAAATTCGTCAGGCCGGACAAGACCGTCCTCGGCTGAGGCGTAATCAAGCCCGTTGAGAAACCCGAGCAAGCAAATGAAGATGACAAAAACGGCGATGGCTTTTCCCATCGGATGGAGGTTTGGGTCCTCAATGGTCAACACCGCTTCTGATGACGAGAACATCATTGCTGACTGAGGCTCTTGTAAACCTGTCAGTTCGTCGAGGTAGTCGCCTTTTTCTTCAACCGGTTCAAAGGGCGCCTCTTCTCCCTCTTCGCCCATGGTTGTGGGATGGAGCGGTCCTACTTGACCTCAATGCGCCCGTCAGAGTGGGCCAGAAGCCTCGAGAGGGCTTGTTCATGGATCCAAACGGTCATCTCGATCAGTCCGTCGGCTTGACGGTCCGTTTCGGTGACGAGCCCCGCATCGTACACGTCTGAAACATAGCCTTCAATGCCCCGCTTGCTGTGTTCTGAAGGGGGCAACAAAATCAATTCAACTTGAGGGCCAAACAGATGAAAGAGAATTGCATTTTTGAGTTCCTGCATCCCCTTGCCGCTGTGAGCGGATATGACATATGGCTCCGGCAAGCCAAGCGCGCCCACTGTGGCTATGGCTTCCTCGACTTGTTGCTCAGTTGCCTGATCAACCTTGGTGAGGACGGTCAGCACGTGGTGCTTAAGCGAGTCAGCGTCCCGCTGCCAGGGGAATTCGTCATCGATTTCTTCGCCGTAAAAGCGAGTAAAGACTTCTTGGCGAGAAGTGAATAGTTTGCGTTCGAGTTCCATCGGGGGATCGCTCGCATCAGCCAAAATCAAGAGAAGATCGGCTTCCAATGCCTCAGCAAGAGTTGCTCGAAAGGCGTCAAGCGTCGCTGAAGGCAGTGAATCGATGAAACCAATCGTGTCGGCAAGCAGCACCCGAGGGCTTGCTTCCATTCGGCCGAGTGTGGTTTCAAGCGTTGAAAACAACTTGTCTTCGACGAGGACTTCTTTTCCTGACAGGTTGAGAAACAGACTCGATTTTCCGGCGTTTGTGTAGCCCGCCAAACCAACCGTCATTGCCCCACTGCGGGAGCGTTGTCTGCGGCGCTCGGATTGGGCCCCTGCATGCTTTTGTTGCCGCTTTCTCAGGTGCGTTAATTCTCGATTGATGTTGGCGATTGAAGCTTCCAGAGCCGTGATACCGCCGCCACCATAACCCGCTCGCTCGCCGGTTGTGGAGTGGTTGGCAAGTTCCCGCAGCACGGTTCGATCCGACTGCAGCCGAGCAATTCGAACCTGCGTACGCGCCTCAATTGAAGCGGCATGTGAAGTGAACAGCGACAAAAGCAAGCGAACGCGGTCCCATACTTCGATCTTGACGCCGTCGCTGACGCCGACCAGTTGCCGGGGCGTGGCGTTGGTATGAAGCAAAACCAGATCCACACCAACCCACGGATGCCCCTTTGGCCTCGAGGCGAGTTCGTCAGAAACGTCTTGCAGTCGACCTTTTCCAAAGTAGCCGCGAGGGTCTTCATTGCCCGGTTGGTGCAGCGTTTCGACAATCTGAATGCCCATGGTGCCAACCAGAGCAATGAATTCGGAGGCGTCTTCTGAGCCTCGCAACAAAAGGATGGCTTTCCTTCCTTCGTGGTTGGTTCGCGCTTCGCCAAGCGTCACGCCTCCTGTTCCTGCCAAGATAAACGGGTCAGCGTCATCCTTGGCCATGGTTGGGCGTTGAGTCATTGTCATAAGAGTCCACCTCAACCTCACCTCATGGTCGAAGGGCACCACGTCACGGTGGAATGGTCAGGCGACCCTGCGCTTGGCGTCGTCTATCTTGCCGCTGCCTCGCGCCCGCACTGCAAAGCCAAACTCTCAGAGCGGGAAGGGAAAGCCCATCTCACGGTCCAAGTTCACCACACTTCATTGCAGACACTGCGGGACATTGTCGACGAGTTGATGGTCTCGCTTGCGGACATCGAAGGCGAATAATCAATCCTTCAAATCCAAAATCACCGGTGCGTGATCCGAAACATCAAGCCCGCCTTGGCGCTCGATTCGAATTGACTCAAAGCGTGCCGCTGCTGCCTCGTTGAGCAGGAAGTAATCAATGCGCCATCCGCGGTCTTTGGCTCTCGCTTGGCCTCGGTTTGACCACCATGAGAAGATCTTCTCCCCTTCGCCAACATGTTCGCGGAACACATCGCGCCAGCCATCGCTCAACAAGTCGGTGAACCACGCTCGCTCATGTGGAAGAAAGCCACTGGATTTTGCATTCCCCTTTGGGTTCCAAATGTCATCTTCAGTGTGGGCAATGTTGAGATCACCGCACACGATGACCGGGGTTGAAAGGTCAAGGTACGGCTTCAGGAAGGTGCGCCATTCGTCCATCCAGCCTTCCTTGAACGCTTGGCGTTCTTCTTTATTGGAGCCGCTTGGCAGGTAGGTGTTGATGCAGGTGAAGCCTTCATGGTTCGAGACAATAATTCGGCCTTCAGTGTCGTTTTCATCGATGCGACCGCCCATCCCTGTCGAGGTGCTTGTGATGGGAAGTCGGCTGAGGGTTGTCACACCCGAGTAACCTTTCTTCTGTGCGGAATGGAGGTGAACATCGTACCCTTCTGGCCACGTCCATCCTTTGGGCAATTGTTCTGGTAAACAGCGGACTTCTTGGAGCATCCAAACATCCGCATCAATGGAATCAAAATAGCCGTCGATGCCCTTTCTGATGGCGGCTCTGATCCCGTTGACGTTCCATGAGACGAAGCGCATGAATGGCGGTTGGCCCGCCGGTGAATAAGTGTTCAACCCGTGATTTTTGAAATCAGGCGACCGGCTTTTCTGCCAGAAGACACGGCCCCGTCTGCCAATTCATGTTCGTTTTCGACCCATGCGCCAGCCAGCACAACCCCGTGGTCTTTGAAGGCAAGCGGGTTGATTTTGAAGGCCCCTGCGTCATGAACCGTGATGTTGGCTTGGCGCCCATCTTGCACAATGTGATTTCGCCAGCCAAGCGCCCGTTCGTCCAAGAAGGCCTCGAGAGCCGCCAAGCGTTGTTCTGCTGAATCAAAGCGAGTCGCCCCTGCGTCATGGGCTAAACCGCCAACCGCAATGGCAGCAAGGTGCGAGCCGTTCGGTCCAAGTTTAGGTTGGATTCCGATGTAATCGAGGATGCTCATTTGCCGTTCAACGTCGACAAGGGCGTGGCGGTCACCAAATGGTTTCGCATCCAATGCAACTTCGATGGTTGACGCTGTTATGCGTTTCAAGCGACTGAAGTGCTGTTCTGTCGCTGTCGAATCGATATCCGAAAGGAGGCGTCGCGCTTTTTTTGCGCCGCATGCAAGAACGATCACATCTGTTTCGATGGTTCGCCCGTTTGAGAGGTGGACGGTACCCTGTTCAATTCGAGCGACTTCCAAACCGCATTCGATGAACACACCCACTTCATCCAGCGCTGCAGCCATGCGGCCGATCAGACCCGCCCAGCCTTCGTTGCTCACGAGCAATTGGCTCTTGTTGAGCGCTTGCATACGAGCGGTGTTGTTGGTGCCCCAGTTGGCCAAGAGGTTGGCTCCTTGCACAATTGGATGACCGGTGTCGTTTGCCTTCAGCGCCCGTTTGTGGAGCGATGCTTGATGCAGATCCCCAGTTGGCCGAATCATTCCGTGGCCGAGAACTTCGGTCCGATGAGGTCGCAGTGGACTCACCGCAAGGCGCACTCGACTGAGCCGCTTTGCAATGGAGTGAAGTGGCCCGTTTTTCAATAAAAGATGCGGGCCATAGCCGATGGCAAATCCATCGAGCGGCTGGCTTGTTGCTCTACCGCCAATTCTCGAGCTGCGTTCCAGCGCCACGACATGGTGGCCAGCAGTGGTGGCTTCGAGGGCCGCTGATAATCCTGCAAGCCCTCCACCAACAACGAGGACTCGGACCATACAACGCCCAGTTGGCATACCATCATCAACCCATTCACGGTTCAATCGGTGCGGCATGTTCATGGTTGTTCGACTTACACAGCAGAAATCATAGGCGATGTGCAATGGACGAACGACCTCTCATCATCGACGTAGTTGACAATGGCGGACAGTGGACGCACCGCGAGTGGCGCATGTTGCGTTACCTCAAAGTGGACACGAAAATCATCGAAAACACAACGCCAGTCGAAGAGCTTCGGGCGGTTGATGGAATTATTCTATCGGGCGGTGCAGCACGCGTCGGCCTCACGGGCGAACTTGGAAACTGTGGGGCTTACCTCGAACTCGATGTGCCCGTGCTCGGCATATGCGCTGGCCATCAATTCATGGCGAGGTTCTACGGCGGCGATGCTCGAGAATCTCCCGAACCAGAATTCGGTGCTATGCAAATCAAACTTCATGATGGCGGAGGCATGATTTTTGCCGGAACCGGAGAATCACAAACTGTATGGGAATCTCATAACGACGAGGTTCACGAAGTCCCTGATGGATTTTTCATCACTGCAAGCAGCGATTCTTGCCAAGTTCAAGGCATGGAGAATGAGAAAGGCGATCGCTTCGGACTGCAATTCCATCCGGAAGTCAACGATTCTGAATTTGGAAAAGAGATGTTCGACAACTTCGTGGAAGTGTGTCGAAAGGCTCGAGACGCTCAATGAGAGGGTCACGCCTCTTCATCCGAAGGGTGATCTTCGGGTTCGGTCTTTTGGCGCAGGCTTGCGGCTGGGAAGGCAAGCCACAGCACTGGAAGAATAAACAGCGATTGTATGTTTTTTCCTGCTTTTGCCGTTAGCCTTGATTCAAATTGAACCCAAGATGAAGCGTCTTTGCTCCCCTCGGCCGGGACTTCTGCTCTGACGGTTGATTGATTGGACTTTTCAACCAAGCCAAGGTCGTACCCGTTGAACATCATGTCCACGTGCACGCCCAGTGGGGCAAGGGAGAAATCGACAGAACTTGTGCCGTGAACCATCGCCCCGTCTTCTGTTTGCGCGACAAATGTTTCATTGGCAAGGCTGTCGTTCGACGACGATTTGCTTTCCTCGCCCCCTTCCTCGCCTCCAGCCAAGTCGCTCAAGTACGCCCCAGGAAGGAGGACCAGGAAGCACAACAAAACGCTGGACCAAACGACCCCTCGCAGTGTGGCTCGTAGGCGAAGACCAAACAGCATGACGAGCTCTGAGATGACAAGCAAACTTAGGCATGCCTTGGTGAACAATCGCGCTTGATTAAGGCGGTCTTTCGGCGGTTCATCCTCGTCTGAAGAAGAGGATTGTTCCGATGGCTCTGATGGTGTTGTCTCGTTTTGTTTGGGTTCATCATAGTCACGAACCAGCATGTAAAGCACAAAGGAAGTGGAATTCTCCATCTTGATATCGATCAGTGTTTGATCGTCATCGACGGCGATGATTGCCTTAATGTTGGTCGGGGAAGGTCTGCCTTCCGTGTATCGCCCATCAAATTGGACAACAAGCCATGCTGACATCAAGATATGAATCACAATCAAGATGGTCGCAACACCACGTACGGCGGTACCCACATGAGAGGGTGCCGGACGTAGTGACATGCCCATGCCTGCCGTTCATCGTACTTGAGGGCTCGATTCAAGCCTCTTCGGTTCGACGCCCAATCACAATACCCGCAAGGGAAATCACTGCAATCAATGAAATTGGAGACAAGGCCGGCAAAGCGCCGGCAAGACCTGCGTCTTCTGCAAGTTCCTCGGCTGTTTGTGGCGGGGTGTCTTCGTTGACGGTCTCATTGGCAGTGAACGAGTCTGGGAAGTCAAGTTCGCTGGTATCAACACCTGCTTCTTCGAGCGCTTCTGAAATTTCTCCAAGGTCGTGATCCTCAACATTGACGATGTCTTCGATGCTGTTTGCATCCTCTGCTTCATCAGCAGCGGTGCTCGCTGGAACGCCTGTGAGGTATCGGATGCTCATCTTGACTGGTGCGTCGTCAGAGTAGCCTTGTGTTGCTGGGCCCGCCATGATGTAGGCACCATCGTCATCCATTGCATAGAGGCCGACGCCGACCATTGCAGCGTGCTCGGAACTCCACATTGGAGCCCACATGCCGTCATTGTATGGGTTTTCTGTTGGTGCAACATCTGAAAGTCGGTCTTCAAGGTTCATTCCAAACTGTTCGAGAACCTCTTCCAGATCGGATTCTGCCATTGCTTCAACGATGGCAACGACTCTGTCGCTTGGTTCTTGGCCTTCTTCAACGAGTTCGCACTCTGTGTAGCTTTCGTAAGGTTCAGATGCCCCTGTTTGGGTCATGTGCATTTCCACGCAGTATTCGCCAACTTCCAAAACATCGACATTGTCAGCAAAGCTGTAATCCTGCTCTGTGCCGTCAATAGGCTTCGTATCAAGGAACAACTCGTTGCCGCTTGGGTCGATTATGGACACTGTGAATGTTGCATTGCCATTTTCTTCGTAATCATAGACGGAGGCATCGAATCCGACGTTCATTCCATCTGTGTAAATGTTACCACCCATTCCTGGACCGACAAACTCGTCGTTGCACATGCTTGAGAATTCCATGACGACACTCCCGTCACTCGAATCTGTGGCCATACCGCTCACGCAGTAGGTGTGCTCTCCGTATGCAGTTGGGCTTAGGGTTTCTGTATCAAAGCCCACGTTGCCATAGAACCATTCCATGTTCGTGTCGCATCCATTTGCATCGCACATGGTGGTTTCCTGCTGAGAGAGGGGGGTGCCCGCAGCGTCAGTGAGAATTGCTTCGACCGTGTAGTGGCCCGTTGCGCCTTCGTCTTCTGCCGTAGCGCAATCTGAATTGTAATCGTTGACTGCATACCACTCAATTTCGGTGCCGTTATCGCATGTGAACATGTCGCCTTCTGAGCGGCCTGCGTCTTCGTCTTCGCTGTTGCCACAGTCGTTGGACCCATCGTTCACTTGATCCCAACTGATTTCCATCCCATCGTCACACATGAACATCTTGCCGTCTTCATCGAAGGAAAGCATTTCCTCATCTAACTTGACATTCATGTAAATGTTGTCGCCATAGGCGCTCCAGGAACCGCTCATGTCCATTTCATCAGAGCCGTCGTAGCAGTCATCGTAGCCGTTGTTGAGGTCCCATTCGTAGACCCATTGGTCGCCGCTGTCGCATTGCCATTGGTTTTCATACTCATCGTAATCTTCGCCTTCAGCGTCGTCGCCTTCAAAGATACTGAGGATGCTGTCGCTGAGTTCATCTGCCACATCTTCTGCAACTGATTCTGCGAATGATTCGCTGGCTCCGCCAATCACTTGACCCATCATGAAAAACATGAGTGGGTTGCCGGGTGGGCAGTTTGTGCATGCTTTGACCGATGTTGTGAGGCCTGCTCCATCGCCGAGATCGACAGTAAGGGAGTCGCCCATGGAGAACTCCATTTCATCACCAGTGATGGTGTCCTCAAACGTTCCAGATTCTGTGATCGAGTCTGACAATTCAATGTCAAGTTCACCTGCATCAAGGCCGATGTCTTCGGTTGGGATACCGGTGAGGGAAAAGGAGTAGTCGAGCGCTCCGGTGTAGGTACCGAACACCGTGCCGCAATGGTCGATCACTGACTCGTCGTCGACTTCAGCTTGCATACCCATGTCCATTTCCCACTCTTCCATGCAGTACCAGTTGGTGAAATCATTGGACGACATTTCAACATAGATTGGGCTTGGGGATCCAAGGCGCCATTGTGTGGCCGACTCTGTGATGGCATAGGACATCGAAATTCCGGTGTCGAAATCGATTGGTAGTTGTTCACCGCCGCCTTCGAAAAGAGCATCGAGTTCGATGTCGTTTGAAACGGAGACTTCCATCGAGAACGCCATGTCCGCTCCGACAAGGTTGTAGTCTTCATCGAGGTATTCGGTGTAGCCAATGTCCACGGTCAACACTTGTTCGCCGCTTGTCGAAGCGTCGATGTCGAAGGATGTATCATCGCTGGATCCGAAGGATGCAGGTTCCATCCAATCGGTCATCAAGACGCCGTCGAACAAGACGCCGTGACGAAGTGTGACTTCATCGGTTCGACTCCAAACGGTCACGTCTTCGCCATCCATGTCTTGAATGGTTTGAGGGGTGATGTCTTCTGAGTGGTGTACGTACACATTCGAAGAACCGGTGAGGAGTTGGCCGACAACCAAGTTAAGTCCTGCATCGTCTGCAGCGCCCATCACTTCTCCGAGCATTTCTGGAATGTCGAGGCCGGTGAAGTTGGTGAGATCCGAGTCGACGCTGGTCCAATCGTATTCCACACCATAGTAAAATTCGGAGGCTTCAGTGGGGGTAGCGTTCGCAGTGCCGATTGGCACAAGGGCGGTCAGCAGGAGAGCGGTCAGCAAGAGGCTTGGTGCGGATGTACGCATGTTCATGATTTAATTCAAAAAGTTGCATAATATCAATGTTTTGGCGACCAAACAAAGGGGTTTAGCCCGCCCCAATACCGATTACAGCCGTTCCGTTCCCAAATCGCCTCTCAATTTTTTACCAGTGTGGTTGGATACCCTTTGCTTCACAACTCACTCTTGAAACCAATTGAAACTTTGACTAAAGATTATATCCCCGATGTTGGAGGTGGAAATATGTACTTCAGAGTGAGCATAGCACAGATCAATCCTGAACAAAAAGAGGCTTTTGTTGCAAGAGCGGATGAACTACGAGATGCAATGCAGGCACTCCCTGGACTCCAATCCGTAACCTTCGTTCAAACAAGTGAGGGGGAAGCTGTGGGTTTGGCAGTCTATGATTCCGAAGAGAGTTTCATGAAAGCAGCACCTTTGGTTGCAGGAATAATGGGTGGCTTTGCAGAGTTCTTTACTGCCCCACCAGAACAAAGGTCTGGACCTGTTATTTGGTCAATGTGAGTCTCCGAATAAACGTTGTATGTGTCTTTCAGTCATAGCAAGGGCTTGCAGTGGCTCGATACAGACGCTAGGGGCGTACACGGCCCACTGAGG
>Ga0209092_10002156_pt1 | contig 18341 bp, 18 predicted proteins | sample FraStrMetagenome_FD_187446 | JGI IMG/M metagenome (GOLD analysis project Ga0209092, IMG submission 187446) | Marine eukaryotic phytoplankton communities from Arctic Ocean - Fram Strait ARC3M Metagenome (SPAdes) (version 2) | ecosystem: Environmental > Aquatic > Marine > Oceanic | place: Fram...
TTTGTATCATCCATTACCACTTTAAACGAATATAAACCTTGTCTTTGTTGTACTGATTCTAAATATGGGTTTACTTGGCTTAAGAATGTGTTTCTTGTAGCTGCTGAATTTTGTTCAAATACTAAATTATCAGAAATTTGAGAAATAAATCCTTTAAGTGTAATTAATAATCTTCTAACATTTACTCTATCTAAAGCTGATGCTTGAGTTTGTAATGTTTTCTGACCAAATACTACAATTCCTTTTCCTGGGAATGATGCTATTGGATTTACTTTATCAATGTATAAACTATCTCTGTTAGCTTGTGTTAATTTACGTTCAGCTTGTCTTACTGTTCCTAAACCACCTCTATTTATACCTGCAGGTGCAAACCATGATTCTGATACGTTATCTGTGTAAGCATAAACTCCTGGAATTACTGTTGAAGCCGGAACCCATACTAATTGTCCTGAATTTGAATCTGTGATTTGTAACCAAGGCCAATATGATGCTGCATATGAAGTATCTAATGATGCTGCTCTAGTTCCAACTCCTGTTACTGTTGAACCATAATTTTCAAGATCCATTACTATGATTGCGTCTCCTCTATTTTCAGTGTTAGATATTAAAGTATCTAATTGAGTTTTGTGAGTAGCATTAGCGTAAATTAAACCTGGTGTAGAAATTATGTTATACTGATAATCATCTTTATTTGCTAATAAATTAATTGAATCTGTATAATCAGTACCTGCTAAACCTTGTGTATCTGTATTATTTATATTTTGGTTGAAGTTTTGACCATCTTTTACAATGTTACCTTCAGCACCCCCAAATGAACCACTTTGAGCAATTGGAATTGATCCAGTATATATATCTTTTGCAATTCCAGCATTGTCAAAATAATCTGGTGTTGGATTGTTTACAGATTTTACTCTTACATATCTTGAAGCATTTGGAAATGATCCTGATTCTTGTAGGTATGGATCTGATGTTCCAGCTCCTAATAAATTTGTTGTTGTGTCACCAATTACTCTAGCAATGTAGTTACTTGCTTTAGGGTCAAGAGAAACATTAGTAAATGATTCTAATACTGATTTAGAATTTGTAGTATCATTACCTTGTCTAATAATTAATGAAAATACACCTCTTGATAGGTTTGAATTTACTATTTCCCATCTTATATTATCTTTTGAACCTGATGGTAATACTCCCTTTGCTGTTTCTGTTGAAGTACTATTCATAACAGTACCTTCTCCAAGTGTTTCTAGCTCAAATACATTTGTAATTGAACCTGTAGTACCTGCTACTGCGGAAGAAGAAGCAGCTGAGAATGAACCTGAGGCTACTCTAGTTACTAAAAGTGATGTTCCAGCGTTTTGGAAATAATTAAATGCCGCATCAGAAGTTAAAAAACTATATTCATTTGAACCACTTAAGAAAGTACTACCAAAGGTAGCTAAATACTCACTATAAGTTGTTACTAGTGTTGGAATTCCTACTCTACCTAATACGGTTGGACCTATTAAAGCAGCACCTGCCTGTATAGGTTGGGCTGTTATTTGAGATTGGTCGTTTTCTCGTGCTAATACTCCTGGGGAGATTAATGTTTCTGCCATTGTGGGTTGTTTTGGTGATAAATATATTAAATTTACTTAAGAGTCTACTTATTAGGCAAAAATTCTCCAGATTCTAAAGAAATGGTTCCTTCACCATACTTATCTTCTAGTTTTTTTGCTAAAGTTGCTTCCTCTTGTTGGATTTTTTGGAAGTTAATTTTTAATTGTTCTTTTCTCAATTTTAAATTCATAATTTGAACTTCTGTTTCTCCTATGATTTCAGTAAGCTTTTTAAATTGTTCTTTTAATGCTTTTATATCACTGATTTCATCTTCTATTAAAACTTTTTTTCCCATTTTTTAATCTAATTTTGATGTGGTTTCTGTGTTAAATATAATTTGTGATTTGGTATTAAATTTCTTGAGAGCCGTTAATTCCTTTTGTATTGTATCAGGTACTATATACCCATATAGTTTTAAACTAAAGGTGGATGTTACTATTCTTTCACCTCCACTAACTAATGTCACAGGTGTTGCAAAAGAATCAATAGTTGCCTTAAATTGATAACGTTCAGGATTTCCCCAATAGCTATCAGATGCATAATTAATAGCTTCTATAATTTTGTTTAGTTGTTCAACATAGTAAGTTGAAGCAATAAAATCATATGTAATGTTAACATAATCAGGCATTACTACAGCATAATTTTGCTTTACTGGTTTTCTGTTATTTAATGCACTAAAATTATTGTAAGTATTTTGTGGGGAATATGATTTTTGAAAAATTTGAAGGTTATTAGGGTTATTAGCATCTAACTTATTGGCTAAACTTCTAACCTTTTCAATATTATTACGTTTAAAGGTAATAAGAGGCATCATTATTTTACCCTTTAAATCTCTGTAATATCCATCTTTCTGCACTTGTTTCCACCTTTCAGGAGAACCATAAATAAATGGAACTTTTTGTACTACTCCATTTTGTTTAACAGTAGGTTTAATTACATTATCCATGTAATACATGATAGCTTCATCTATTTCCTTAAACCCTAATGAAAAGGGTTTTGTTGTATCTCCTCTAAATGATGTCTGCTCACCTCTATTAAAGGTTTCAGAGGGGTTTGGGTTAGTAGTTTGAGAAAAACCTTCAGCACCCTCTGGTGGGTTGTAGGGTGTTATCTGTGAATTAAGTATCTCCCTTTGGGTTTTAGGGATTGGGGTTTTTCCTGTCTTAGCCATTAGATTAATCTTTCTTGTGTGATGCCTACTCTATCAGCAGGAACATAATGTGTTTCACAGATAACTGAAATGTTACTACCAAAATCTTCCAAATCTGGGTTCCAGTTTCCGGGTTGGTTAGGGTAGTCAGGGTTTTTACCCATAAAGTATTGGTTGGATGATACATTATCTACTTCATAATAACCTTCTTGATATAAGATAATATCTCCAACTTCAGGAACCAAATTTGCTCCATAATTATGATCAGAAGGTGCAAAATTTTCATTGAAATCTTCCCCAGCTGTTAGTAAGTCATCCCTAAGGAATTTAAATGTAGCACCCCAATTGAAGTCTGTACCTAAATCAGTTTCAGGATATTCTTGATCTTTTCTTTCAATTAAACAGTTTAAGAGAACAGGACCCATATAATATTTTTCTTCTGCGGCTTCACCATATAGGTTAACTTTAGTTTCTTCAATTTTATACTTATAAAAAGCACACTGTTGGGTGATAATATTGCCCATCAATTCTCGATTGACGTGTCTAAATAAACTTATATCTCTTTTCCCTCCAAATAATGCGCACATAATTATCCTATATAAATAGCCCTTGGGACCTTGTTTAATTCTTGTTCAACAAAATTACTTTCTGCGTTCCTTCGTTCTAATAATTTTTCTCTTGATGTTTCTCCTAAATAAGCTCTTAACCTATCAATTAATCTTTCCTTTTCACTAGTTGCAGCTGTAATTAGATCTCCTTGATTTAAAGTAACAGTATCTCCTGGGATTGGTACTGTTCCATATTTTCCACGAACATACCCTAACATTTCTTTACATAATGCTAAAGCATACTCAAATATCCAACTTCTACCAACAGAATTAATCCTGTTATAATTAGGATTTTTATAAGGAACATCATATATGTTTGATATGGTGCTACTTCCTCCTACTACAAATGAAGCGTCTGATCTTTCAGAATTAAGAATGTATTCAAAATACATCTTTGTTACTGAACCATTTGGGATTGGAAATATTCTTAAGTGATTATTATGCATCTCAAAGGAGAAATTAGATCTTCTGATCATATCATTCATTTCAATTTGCTGTATAACTTGTAAATCATAATTAAGAGGCATTAATGTAAAATTAACTGCTGGGGAGTATGAACCCCATCCAAAGCTATCCATCATACCCATATCTTGCATTCCAGTTCCTGCACTAGGATCAAAAAATCTTACAATAGCTGGGGGTGCTTCATAATATACTCTCATTATTTCAATATCATTATGCTTATAATGAGGTATATTTGTCTCAGCCCATGCTTCTAAATTATAATCCTGAACACCTGATGTTAAATCTATTGAACCCTTATGCCAATCTACATTTCCACCAGTACCTGCTTCTACACCATACTGTTCTGATATTTTGATTATTCTTCCTAAAGATGGGACTACGGTAGTATTTTCAATATCCATATGAGCCGAATCTGCTCCTTCTAGAGTTAGGTAATTATCTCTAGTTTGATAAGCATATAATTCATTTGCATAGATAGTAACTGCTTCTTCTAAGGCTGCATAGAAATTTAAATTTTGTAATTCAACATCTACAATAGGGTATCCTAATCTTCGGGCCGCAAATACCGCAAATTTATCTGCATCTATTTTAAATTCTACATCATTATCATAAAAACCAAAAGGTGTGTCTCCTGGGGAGAATGAACTAGATCCGGGCCATATTGCTACATTTGCCATTTTTTATTATTTTATTTTAAGCATTAACTACTACATATTCAACATCTATACTTGAACTCAAAGAATAGACTGTTACAAATTCTATACCCTGACCAAAAGTTCCATCGAATGCACTTCCAGTTATATTAGGGCTGGAGAATATGAGTGAAGATGTAGGAGCACATTCCATACTCCAATAACTTGCCCCACTACCATTATCCGAAGAAGTAAAATTAACTGCAAGTGAAGTCGCATTATCTAAATTACTAATTCTAACGTATTTCATACTACTTGAAGGAAATGTTCCAGGTCCAGGATCAACACCATTCACATTGATTAAACCAACAGCTCCTGATGATGATGGTGGAATAGTCATTACTCTTCTATCTACATTAGTTACGTTATTTATAGTTTGGAAGGTTTCATTAAGGGTTCTAATTCCTTTAACTACGTGTTCTTCTTTAATTTTTATTTGAAATGAAGTTGGTTCTATTGTAGATGACATTTTGTATTTTATTATAAATATTGGGGGGTATAGTTATAATTTAAAAATTGTAAAATCCCCCCAAAATTATGTTTAATTATTATTAATTTCTCTTACCTGATGAGCCTAAGGTTGCACCTCTTTCAAATGCTTCCTCATAAACCGCAATTAAGTCGTCAACAATAGGGTCTCTGTGGTTTTTCTGTAGGGTAATTGAACACATATTTTTTATTTTATTTGCTGCTGAGTATAGAAATCTAAATCCTGATTCTCTTCTGGATTTTAAGTCTACTTGGTAATCATCACCACATACTATCATTTTTGATCTTAAACCAATACGAGTAGCAATCATTTCCATTTGCTCATGAGTAACATTTTGAGCCTCATCAACAATAATACATGAATTTAAAAATGTTCTGCCTCGCATAAATGCCAAGGGAACTATTTCTATTTTATCATCTTCAATAAGTTTTTCTACTTTTTCCTTATCAAATAAAGCATACATATTTTGGTAAATAGGTTGAATCCAAGGATCCATTTTTTCTCTTAAGTCTCCAGGTAAAAAACCAATTTCTTCTTTAGATACTGTAGGTCTTGTTATGACTATTTTATCATAATGTCTCCTTAATAAACCATCTAACGCAACTTGACATGCTAGTAAGGTTTTACCTGATCCTGCTTTGCCTGCTAATACAGTTAGTGTATTATTTAATATATCATCTTTAGCTAACTTTTGTTCTTCATTTAGAGATAATTTAAACTTAATAGGGTTTTTAATTATTCTTTTCTGCTTGAAAACTTCATCTTCGTGGTGGTTTGAGGCCATGTTTTTAGTTTTTATTAGTTAATAATTGATATAATATTATTGTAGAATATACTAGTCAATAATTATAACATTTAATTATGTTAATTGCAAGAGTAAGTTGTTATTTAACGGGATAGAATGGCAATAAAACCATTAACTATTAATAATAACTTATTACTTTTACCTAGTAGCTCAACTACATTGTTAGTTTGATTATAAATATTAAATTTAAACTTAACTTTAATGTTTTTAGTATAAAATATTTATTAAACATAAAAAAGGGACGCAAAATGCGTCCCTCTTTATTATTTAACCTTATTATAATGAAAGATATTATAAAGTGTTTAATCCACTTACAATAATCTTACCGTAAAATTCTGGTCTAACCACTTTCTTAGCATAACGAGTTAATAGACCCTTTCTTGGTGTGAAAGTTTCTGGATCGTATACCATTGGAGTCATGATTAATGGAATGTATGGAGCGAATACGGCACCTGCTTCTAAGAACTGACCACCTCTGAATCCCATTAAAATGGTATTTTCAGTCATGTATGGGTTCTTATACACTGTATATCTAGCGTTTATAGCACCTGCTTTCTGTACACCAAATGCGTAAGAAGCTTTACTCACATCACCATCTGAATTACTAGCATATCCTGGAATTGATTCCAATATAGTAGCTACAGTTGGAGAACATACTAAGAAATTAGCACCACCTCTAAGAGTTTTCTGGTGTATAATGTTACTTAGTTTTTGCATTTTAGTTCCTAAAGTTTGGAACCATTGTCCTTGTGTGTTGTAGAAACCTGCAGTGTTTTCAGTAAATGCAGTTGCATCAGAATTGATTTGGTTGTTATTAATAGCTGACCAATATTCAGTTCCAGCAGCAGCTGATTCAACTAACATATCCATGATTTCAAGATCAATCTCTAAAGAGATATATTCACTCATGATTGAAGTTAATTCAGCTTCAGCATCTAGAGAATGGTAAGCATTTAAATCCTGAGCAAACTCTGGAGTCCAAACAGCTTTTAATTTTCTAGTTTTAGCAACTATTGCCTCACTACTCATCTGAACATTAATTTCAGGAATTGTGATTTGTGGTGCATTAAGAGCATTTAGGGAAGGGTTGTTATCTTCGAAATCACCTCTATCAGCATCTGTAGTTTGAAGTACGTATTCAACATTTGCTATACCAGCATCTTCGATATTATCTAATAAAGATGCAGTGGCAACGAATTGAACGTTTCCTCCAACTAATTTAGTGAAAGCTGATTCTTGAACACCTGCAGCTCCTGGTGTTGGGGTTCCATTATGTAATTGGAAAGCTCTAATTGCTTCTACATCAAAATTTAATAGAGCTGATGTTGGGAATGATATTGTTTTATATTCACCTGCAGCAGCTGAAGAAGAGAAATTAGAATCGAAATTCATAGTTGCCCAATCTGCTGCTCCTGTTGTAGCTGTATTTGCTGAAGATGAGTCATTAATAGAATAACTAAATCTACCAGCACCGTAAAGACCACCTGCATTTGTGTTACCAAATGTTCCGGCTGGATTTTCTGTTCCATATAAAGATGTACCTTGACTAAATGGAGATTTATTACTTCCATATTGGAAATCTAGGAAAAATACTAGACCTGAAGGAAGATTCATTGGTTGAACTGAAACGAATTCTTTCGCTGCTATTTGACCAAATACTTTTCTTACTAATGGTAAAGCTACTCCCGCCCATTGTGCACCTGTTCCAGGTGAGAATGAACCAGCATTACTACCACCACCGGTGTTTGAATTTTCAGTAACTAATTGCTTAGCTTGATTTTCTAGGATCATAGACATATTATTTTTCTCAGTTTCGCTTCCGATACCTTCTAATAATCCTGTCTTGTTCCATTTGTTAGCTAATCTTGCAGAATCACTTTGTAGTGATTTGTAAGGATTAGCACTTGATAAAAGGGAATTTAATTGTGACATTGTTTTGTTTTTGATTTTTTTTTAATTCTTAAATTGTTAAATTATTCCTGCTAGTTTTTTAAATCTTAAAACCATTTCATCTGATTCTACAATAGGTGCTTTCTTAGTTACCTTTGGAGCATGCGTTGGCTTTGAAGCAGATCCTCTAACACCTTCTTTTATTGTTTTCTTTGTAAAGGTGGAATTTTCACTAATAGTACTAAATACTATTTTTACTTCATTAACTGTAGCTGCTTTATCAAAAGCACTTAAAACTTTAGCCTTTTGAGACTCAGTCATGTTTGTTGATTTGAAGATTTTATTTGCATAAAGGAGTTTTGAGTTAAGTAAGTTAATTTCATTAAGTTCTGATCTTAGGGTAGCAACTGTTTCCATTGCTTCTTCTAAATCATCCTTTAAATCTTTTACCTCACCTAAATCTTCTACCTCAACATCTGTATCAGCAGCTTCGTCAATTGTTACTTCTTCTTCATCTTCCACTTCAATGTCGATGTCTTCATCTTCAGACTCTTCGTCTTCCATTTCAGCACCTTCACCAGCTTCTAACTCACCAGAGGCAACCATATCTGCTATTACATCTTCGATAAAATCTTTTAAATCGTCTTCTGACATATCTTCAATGTCGATGTCTTCATCGTCCATATCCATATCCATGTCTTCTTTCTCGTCTTCCATACCATCTAAGTAGCCTTCTTCTTCAGCATCCGTACGTTCGTCCTCTTTCAAGTCCTCTTTTTCGTCTTTCATACCGTCTAAATAGCCTTCTTCTTCAGCATCTGTACGAGCATCTTCGTGTAGATCTCCTTCGAGTTCTGCTAAGATTTCATCTAAATCTAAATCTTCTTCTTCCCTCATTTCTTCGGTTTCTTTTTCGGCAGTATTATCACCTTTTAAACCGTGTCTCATGTCGGGATCAGACATTTTTACTTCATCCATCTCGTCGTAACCTTCATCCATTTCTTCCTTATCCATTTCTTCTATTTTACTAGCAAACATGGCGTGGAGTTGTGGAGAGAAAGCTTCTTCAAGAGCGACTTTAGCGTTTGCAATTGCTGACTCTTTCATTGTTTTTGCGTCAGAGATTGCTTCTTTTAAAAATTCTCTATTCATTTTTCCTAAAATTTGTTTTGGGAACTACGTTTATTAATGGAAACGCAATGGGGGGTTTATATTGAATAATATAAATGCCATATAAAAGATGGCATATTGATAGCAATACATATGTAGAGGAACATTAAAATCGATGGAGGTAAAAAATACCCTCAAACAATTGTTAAAAATTGACAGAGGGTATAATTATTATTATAAAATAAAATATAATTAAATAGGACATTGCCCTTTAGAGCAAAGTATTTCTGATATAATTGTGTTTACTTTTAAGTAATTATCTTGGTTTGATAGGTCTAAACCTTCTTTTATTAGATGCATAAATGAATCGGGATTTGACGGAGTAGAAACAAAATCCCAACATAATAACTCAAAATCATCTTGTACTTCTAACACCCCACCAGTTTCCTGTAGTGAACCCATCCCACGAGATGACACACCTACAGTGATGTTTGATTCAATTAATGCTTTTAATATATTTCCATTAGGGGTAGGTAATATTTCTATTTTACCCATTACATTATTACCATCCCACCACATATCTGATATATTATGAGATACATTTTGCAAATTTATTACTGATGATTCGGGGTGGTCTAATTCACCCATTGCTCTATTTTCATCAACAAGAACTCTATATTTATCTATTTCTCTCTCCCATAAATCTTTAGAATAATAACGACCGTTACCATTTTTTATTTCAGCTGTAGCTAATATTCCTTCTACTATAGGGTTACCACGTTTAGAAGTTACTCCTTCTGTGAGTGATACTGGGTTGGATTTAAAAAGCTGTGTTTCGATAAGGATCTTCTTCATAGTTTTAATTTACTTTCTAATTATATATCTTCTTTTGATAAATCTTCGTCTACTATTTCAGTTGTTGAGTATTTTTTACCACATATTTTCTCATATACCTTTTCCATCCCCGCTTTTTTCTTTTCAAGAAGTTTAACTTCGCGTTGCATTTCCTTCATTTTATTCTTATCTACTAACTCAGATAAACCTTCATCTTCAGTAACTCTAGAGATTCTTTCATTTTTACTTGAAATGATTTCTCCTAAAGCATCAATCTGCATTTCTAAAGTGGCAATTTTACCATTTTTTTCAATTTCAGATAACTTAGAATCAGTAGTTTCTTTTTTAACTTTTTTCTTTTTAACTTTTGGAGTAGGTTTTTCACCTAATGGTAAACCTTCATATAAACTTAATAATGAAATTGGTTCTTTATTTTCTTTAATTTCTAGATATCCCGTACCAACGTCTCCCTTAGGGAAGTCTTTTTTAGTAGCTTCTCCGTATCCACCACCTTTACCAGCATCTTTAACCATTTTACCTTTACCTAGGCCTGGTAGTTCTTCTTTATATCCAATCCCTTCAATACCAAATTGAGCTTCTTCAACATAAAATAAAGGATTTTTTTCTAAATTCTTTTTTACTATGTCTTTTAATTCTTGCTCTGTTTTATCTGCATTTTTAGGATTTTTCATTTCTGTATAATAACCACGAAGGTATTCTTCAAAATTCATGTTATCAACATCATTTTTATCCTTATAATCATACCCCGCAGTTTCTAAATCCGTTACTTCTTTAGTAGGTTTTTTCTCTACTGACTTTGCTTCCTCAGCTACCAAGTTCATATTTTCATCAAAGATAGAAAACCAATCTGGGTTATTGTTTTTAGTAGAATTACCCATACCTAATGGGATACCTTCTGTAATTATATGTCCGTGTTTTAGACTTGCTATAGTTTCTTTTAAAGAAGCTGCATTACGAACCATGTTAGGAAATTGAGTTTTTGCTGCTTTTTGGAATATTTCGCTATTACCCTTTCCTTTTTTAATTAGGTTATATTGCTCCTGTAGTGTTTTTTGTTTCATTTTATTCTCCTTTTAGTAATTTTTTTATGTCTTGAATATAATCTAAAATTAAATCAGTTGGTTTTAGCACATTATATGATGAGTCATTGCCATTATAGTATTCTATAGTTTCATTTTTAGCATTACTTAACATCTTATAAATATCATTAAGTTGTTGTTCTATTTGGTCAAATGCACCTATTCTCTCAGATTGAAATTCTTTAGGTGTTTGTGCTTCTTGAAATAATTGCTTTACTTCTAAACCAGAATCCTTAATTTTTTTAGGTACTAATTTGTATTTGAATTGTTTTACGTATGTGTTATCTTTCACCCCATCAGACCCTGCTTTAGGACCAGGTCCTAGTGAAGCACCTACCCCTTCTTTAACTTCTTTATATCCTAATTCTTTATATGCTTTGTCATTTGGTTTTTGACCTTTTAATCTAAAAGCATAAGGGGTTGCATACTGCATCCCAGTTCCACCCGTAAATGAAGATGAACCTGCTCCACCCCCTGTTGTAGACATTTCCTCTAGGGTATTTTTAACCTGAGCATATTGTTCAGGGTAAAATTTCCTTAAATGGGTTCTGTATTTGTTAAATACATCTTTTAATTCTCTATAAACTGTTCTAATTTCTTGATCACTTCTAGCTTCATCCCGACCCATTAACTGTTTTAATGATTTAACAGCATCAGCCATTTTCTTTAAAGAATCACTAAAACTTGCTAATTCAATTACAGTAGATTCAGTTCCCCCAGTAGAAGAATCTATATCCGATGTTTTATAGTAAGTAGTTAAATCATTAGTCCAAAAATCATTCTCAACATCAATAGGACCATAGACATCTTCTATCCGTTTGAGAAACTCGGGATTTAAATCTTTAGCTTTTTTACGTTCGTTTAATTTACCCATTTGATGATGTAAGTTCTTGTAAGAGTTGGTGATATTGGAGCAAATCTACTAAATGGTTATTCTTTATTGTGTGCCTTTTATCTAATTCTACTAAAAACTTAGAAATTTCTTGAAGTTTAATTTTAATGGAATCTGAAGTAGTTTTATTTATTTCTAATACCAGTTTTTCTTGAATATACCTTATTTCAGAATTATAAAATTCCTTTAATTTAGGAGTTGAATCCACACATTCAATAAATTCTTTTAAAATATTTTTCTGTCTAGTGTTTAAATCTGAGTATTTGGTATTAAACTTTTCCAACATAATTTTATAAGTTAATGTACGAAGATCATTATCATAAGATTTAAATTCTTCAATTACATCATCTTTAACCCCTCCCCTTTCAACGGGTGATGAGGTAAGATGTTCTAATAAATTAACTTTGTTATCTATAATCTGGTTAGGGTCGGTTGGTTTATCTGTAGCATATATCTCAAGTAAAGTATAAAGTGATGCTTGAGATTTATAATCATAAAGTTTGGTTTTAAACAAATCTTCAACATTATAATGAGTTTTTAACTCCTTGATAAGATTATACTTTTCTTTTCTTAATCTAGTACGATTAAGTTTTTTTGATGATTCAACTACTGTGGTTAAAACTATATTAGCTTTACTTTCACTAATGTTTTTGCTTTTAAATACGGCTTCATATAGTTTATATTCTTTACCTAATTCAGTGTTGACGAAATATTTTTTTAATATTCCCACTGCAGGTGAATTATTACCAGATAGTGTATCGGATGTAATCCGTTTTACTAGTACTTCAAAAAGGATACCTGTGTTTTTGAATTTGGAGTGTTTTATATACATCAATACTTATTTATTTATAAATATGTTAAAATTACTATTATTTAATATTAGATTCATCGAGGAGTGGACTTTCTGTTTCTTTTTGTTCAAATACTAACTGTTTTTTACTAAAAGGAATATCTTTTAACATATCTTTATGTTTAAGAGCTGTTAAGTTCTCTAATGAAAGTGGTGAACCGCCTTTAAAATTAGTTTTTAAACTGTTATTATCATTAGCATCTTTTTTCATACCCGCAGATCCTAATCTATCTTTCCCAAAATTATCATCTTGAGTATTTCGGGAACTTGCTTTTTCTTTTGGACGACCTAAATCCTTATCCTCATCATTGTATCCTTTAGGTAAATTGGCAGGGTCTGAATCTACACGACCTTGACCATATAGTGAAGCTAAATCATGAGGTGTACCATATGATTTACCTGTATCTACTGGATCATTACCTTCAGCTTCAATTTGACTTAGACGGAATTTACGTTTAGCATCTTCTCTAACTAAATCTCTAAATTCATCATATTGATCTTCACTTAAATGGAAGACATTATCATAAATCCAATCTGTAGGGAATAAATTACTGTCCGTCATTTCTTTAGCTAGATTCATTTTCTCTTGCATCAATGCTACCCTTTCTTGATCATAAATGATTGAAGGGTTTGTTAATGATATTGTGAAATTAGCTAATTGTTCATCCCTATAACCTTGGGTGTATAAATGGACCAAAGCAATTTTAGTTAATTCAGACACCATAATTCTTTGTATACGTTCAATTGTACGTGCGAATCTAATATCTTGAGCTGCTAAAGTAGCTTTACCATCAGTATTTTCATCATAACCCATAAATGCCTTAGGTACTTTAAGAGCTGCAAATAATTTATCTCTTAAATACTCAACATCTTGAATTCCATCCCACTGCATACCATTAGCAGTGTCTATTTTTGTTGACTGATCATTTCCTCTAACTGGTATGTAGTAATCTTCTAAAAGATTCTGCATGTTATATTTTAGGTTATACTCACCTGTATTATGATCAATGTAAGGGGTACGTTTAAGTTTACTTAATGTTTTTTCCATAAAAGCATCTACCTCATTTGGAGGTATTGAACCTACATTCATATAGAAAATACGTTTTTCAGGTGCTCTAACAATTCTATGGATTAACATTGCGTCTTCCATTAATGTGTACTGTTTAAACAGTTTACGTGCAGGTTCAATGTAACTTCTACCATAAGGTAGAAAATTCATATCTGATATTAAACGGAAGTGAGCCATTTCATAATTGTCAAATATAATACTTCTACCATTCGATTCTTGGTTTGGAACACTAGTATAACCATAATCTGAAGCATCAACTCCATCTGGTTGGAATCTATATTTTACTTCTGTTGGGTTGTCTTTTGTACCACCTTCTAACCTTTCAATGTGGAATGCCGTGTAAGGGATAACATTATATACACCAAACTTTTCAGCAATTTCTAATTTAAGGAAGAAATCACCATACTTACACATATTACGAATCCAAGGCCAAAGATTAAATTCTATATTTAATACATCATAGAATAAGTTGTATAGGATTTTTTGTATATCTTCATCAGAAGAACGAATAGATAATACTTCACCCATATCATTCTTAAGTGTAGACTCATCAGCTACAATGTCAAGTGCAGAAGCTATAATTGCATCTGTATCCATGGCATCATAATCAGAATATAATGAAGGTCTTAAATATTGATAATTAAAATTAGTTTGCTGACCATATAGAGATGTGGAGGAATTAGTATAGATTTTATTAAACCTATCCACTAGAGAATTGGTTTCTAGTTCTCCGGATTGTTGTATTTGGTTTACATCGAATACTTTAAGTTGATTTCCGCCAACGTTACGTATAACCACATCAGTGGAGAATAATCTTTGTAGTCTTGAAAATAAGCCTTTATCTGCCATTTTTTTTAATTTTTATTATTTTATAAAAGCCATTTAATGCTTTCGTTCTTACCCCCAATTTCTTGGGTGTAGGGGTTATCTACTGAATTTGATGAGTAACCACCACTATAACTAACAGTGCTTGATTTTACACTACCTAATGTTGCACGAGCCATATCTATACTCTGTTGTTGAAATTTTAGTGATGTATCTCGCAGGAACATACCAACCCCAAATGGCATAACCAAGTCATCATTGTAGCCACTTTGAGCTTCTGGTCTTCCATTTTTCCAAATGAAGACTTTCATTTCCTCTAGTAGTCGTTTTGAGCGGATTGTTACGGATTTATCACCAACAAATTCTCTAAATTTATTTATACATAGAGGTCTTGTTCTTTTTGACATTGTGAATCCTGGTACCATTTCACTATTACCCTCATATACTTTAAGGTAAGAGTGTGCCGTTAGTTGGTCTGATTTGGGGGAGTGGTATAAATTTCTATATCCTCTTTCTTGGATTGCATCTAGTGTTGCCCAACCAATGGTAGCATTTTCTACTACTAACATTGCGTTGTTATATTCTGTGGCTAAACCTGTTAGGAAATAACCAAACTCTTTAGGTGGTAATTGACCTTTATACTCTGCTACTTGAGTGTTAGATGTAATATCAAGCACATGACAACCCGAGTAATCCTTACCATCACCTCGAGCAACATCTGCTACAACCATATACTCTCTTGAGTAGTCAGTAGATTCCCAGACCCATAAATTTTGATCTGCTCCCCTTTTTTCTAGGGGATCTTGAATAGTTGTTGATTTTATAAATTCTATCCACTCAGAGTGGAATACTGTGTCTCCTGATGTGCTGAAATCGCAATCACATTCTTGGGATGCTAGTCTAGGATCACCTAATAGTTCATCTTGTCTTTTTCTCCAAGCTTCATCCCTTTCAGGGTGAACCCACCATGGGAGTTTAATGGGTACAAAGTCATTTTCATTGTTTTCTGCTGAAACCCATGTTTTATGGAACCAATTTCCAGTACCATAAGGTGTACTTAATACTATAGCACCTCCACCAGTTGCTAAGGTTTGTTGTGCTGAAGCCCAAGTTTCTGCAATATTATCAATAAAAGCAGCTTCATCTATTATTAGGAGAGAAACGGCTTCTGATCTGGCAGCGTCAGCGTTTGAAGATTTGGCTGCTACTTTAGATCCATTAGATAATCTTAAGGATAATTTATTATTTTCAACCGAATCTACTTTAAGCCATGAAGGTAAATTTTCCCACATGAATTGGACTTTTGTTACTAAATTTCGGGCTGTTGCTTGTGTAGTTGCTAGGGCTAATATGTTTTTGTCTTTACTGAAAGTCATTAACCATAAGGAATAACCAGCAGCTAGAGTAGATATACCTAATTGTCGTGATTTTAATATGGCACTGTAATCATTATTTTGAAATAAATTTAGTACTTTTTCTTGAAATGGGTATAGATTGAATAATACTCTACCTCTTTGTGGGTGTTGAATATGGCAATATTTTTTCATAAAATGTACTGGGTCTTTAGCACATTTGAGATATTCCTTTCTTATTATATGTTTTAAATCGCTGCTCATTTTCCTATTTTCCAGTATAACTTAAATCCTAATACAGGTTTAAAATTTTGGTTAATTCCTAATCCTAAACCATATATGTGGTATTTTTTATTTTTAAAAAGTACTTCACCACCTAAGTGTGAAATTTGATTTTTTCTCCCATATACACCTAAACCCCAATAAAATTCATTTTTATTAGTATAAATTGTGTTTGTTATTGTTGAAGTTGGAATTAATATGTTAGTTTTAATATCTCGTGATAAAATTGAGTTAAGCGATATTGTATCGTTAATAACAGCATAGCCTAATGTATCTATATGTAATGTATCTGTATAGAAATATTTAGTATAATAATCTTTTAAAATTGCTAATGTATCAATGTCAGAAGGTATAGTATCTACTTTAGTTATATACTTAGTTTTCCACTTAGGAATATAACTAATCTTTTCACTAATAACAGTATCATATCTTACTATAGTATTAGTTATTATAGTAGGTTCTATGGGGTGTGATTTTTTACCCCCACAATTACGATTAAGTAGTATGATTGCTACTAAAACTACAATAAGTAGAGTTTGAAGATTTTTAAAGAAGTCCTTCAAGTTCTTTTTTTATTTTTGAAAGTGATTTTAGACGATCTTTTAATTTTTCCTTTTCAGGACCATCTTCCATTTTTTTCCACTTATTTACTACTCTTTTCATCTCACTAGCAGTTTCTCCTAATTTATTAGCTATGGTTGTAACAGAATCACCTTTCTTAGCTCCTTTGGATGCTTTTTTATCCATTTCGTCGTCATCCATTTCTTCAACTTCATTTATCCCATCAAAATCTCTTTGTTTTAAAGCAGCCATAATAGCATAAACAGCATCTTGTTCTGTATAGTCATATTGTTTAGCCATTGATTTAATAAAACGATCTAATGATTTTACTACTTCAGGATTTAAAGATTCAGTGGTTAGTTCTTTAGTTTTTTCTAATTCCTTATTTAACTCAGCTTGAGCAGATGTTTTACCTTTTATGTCTTCTGCACTTTCTTCTGAAAGTATGGATTTAATTTCAGTTTGAATTTGGTAATATAATGGAGATTTTTTCATTGTGGTGAATTTTTTATTATAAATATCAAGAGAAGATGGCTTGTTTAACTAATTTTATACGTTCTTCGGTTGAACCCTCAATTTTAGTTAAATTTTTAATCTTACTATTGTATTTAAGAGTTAAAAGTTGTATAGAGCTGTCTATCTTAGTTCTATAATCTACATCAGTTTCCCTAACCCCATTATCCTCCATCTCAACACCCTTAGGTGAAACATAGAAAATATGGTCGTATTCACTTAGCATATGAGATGCAAATTGACAAAAATCATCCGCCTCTACATAATTCATTGAGTCTGAGTTATTAGCAAAAGCCATTACATCAATAATAGTTCTGTCTGTTATAATGTTATCTTGTATTAACTCACTAGCTCTTTCTGCAAGAAATACTGCTTGACCTTTTACAGTACTATCTGTATTTAAGGGAATACCCATTTGCATAAGATGTTTAGAACGCTCTGTTCTAAATTTATAATATTTAAATTCAGGCAATTCAGCTAAAGCATTAACCAAAGTTGTTTTACCTACTGACATTGTGCCACAAAAACCTATTTTCATTTTTTTATTTTTTTAATGTTATTGTTTGTGATAAGGTACACCTTCTCTATTATTTAATGTTTCCTTATAAGTTTCTAAATCATACTCAATACCATAAATATAATATTTTTTCTTTAGTGGGCTTTTTTCACCTTTAATAGGTTTAATTGCAGGACCATCCCAACTATGATGCTTCCAATTTTCTTCACCTTGTATTTTTATTAAAAAATGGTGGGCTCCTTGATTTTTAATTTTTTTATATTGGTATAACTTTTCTGACATTTCGTTTATTTTTTAAAAATTTATAATATCTCCTGTTTCATAATTATTTACTGGAGTAGGTTTTAGTAATTGTTCTGCTACTAATGTACCTTGTGCTCCTGACACTGTTATTCCTCTTGCACTTAATGCATCACCTACAAAGTGAACATTAGGGTATTTTGTTAGACTTAAATCCTCATAATTTACTAATGGTTCAGGTGATAGATACTTTACTTCAGGCACATAAATCCCCCAATCATCTTCTAATGTTGGAAATACTTTTTTCATGTCACTGATAAAATCTGTGATATATTCAAAATATCCCCCAAATGCTTCAGATACTACCTGTAATCCCATCCAATCTATTTGATGAGCACTTACATCTACACCTTCAGAGGTTGTTGATGGTTTACGAGAAGGACTGTAATATAATCCTGTTCCATGAGCATTTACTTTAGATACTAATTCTCTAGACCAAT
>Ga0209092_10002158_pt1 | contig 18339 bp, 17 predicted proteins | sample FraStrMetagenome_FD_187446 | JGI IMG/M metagenome (GOLD analysis project Ga0209092, IMG submission 187446) | Marine eukaryotic phytoplankton communities from Arctic Ocean - Fram Strait ARC3M Metagenome (SPAdes) (version 2) | ecosystem: Environmental > Aquatic > Marine > Oceanic | place: Fram...
GATTCTCATCAATTTTCTCGAAAACTTGTGATTGTGATAGATAAGCTTTTGAGTTGCTAGGGCTTCCATGGTCAGAAGCTTTAATGATAACGAGGTTGTCCTGCGGGAAACCATTTTCCTTTTGTTTTACGAATGCCTCAGTAATGACGTCCTTCATATCGTTACCTTCCATATCGCCAAGGCTATCCATTTCCATACGAATATTTTTACAGCCTTCCTTCTTGGTTTCCGGGCAAACCTTTGTTTCGTCGTCGGTAAAAACTTTTTTAGATGGTTCAACACCTGACGAAGAACCAATCAAAAAAAAATGCTTGTCTTCAGAATCATCCTCAAAAACACTAACTGAAATCGAAGTTTCTTCATATGCACTTTCGAGAAAAGAGCTTATAAAATTTAAATCATAATCAATTGCTAGAACTCCTTTGAATATTTTTTTTTCTTTCTCCATGACATATATTGGTGTAGAATAGGTTATAGTGACATGCAAATCCTTCCTATTAATGTAAGGTTTACTCCATACACTTTTTTGTGCAGATTTACATTGTTCGTACCATGGTCTCGTTCTAGGATCATAGTTCACACTTTTGAATCCCCCTGTAAAGGTATTATTGCATGCTTTCTCTTCTCCTCCACAATATTCATAGTCGTCTGTTATCCATCGATTGACCTTTGTATCCATATCGTCAAATAAGCAATCTCCCTCTGCAGCACTTCTAACATCGCCATGAGCTTGTGTTATCTTTCCTTGATCGTTTGCACAGTATGATGTAAGTGGGACGTAACCAAGAGATGATCCTTTCACAGCAGCTTGCTTTTTGTACTGCTGACACCATTTGATATTGGACTCGCATTCTATCTTATCTTCTGCACCTTCTAAAGCTTTGCAGTCTCTTTGAGAGTCTGGGTCTGCACATGGTTGAAGAGAGCAATCATCAATGCATTCAATGTAGTTCTGGTCTTTTTTCATGAGGCACTTTATACTTTCACCACTTTCGTTGACACACGTATTGAGGTATTTAACTTTATCTAGGGGTACATAGTCTGCAGTGGCATTGTATCCACTGTTACCTGGTTCTCTATACAAATTCTTATTAGGGATATTCGCGAGATACAACCCGTCCTCCAATGCTACGCTGATGTGTCCAATATCAAAAGATTCCATCAAGGTCCAGGCAAAGATATTATAAGCATCTCGATCACTGGCAGTAAGACTGTTTAGAAAACCACCATTGCTCAGGTAGTTAGTTACGATTCGGTTGGCGGTGACAGGAACGTTCATAAAATCATTGAGGCGTTCAGTGACCCTGCTTTTCACTTGTTGGTTAAATTCCGCAAATACCACATTTGAAAGGCTTAGCAGGTATAGAAGCGATAAGAACACCCAAATAGTCATTTGTCTTGCAAAAAAATACTTCAATTTTGTTTGTTTTGATTTCGTTTGATCAGTCAGGAATCGCAATATTAATGCTTCTTTTTGCAAATGATTGCCTGCATGAAACCTTGTTCTATGCAGACCTTATCATCGTAATAAGAACTATATTATTTTCTAAATAATTCTACATCCAACCTAAACATTTTGGATTGATTAACAATATATTTTTTATTGTTCGTGACTTAACCCTGCAGGAAACATGATTTCAGACTTTAGTAGACTGCTGCACTAAATTCGTGTGTGCTTCTATTCAGGACGATTCGTAAATCATTACATACAAATTTTCTTTTAGCCGGAACATGCTGTATCTTCACACTATTATAGTCTGTTGCTTGAGACTTTAATAATTACACCATTTACTGATTCTACTGCGACTGCTTCATTCGTACGATTTTAGAACACATCATGTGTCATAAAAATGACACACGATGTGTTCAATATATAGAGAGTTCATTTGTTTTGTGATTTGCTTTCATGTTCTTCTATGTTTTAGATATGAGCTGATTTATATAATATTGTTTAGAGGGAGAGAAATTGAAAATTGAGTATTTGAATTAGATTATTTAATTTTTGTTTATTAAACTTATTTTCATTTCATCTCTACTGCCGTTCCACTTTTATATGGTCCAGCAGTATCACATCTGATTCGAGAAGAATACCTCCTGTAGAATCTTACATATGAATCTCTTTGTCTTTGCTCTATATAGAAAATAGTATATTATTATGGATATTCATACACTGATATGTAACGAATTTACTTAGATGGAATAAATTACCAATCTGCTTGGCCATTGTAATTACTACGCACAACGCCATCCAATCAAGGTGAAAATTTTGCACGCAACAATCACAGCAGAAATCCCTAAATTAAGTTGAAAGGCCAGGTCTTGAACAACATTCCGATTGAAATTGCACCAGGAAAGGATAATATTGAGCATTGTCATAGAGAAATATTTTTCGAACTTGAAAGAAAATGAGCGACAATGAGGCAGAACCCACAGACTACGCACAAGCTGAACAACCTGCAGATATCCCAGATGAAGAAGAACCAATGGAAGAAGAACAAGGAATGGACGAGGATGACGATGATGAAGATGGCGACATGATGGATGAAGGAGACTTAGATGCAGAGAATGCAGAAGGAGGAATCCATCTTGTCAATGGTCAAAAAAAATCTGGTAGTGGAAGTGGATCAGGTCAACCAGATCGTGTAACAACACGGTATTTGACAAAGTATGAACGAGCACGTGTATTGGGAACAAGAGCGTTACAAATTAGTATGAATGCACCAGTCATGGTTGATTTGGATGGAGAAACTGATCCATTGAAGATTGCAATGAAGGAATTGCGGGAAAGGAAGATCCCAATCATCATAAGAAGGTATTTACCTGATGGAAGTCATGAAGATTGGAGTATTGATGAATTAATCGTTGATTAGTGATTTGATCTGTTGTGTTATCTAAACATTGTGCACAAATATTACGCAATTTATTTTTATAAAATATCTTTTAAAAGGAATGTATGAGTAAAGATTATTTCTTTCGTTAAATGGATGTTTTTTATTTTATTCTAAAACTAGAAGAAAAATTAACTACATAAAAAACGATCCTCCACTTGAAAGAAAAGCATCAAAAAATATTATTCCTACCCAAACGCTGAGGCAACTTCCAATCATTAATCCTGCAGCTATCCAGAAAGCAGTGTTACTTCCAACATTCAAATTTTGTTCCAAAAATTGCAATATTCGCCCACCAAAGGGTGCCATAATCACAGCCAAAATTAATCTTGGCAGCTTTGTTATTTGTGATCCCACATAGACAAAAGTCAAAACTCTGGAAAATTTCCATAGCGATATCTGAAAGGGTGTTTCCAAACCACCAGTATAAGGTGAGACAGTCACCCGCTTCCAAGATAACACCGTGGCCAAGGAATACCAAATTGCATTCAGCAAGCCATATGAGATGAGACCTGCTCTACCTGCTGATTTTAACTTTAGTGTTTGAGTTCGCATGATTTCTGTCCATTCCTTCATCCATTTCTTTTTCTTCATTGGAAAAAATTGTAAATCTTCAAATCGTTTTCTTAAAGCAAAAGATTTGAAAAGTGAGGATTGAGGAACTGTAGAAGAGAGCTGCGTAATAGAATCTAACAGGTCTTCTGTTGTTGGACGTTTCTGAGGCGCAATAACTGTACTTGCTGCCTTTATTGAGTCAATCGAGTTTTCTCGTTGAAGAGAAATGAATTTTGGGGTGTGTTTGCTCCGTAGTCTGATAGGAAGTTTCCTTGTTGAAAATTCTAAAGAATTGTAAGAAGAAATTAGGCTCAGAATCTCTTGTGTTTGTGTGTGACTCAATAAGCTATCAGGTTCTTCTTCGCCTGATTTTTGCAATAGGTGGGATATTATTTCAAATGGAACTTTATGGAGGACTGCAAATGCAAGTAGTTTACATGCAGTTTCATCAAAATATTCTTCCCCGTTCAATTTGAAGGCTATAGAAATGGAACGATGCTCTTCGTCTACAGCATCCAGTATTTCTTGAAAAATAAGTGAACTTTGTTTTTGACTAGTCACATCATCCAAATACATGCTAGTTAAGCGCGATAAAACGTTCGTTGTCTGTGGTGGGAGATTAGATCCTTTCCCTGGAAGGAAAGATAAAATAGATTCGTTAACAGCTCCGTCGTAAAATCCTATGTCAGACATGAGTATTGAGTTTAAGTTTTCGTCCTCAACTCCTTTCAGTCTCGAAAAAATAGAAATATTTCTACTTTTCCTTCCAACAGGTCGTATTTTCTTTGAGAGGGTGTCACCAGATACCTCTTGACGAATATAATTTATGGATGTTGTAATGGAAGAGAAGGTGTCATCCTCGAATAAAAGTGGGGGCGAAAAAGTCGAAAACGAATTCGATATTTGTTGTACTTTATTTCTCATACGTCTTCGTCTAGATCCAAAGATATAAAAAGACGAAAGATCTTGTGCTGCCATTTGTAATTTTCCCCGTGGCACTGGATATGCTAAACTTTGACTTTGCTTGCATTTGCTCAATACCATTACAAGAAGCAAAGCATACATGCAAAAGAAGCGATCGTAGCTTTTAGCAGTTTCCTTCATTATACTTTCTAAACTCGGTTCCTTTTCAATATTCTTTGTTCATGTCTTTCAATTTATTTTGTCACGGTAGTAGTGCTGATGTCCGACAATACATGACACCACAGAGTAAAATTGTTTCAGAGAATCTAAAATCCTGAGTAAGATATAGAGTACAAAGTAACTTACGGCTCATTATGTGACACAATTTAAAAGTGTAGGATCGTTTTTTGTTTTCGCCATGGAGAAACGTCACTCGATAGTTTTGACGCGTATCTAGCTAGATAAAACGCACAAAAATCAAAAAAGTCATATGAATATATATGATGTAGCATTGACAACAACTATACGACTCACAAATATACAGGAGTACATGGCTGATGATATGAATCTCCGCTTGCTTGAATACGCTTTGTCAAATGCATATAAGAAGGTAAATACCTGGTTGAATGATTGAACTTGTGGTAATTAAAATTTTATGGTGTTCGCATAATTAAATTTATGCATTTCATGATTAGAACATTCCACATTGTCAAAGCTATCACAATGATTCAAGAACATAGCTTTAATCTTTATATCCTTTACAACTTGTAGGATTTTGGGTTTTAGCCTAACGACGCGCACAATATCAACGTGATTGTATTCAATACTTTATCACAAGGTTGGTTTGTCTGATTGTACAATTTTTATTTCACAATAGTGATATTAATGAAAATGTGAAAAAAGGATTATTTAGGAGCTTATTTTCAAGTGCTCATGCAGATGATGAGCATATAATTGTTTTGAATACTCAGTCCTTTCCATCATTCTACTTCAGACATGAGAAAAAACTGATCATCTAACTTAGCAATGATAATTTTTATAAGATATGAAAGCTGTATTCATTAGTCTACTGATTTATTTTTATCTTTTATGTGAGTGTTGTGAAAGAAACTGCGAATGAAATAACGAAAAAATTGGATAAAGCGGCCCTTTCCATAGAGCGTATTATTTTTTATGTATAGTACGTTCTCTGCATGTATGTTTATCAAATTGGTTTTCAAAGTTTGTTATCATCATTTCGAGCTGATCAGCACAGTCAATTATTAAATTAATTAGAAGGATTGTTTCAAAAATATAGATAAATAACAAATCAATTACATGAATTCTTATTAAGTATGAGAATTACATAGGTTTTGAAGGCAGTTGAGGTCAATGTTAGCATCAACTCGTGATCTATCCATCGACAAGAAGCCAACATTTGAGATCGCTTCGTTTGATCATTCCAAAAGAAAGGAGCAATGTCAACGCAAACAACTCAAGAAATCACTTCCCTCCTTACAAAATTGTACACACTTCAAGAAGATGTAGGAGCTAAATCTAAAACCACTGATCTTGAAAAACAACAAAAAGCGACTACGACCAATGCTGTCTCAATGGGACTCACTCGAGGAGCCAAGAAAGCTGGATCACGCTTTATCGATATTAAATCCACCATTATCAATAGATTACAAACCGTGCACCAATTACTGGAACAAGAAGCTCAACGAAGCTCTGGAAAAACATCTGTTGCAAAAGGAAATAATCCAAAGGAAATTATCGCTGCTCAGGCAGAGATACGAGAGCAAATACGTCAATTGGGAGAAGAGTGGGGAGAATTGAATGCCTTGTATTCAGGTGAAGCGAAGAAACGTAAAAGTCGCTTCAGTAAAGAAGAATTAGAGGTACAGCATGCACTTGTTACGAAATTGCAAGTTGAGATTGATAAAGTAAAGAATGCCCAAGTGAAAGGTTATGGCAGAGCCAACACGGATGTAGCTACTACATTGAATACTCGGGCTTTGGCAGACTTGGATGCAACTCCTTTGTTTGCAAGAGGATCTTCTAGTAGGCCTTCTTCTGATCCGGGTGTTGCATTAACTGACAATCAAAGAATGCAAATCCAACAAATCGAAGATAGAGATGCTGACTTTGATCAACAATTAGATGCTATTGGTGAGGGAATAGGAGATCTGGCAGATTTGGCACAAATGCAAGGAGAGGAAGTCAAAAGACAAACAGCTATGCTGGATAATTTAGGAAATCGAATTGATAATGTCCATGAACATGTGACCAACGTAAATATGAAGATGAAAGAAACTTTGAAAGCAGTTGGACGCTCATCAGACAAAATTTGCGTGGATATCATGTGTATTGTAAGTAGATTTATTAAATTTATACATATCGAAATGGCTTCATGGTCTTTCGTTATTTTTGTGCTAATGAAAATATCATTTTTTCTATACAAAGGTGATGATGCTCGGATTTGGAGCTGTCATTTATAACATTGCTAAGAATGTTTAAGTGTAATTGTTTAACTAATAGAATGTCAAATTTTGAATACTTTATATCTTTGTAACAGTTATTTGACTAGAGTGAAACGAAGGAACCTCGAACCATCATTAATTTAATAGGCAGGATACTCTTTCTTTGATTGTCTCTATGGAACAGTAAAAAGTCAACTGAAAGATACAAAGCACCAAAATGCAATTTTACAAAGAAACATATATGGGGAGTATACTGTTTTCTACTTCATTTTTATTTATGATTACTTCGTTGTTACAATTGATGAAAGTTCCAAAACAACCTAGTTTATTTATACTGCCAATGAAGCATTCAACTTCTCTGCAATCGTCAATTGAGTCTTTGTAATTTGACTCAAATAAGAAACCATCAATAAATCTTGCAAGCTATCGTTAAACATTTTATCAAATGCTTGAGGGCGAATACGAGGAACTGAGCTGAGTGTATCAGCAATGGTTCTGCCGATAGCATCATCTGCGGGAATGGATCCATCAACAACAGAATCAACGTATGAAGATGCAGTTTCTAGCATGGAATATAGTTTCTCCATGGAAAGTTGGAGAGTTGTGGCAGGATCAGTCTCCAAGGGTGTGGGTTCGACTTTCTTTTCTTCTTCTGTTGATGCAGAAGTAACAGTATTGGAATGACGAATCATGTGATCGATGCAAATGCGTTCGCTTTCAGTAGGCTTGATGGCTAGACGAATCTCGTGAAACAAATTTGCAAGAGGTTCTCCCTTCACCTGTACTGGTGTACTTTGAAAAGCTTTCAAGCTGATGGTATCTTTGACCAAACTAGTATCTACCACCAAATGCACAGGATCTTCGTCACATTCAACAGCATAAAATTCATGAATGAGTGAGCTAGTATCTGCAATGCATTTGTAGGAGGAAATTAAAGGAGGATTTCCACTGCCATTTCCTTCAGCTGATTGACCTTCCATTTCTTCTTCGACAGGCAATGCCGTAGCGTACCATCCTACTACTACCTCTTTTCGGTTGGCACGCAAATGCAAGGAAAGCATCTGTCGATTAAAATCCTTTCCAATGGCAACTTCATCTCCGCGCTCGGCGTGAGGAACAGCAAAGCAGTTGGTAACTTCAACCACATTTTTTCCGTTTGATCCGATGTAACGTTTTCCCAAAAGTGTTCCGATAACACGACCCGATCCTTCTTGACGACGTGTATGGTGGTCCAGAATGGAAAGAAGGACCAGTGGATGTACCAGAGCTTCCGTTGAAATAGACGCAGCACCCGGTTTCCCTTCTGATGACGTTGTAATTGAAGTGCTGTGGTTTTGAGGGACGGTTTGTGTTTGTTGCACTAAAAGAGCTGGTTGGGAGCCGAAAGTAGAAGGTAGTTCCATATTATCGAATTTTCAAATTTTGTTTGATACAATCAAATAAATGAAAAATGACTGCTGTTGCTTGGGGATGTAAAGACTTTCTTTCCAACAAATCTTCTCTTGCTTGAATCTATCAAACTCCTAACTCTACCAATTCATCGACGATTTCCTTTCCAAATTCGCCTTTTCCAATTACGATAGCAATATTCATATTGGTTACTATACTGTACTCGATTTTACTTATTTTCGCGGCCGGGAAACCTACACGTTGAGAAACCATACATGGGCTACGTATGCAAATTAATTTCGAAAAAGAGGATCGCCACGAGCATTGCACTCAACACCTATTACCACCTCCAAAAACTCTCGCGGACAGCCAACGAAAATGCAACGTCGTAAACAACTCAACATTCCTAAATTCTACGTAGGATTGGTCCTACCGTTTTTGACCATTTGTGTTCTGCTGAGAGCACGGGAATACAATTTTGGGAAAGGACACCTGCCGTGATTGGAACCAAAAAGCATGATATCGTCAAATATTTTTCACAAAATAAAGGTTATGATGTTCTTACAGCAATAATGGACATTCATGTTTTCAACAGTCACTCCTCCATCATATCCCCTCTAGTTGGTAGCATTCAAAGAAATCAGTTCATAACAAATAAATCTATTTTACTGGTCATTTAAACCCTTATCATTCCCATTTAAGATCATCTTCAAGTATGCTTCTTCAGTTGCCAACTCTACATCAGAATCATTCTTACTCTTAGCGGCATGTGTCTATTTTCAATGATGCATGTTTCTTTCCCGCCGTAATGATTGCACTGACATGTATCAAACTACTCTTATCATTGACAATGTTATTGAGTTCCTCTTCGCAAGCAATTCATTATCCCACCATAACTTCTATGTGTCCAAATATGGATGATCTTCCTTTATAGTGTCTTTCAAGAATGAACCTGTTGGTATACATGATTATACACAATGCGACTGGTTTCTTATACAATAGTCGAGAGCAATATTTAATCATATTTGAGCAAAGAGTTCCTTGTCTTATTGTAGAAGTCTCTGACTTAAGGTCAGTGTACTACTGTATTTTCCTTGTATTCAAATAAATAGGTAGCACTATAAGCATTGAACCCAAATAATTATATGATTAAAAGAAAAACTTGAAACAGCAGTGGTGAAAGCGCACTGTGACTTGGGGTAAATAGAAAAATAGCAGATTTATTCTTTTGGAAAAGAAAGAACTCAATAACAAAGATAAAGTAGTTTAGCTCATATTATGAAAAACGAAACAAGGACTAAGAGCAAAGAAAGACATACACTCTACTACCAAGGGTGGGAGAACTTTAGAAGATAGGTTATTTCAAGTAGTAACCAGAGCTTCAACAAGAGAAAGTAATGCAGAAAGTAAACTGAGTCCTAAACCCAAGAAGACCTATAAAAAAAGGAAGCTAAGAACAAGAAACTTGAAAAGGTACAAGAAGGAGACGCAAAAAAAATCCTGATGGAATTCCTAAAGATGAGTTTCCTGAAGAAATTGCGAAGCATTTTGTTGTTACCTACGGATATAAGTCAACCACTGCAATTTCAAAGATAAAAAATATGCTAAAGGAAAGAAGTTGCCAATGTTTCCTGACGCAATAGGACAAATCCTTGAAGACAACCAATATCTGGAGGACTATAAATGATGTCTTAGTGAGTGAGTTTTTGAAATACAAACAACAAATCTCAAGATACAGACCATAAGTACCTGATTGAAACCACAAAAGTATACATGAACAAAAAGGCAACTAGCGTGACCAAGATGTAAACCAAGTGCCAAAAATTGTGGCTGGACTATGACATAAAGCTGTCGAAAAAGAGGTCAAAAATGTCAGAATTGCGTTTCGACTTTTGGAAAAGGATGAGCACTTACCGGTAGGTTCAAAGTTGATACCCCATCATATAATATTTGATGTTAAATCAGACCTTACTAGAAACGCTAGATTAGTGGCAGGAGGCCACCGCAATCAGGTACCAGCTCACACAACTTATTCTTCTGTAGCAGGGAGGGATAGTGTGAGGTTGGGATTTTTGTTAGCAGATTTGAATAATTTAAAAATATTAGCCTGCAACATTGGTAATGCTTACCTAAATGCACCAAACAGAGAGAAAGTGCATGTTGAGGTAGGAAAAGAATTATTTGCTTCAGAAAATGAGGGTAAATATGCCACTGTAGATAGAGCCCTATATCGCCTTAAATCCGCTTCGGCTGTATGGAGAAGTCACTTTTCCGATACAATTACAAAAGTATTTGGATACTCACTTACCCATGCTGATTATGATGTATACATCAAAGCCTGTACTTGCAATGACGGTACAAAATATTATTCATACCTCATCATTTATGTCGATGATGTTCTCTGCATAGATGAAAACCCAGAAGATGTAATAGATAAAATTGTGTCTGTTTATAGGGTTAAAGAGGGCAGTGTTGAAAAACCAAAGACCTATTTAGGGATGAATATAAGAAAATGGGTAAGACAATCTGCAAAAGGAGATACCTTACATTGTTATGCTTTAGGCGCTGACACTTATGTTAAAGAAGCGCTATGTATTGTGAAAAATTTATGTGCAAAAAATAAGCTGAAATTTTATCCAAAAACAAAATCAAATGCAGTTCCACTTACATCAGTAGCATGTCGACCAGAATTGGATGATTCTGAATTCTGCAATGAGAATAAGATAACTATATTCCAGAATCTCATTGGAATGCTGCGCTGGATGTGTGAACTTGGAAGGATCGACATTTTGTGTGAAACTTCAATCCTCTCACAATATCTTGCGAGACCTAGAATAGGTCATCTAGCTCAAGCAATAAGCATTTTCGAATAATTATAAAAGTATGATAATGATTGGATGGTCATGGACCCCTCAGATTACGATATAGACTGGACGCCGATCAAAGATGAACCAAATCCGGGAGAAAGGACAAGGACAATGCAACAGATATACCCTAATGCAGTAGAAGAGGAGCCGCATAACAAACCTATATCACTCGGAAAAGCGTCAATATCAATGCCTTCGTGGATGCTGATCACGCTGGAAATAAAGTAACTAGGCGTTCTCATATGGGCATTATTATATATTGCAACCGTTCTCCAATTTTGTGGTTCTCCAAAAGACAAAATACTGTGGAAACATCCACTTATTCGTCAGAGATCATAGCCTTGAAGATCACCATAGAAATGGTAGAGGTTTTCAGATATAAATTGAAGATGTTTGGGGTTGGATTGAAAGGACCAGCTAGAGTATTTTGTGACAACATGGCTGTGGTGTTAAATTCCTCGTTTCCGGAATCAACACTGACGAAGAAAAATGGTGCAGTGGCCTATGGAAAAAATAAGGTCAAGTATTGCTTCAAAAAATTGCGAAGAGCTAAGCTAATAAAATGCACAATGAATTGATGTTGGTGGAGGAGCGTGTTGAAAATAATAAAGATGACGTAACAGGAAAAATAAATACCGCCAAAACAGAGAGCAAGAAAGTTATAGTGAAGAGAAGCTATGCTGACACAGTTAAAAGTAAAAGTTAAGCGGCATCAGGTATGAAATAATATTATATTGAAGGTATATCCAAATACCTCTATACTTAGTAATATAAATGAGCGGACATTGGCCGCTCATAAATTAAAATAATTCAAACAGTTTATTGGAGAAAGTAAATTGACTATTTTGAAAACATACTCACATGGTTCGGAGATTGATTGTCGAAGACAGTTGGAGTGGATTGTTTTCCAAAATAACATTATTTTTATTTACAGATTTATGGAAAATAACAGGAACACCGAGAGACTATTGCAAGCATTACAACAACTCAGCTTGGCAGAAGATAATCTAAGACAAGTTTTGTTAGATATCAATCAGGAAGGAACTGCAGTTAATCCAGAAGGAGAAGCTGTTAACAGAGCAAGACAATATAGAGTTCCAAGAGGACCCCGAGTGTTGTCTTACTCAAGAATCAGAATTGGAGAAAGAGTCAACATCTTAAATCCATCTGAACATCAGGAAACAACAGGAGAAGTAATCGGAGCTACGATTACAGGTTTCATACGCGTGAAAACAAGCAACGGAACAATTGTGAGAAGACTTCCAAAGAACCTATCTAGGCAACAACAAAATGAATGAGAACAACAACGCCATACTGCCTGTAACAAGGTCTAGAGGCAACGATCAACAAGGAAGGAGATTTAAGTTCCGTGGAAGCAAAGGAGTTTCATCCACTGCTTTCAAAGGAATGGTTTCCGAAATGAACGGCCAAGTTTTCCAGTTTAGAACGGAGAGGAAACGAAAAGATCAGTTTTATAATACATTAGAATCATTGAAGATTTATGCATCTGTTAAATTTTCAGAGGATATTGCTTACCTAGATCCGCTATTTCGAAGGTTGCGTAAACCAAGCATCACACCACCAAATAAATCGGAAGCAACGGTCATCGAAGACGAAGATGACGAAGAAACTGTGATACCAATCGATAAACTAGATGTCGAAGTATATAAGGAACGTATGAAAAGGTACGACAAAAAGGTAGAAAGGTTAGAAAGTACATTGCGTGCTTTGTACAACGTGGTATGGGCACAGAGAAGTGACTTACTCCGTAACCAACTCAAAGGAACTCCCAGATTTCGACACCATTGAAGACGACGCCGACATCACTACCCTGTTGAAGGAAATTAAGAAAGCGTGTCGTCATGAGATTGAAAATAAAGTAAACCCATATGATTAACTCGATGAAGTCCAGCGGCAATTTTATGTATACCGCCAGGCCCCAGAAGAAAAGAATACAGTGCATTTAAAAAAGTTCAAAACGTACATTGAGATTTTGGACCATTATGGAGTAACAATGTTCGAAGACGAACTTCTGATTGCCTCGTACAACCGTGCGCAAGAATGCGCGACTATTCTTTTAATGCATATGGACAAATTAATATGGCATTTGGTATATTTCATAGTGCACTGATGCACTATTGTAAACATTTACAGATGTAAGCTAGTACAAGAAAAATATCTTACTACAATTTGTTTTGGTACGCACTTTTAATTTTGCTATTACTATTTTTTTTAAATGCATTTGCACTCTTCATTCTTGCACTTGCACCTATTTCTTTTTGTTTCAACTAAATTTTAGATTTTGTTCCCAACTAATTCAAAAATAGATTTATTTCACATAGACTATTCTGTTATAATCATGTTCATAGAAAATATTTTTTTCAGGTTTATCTATTTTTAGTGTATCACAATAGTGCCGCTTCTATGAAATATTTGTCCAATAAGTGAAAAAAATTTATAGCTTACACTTAACTTTTGTTTATTTATATTCCCATTCTGAAAGTAATCAGGAATGCATCAATAATATTTTATAGATAAAAATATTCATGTGTAGATCTTTCAAGTGTGTTGTTTGCAGATCGACTCCCACCACAAACATTTTTTCACGTCATAGCAAAGTCATTTATTTTTTATTCAGGAACAATATGTCATGAGCGTGTAGAAATATTTCAGTCTAACCCCCCTCTTGACATACAAATGCTGAAAGAATGGCAACGTTTTTTTTGCACACCAGATTAAGATTTTTTGGCAGGTTGTGTTTTTGTATTCTAAAAAAATGCATACTCCATACAATTTTATTGATGCATTATTTTTCTGTGTTTTTAGTATTTATTGGTATGCAAATTTCTGTTTCTTATTTGGATGCATTATTTCTTTAAATGCTTCTATCGACTTATTACGAACCACAATATAATAATGAAGAATGTTACACAAATAAAAATATGAAAATACACAAATGTGGATAATTTATTTTTCGAAAATGGACAATTAATGCGCATAATTCTATTTTTGAAATCTGATTCAATTAGCGCACTATGTATTCAAAAGTGTGTGACAAATTTATTTGTCACGCACTCTTGCGCACGGTTACGAGGTGAACATGAGAAAAAGAACCACCCAGCGAAATCAAACAATGACATCAAAAACATCGTACGAAGCAAGAAACTTGCAATTTGTTTCATCAGGAGGTCGAATTAAAAGTGTGCTCACCAATTTTGGACATTTTTAGAGACTCTTTTCTCATGAACCAGGATTTATGTCCTAATAACTTGGAAGAATCTTATGCATTAATCCAAAACCATAGTTCAAGCAAGAAGATGAACAAACAAAACATCAAGAGCAAGAATCATGAAGACAAAGGAGTGGCAAACCGAAGAAATGTGAAAGCAAGCAAAAAGGACACAATAAATTGTGTTAATCAAGTTATTAATATTTACAATTCTAGAGGAATTAATATTAATTAAATAAATGCAGACAATGAATTTGAATGCATACGAGAAAACGTAAGGCCAACCATTTTAAATACGGTAGCCGCCGAGGAACACGTCGGAATTATCGAAAGAGCCATACACACAAACAAAGACGATACAAGATGTCACTTCCTTTCACCCATTATCCCATTGCAATGGTGGAAGGAGCGCAGAAGAATTCAATATACCGCAGGAATAAAAAATGGACTCTCCAAACATCTCAGCCCAGAAACTTTGATTGTCGGAACTCCTGCCCCTGATCTTAATGAAATAATAAAATTAAATTTTGGTGATTATGTGCAAACATATGATGGCGAGACAGACAGCTCAAACAAGTCAAGATACATAGGAGCAATCTCCCTCACCTTCTGGACATGGTAGCTGGTACTTCATGTCACTATTATCAGGCAAGAAGATCCATAGCAACTTGTGGAAGAGCCTGCCAGCGACTGAGGATGTGATCCAAAGGGTGAACCATCTGGCGATGGAACAAAAGCAACTGGCTGTCGACTGCAATTTCAAATATGAATTTAGTGGAGGAGGAGTAGTAGATCATGACAGCGATGAGGAGGAAAGTGATAACGAAATGAATAAGAAAAGTGAGAATCAATATGAAAATATAAATTCGTCTTTACAAAATAATAGCGAAAATGAAGTAATGACAGTAAATGAGATAATTACTGACCAGGATGATGAAATATATGACGGAAATAATGCAGAAACTTTATTGGATCAAACGGAGACACCTGTGGAAGAAGAAGAAAATGAAGAAATTGATCAACCTGTTGATGTTTACGAAATTGAAAGGGAAGAAGTGAGTGTACATCTACCAGATGATGCATGGGAAATGGATGATGATCAAGGAGCGACAATGACCATCGTTGATGAGCCGGAAGGTGTTGAAGAAGCGACAACAAGTGACGAACTAGTCGATACTCAAGAATCAGATATTTCAAGCGACCAAACAGGAACTGGTATGATTTTGAGGAAAAGACCAACAGTAGATTATGCTTCTTTGCACAAAAGAGGGGTCGCACACATGCAAGTCAAAGGAGCGAAGCAATTCGTAAAGAAAGTGAAGAGAATAAACAAAGAATTGAAGAAGAGGTACATCATAGTGAAAGACATGTTTAAAAAGGTAGTTGCCATCACTATGATGGCACAGATTAAATCAGCATCGAAATACAAATAAGTTTCGATGAAAGAGAGAATAAGGAGGTACGGAAAATTGGCTATTAAAGCCGTGTTAAAAGAGTATGCGCAACTTGACAACAAACGCATTTTCAGACCAACCAAAGCATCAACACTTACCGTGAGTCAAAAAAGAAATGCTTTAAATTTGTTGACAATTGTGAAATTCAAGCGTAACGAAACCGTTAAAGGAAGGGCATGTGCAGACGGGCGAAAAACAACGTTTGTACATCATATCGAAGGAAGAATCGACGTCACCAGCAGTACAATTGGAAAGTATACTTATGATTCTAATGATAGATGCATTAGAGAGACGTGACGTAACTACGTGTGATATCGTAGGAGCGTACTTATTTGCAGAAATGGACGAATTTGTGTTGATTAGGTTGTCAGGAGAGTCTGTAAATATCATGTGTGAAACTAATCCCAATTACAGGGAATACGTCACTTTCGAAAAAGGAAAGCCTATACTACATTTACAATTAGTTAAGAGCTTGTATGGTTGTATTAGATCAGCGTTGTTATGGTATGAAGAGTTATTTGAACAATGCTTCAAGTTGAACCCCTATGACCCCTGTGTGGCGAATAAGAATATAAATGGAAATCAATGCACCATATGTTGGTACGTTGACAATTTGAAAATATCACACGTGGATGATGCGGTCGTGACGAAAGTGATAGAAAACATAGAAAAGAAATTTGGTAAGATGGCAGTAAAAAGAGGCCTAAGTCATACTTTTGTTGGCATGGATTTTACATTAACTGGAGATGGAAAGGTAAATATTTTTATGAAAGATTATATCGAAGAATGTATGGATTCTTTTGAAGAATTTGGTGAAAAAATTAAAGGCAGAGGAAATACACCGGCGGCGAATACTTTGTTTGAAGTGAAAGAAGAATCTAAAGAATTAGATGACGAAAAAAGTGAAGTGTTTCATCATATTGTTTCCAAATTATTATATGTTTCAAAATGGGATTGATTTAGCAATTTCATTTTTATGTACTCGAGTGAGTAAGAGTACAAAGAGGATTGGGATAAGTTGCGTAGGTTATTGGTATATTTTAAAAATACCATGGATATGCCTAGAAAGATAGGAGTGGATAATTTGGATGTTCTGCATACCTGGGTTGATGCATCGTACGCTATACACGAAGATATGAAAGGTCATACTGGTGGCGTGACGTCAATGGGTACAGGCTGTGTCCATCACAAAAGTGGAAAGCAAAAGTTGAATACAAAAAAATCGACAGAAAGTGAGGTAGTCGGAGCTAGTGACTAAGTAAGTAAGTAAGTAGAAATTATATTTTAAGTGCTATAGGCTAATATGTAAACAGGGAATAAAAAATGCACTGGCCCAAAAATTAAGACCGATATTTTTCAGGCGGCAAGGAAGCCGCCTTTTTTAATACAATATATTTGTGATTCAGTTCCCGTTTGTGACGCAACCTGTCTTTAACCTTGCTAATCGTTTTCCGTTTGCCCGTTTGAATTTTTCCGGTCCCGTCTTTCCTAATTTTTCTATTTTCACTAGCTGAATCCCGTATCCCTACCGAGTTACTCATTTTCCTTTTTTGACACTTTCTGTTCACTTCAAATTTTTCTACAATTCTTATTGGTGGGAGTTTTTTATCAATTTTTGGTTTGGTATGTGAAAATAATACCTCCACCTGTCTTCTTTTGCTTCCATCAATATTCGTTTCCATTTCTAACATTTGCGGTTGCGGGTCGGAGCTAGTGACTACCTCCCTTGGACTATATGGTTAAAAATATTTTTGGAACAACAAGGGTACAAATTAAATACTTGTTATTGCTATCAAGATAACGAAAGCACGATAAGATTGATTAAAAATGGAAAGAAATCAAGCAGAGGCAAGACCTGCCACATAAATATTCGTTATTTCTTCATAGTGGATGTTATAAAGAGGGAGGGGTTGACTGTTAGGATGTGTAGATCAGAAAGGATGGTGACTGACTACTACACCCAGCCCCTGCAAGGCAAGTTATTCAGAAAGACGAGGAGGGATAAAATAATGGGACTTGTCCCTATGTTGGCGGAGGAGCGTGTTGAAAATAATAAAGATGATGTAACAGGAAAAATAAATACCGCCAAAACAGAGAGTAAGAAAGTTATAGTGAAGAGAAGCTATGCTGACACAGTTAAAAGTAAAAGTTAAGCGGCATCAGGTATGAAGTAATATTATATTGAAGGTATATCCAAATGCCTATATACTTAATATAAATGAGCGGACATTGGCCGCTCATAAATTAAAATAATTCAAACAGTTTATTGGAGAAAGTAAATTGACTATTTTGAAAACATACTCACATGGTTCGGAGATTGATTGTTGAAGATAGTTGGAGTGGATTGTTTTCTAAATTAACAAAGAATACGATATTTCAGTCAATTTCTGCGTTGCGTCCTTAGAAATCGAGGGGAATGAGAAAATATAGTGTTATTATGATTACACGAGCATGAATATTGTGTATGTTTGTTTCTGATATAGTTTACAGTGTTTCCTCCGGCAGTAGACTGTGCTAGGGCCCGGAGTTTCACTAGCTCATCTCCCTAGGACATGTGGGCCGATTTCGCCTTACTTTATTGCCGTGAGGCGT
>Ga0209092_10002159_pt1 | contig 18327 bp, 16 predicted proteins | sample FraStrMetagenome_FD_187446 | JGI IMG/M metagenome (GOLD analysis project Ga0209092, IMG submission 187446) | Marine eukaryotic phytoplankton communities from Arctic Ocean - Fram Strait ARC3M Metagenome (SPAdes) (version 2) | ecosystem: Environmental > Aquatic > Marine > Oceanic | place: Fram...
ATCGCTCCGAGCGATTAACGGGCTCTATAACCTGATATAGGGTGATAACCAGATTGATTTAAATAGAGTGAGAGGTTATTACACTATACTATGAATAAATATCCTACATACGTCGTACACTACAACATTTCAACTAAGAAAAGAATTGTTTTGGAAATAAATCCTAATTATTTATATAAAATCGTGCTTGGGTAGATCAATTCGAAAGGTCAGGTAGGTTATCTACGATCCGAAGTTGGCTGAACCTTCCACTGACTTCGGGTGACGACGCAAGGCAGGCTTCAAAATAGAAAAGAGTGAAGCTTAAGTTGTTTTTATTGCAATTCAACTGCCTCCCAATCACACTTTCATTGAAAATATATAGATAAAATAACATGTGGAACGGTGCAGTCACTTAGAACTGTGGACATTTTTAAATTCGCCACCTTCTTTATTATGGAGTCTTAGATATTTATTTTTCGGAATTTACTTACGAACGTACGATTTCTTTTTTCAATTGTTGATTCAATTCCTGTTGAGAGCCGACCTCGACTTACTCTGCACCATCTTGTTGCTTAACAAAATCAATTGATTGCTACCATTCAAGAAACACCATAGAACACCTTCATAGATAAATAAATGCAGCAATGTCTGCAAGGCCACCAAAAGATAGACCCATAATGAAACTTTCGGTTTCTTTAATAGAAACATATAAGCAAATAAATAGGGTAAGTTTCAAAGAGAATAAAATTGGAGGATTTTCTCTTCTTGTAAGACTCATAAATCTAACATCATTTACCGAATACAAATAACAAAAGTCTTATTATGAGGAAAGAGATTCGAAGAGAGTCTCAAAAAAGCACACATCTTCGCTTCAAGGGCCAAACAATAACGGTTGGGATGATGAAAATTTTGACTACATTCTTACCAATGGGGAAATAATCAATGGGAGATATATGATCAAAGAAAAGATAGGGAAGGTGAGAAGCCCGAAACGACAAGAGCTACCTCGCAAGATTATTTTTATAAGGTACTAAGAGTGCTAAACTTTCCTTCTTTTCGCTATTCACAGGGATCATTTGGTCAGGTTGCCCGCGCCATTGACACAATAACGAACAAAGAAGTGGCGATTAAAATCATCAAAAGTAAAAAACCTTTTATCGTTCAGTCAAGAACTGAAATAGAGTTATTATCCTCTTTATCTGCAAATGCTGAACAAAACAATATAGGTAAGCACATCTGATTCCGATGTAAAGATTTTTTGAAACATATGAATTTCCTAAAATAGATATTTTTTCTTTGTATTTCTTAGTCCGCCTTTTGGCTCACTTCATGTATAGACACCATCAATGCTTGGTTTTTGAAATGCTCTCTTTGAATCTTTACGAGCTACTGAAAAATACCCAATTCAATGGAGTTTCTTTAATTTTGATACGAAAATTCGCAAAGCAAATATTAAAGGTAAGCTTAACTGCATCTCTCATACCATGATGTTTATTGTTTCTTACTCTTTTTGGTATCATACGCTCCTAGTCATTATCTTTCTTAAAAAAGCCCGATATCAACATTATTCATTGTGATTTAAAGCCTGAGAATATTTTGCTTCGACACCCAAAACGTAGCGGCGTCAAGATAATTGACTTTGGATCATCTTGTAAATCGAACAAGCGCATGTATTCCTATATACAAAGCAGGTTTTATCGTGCTCCTGAAATTTTAATGGGGTTACCTTATACAGCAGCTATTGATATATGGAGTTTAGCTTGCATTCTTGTGGAAATGCATACAGGTGAACCTCTTTTTTCTGGTTCCGATCAAATTGATCAAATGCATAAAATTGTATCGGTAAGAATTATTTTATATCATACAAAATCAAATATATCGATCTTCCATACTCATTAATTTATTCCTTCACTTACTTGTATTATAAAGATACTGGGGATGATACCTTCCACAATGATGGAAAAAACAAATGAAAAAAATAGGACGCAATACTTTGGAAAAGATGACATTGGTTGGTATTTAAAGAAAAAAAAAGGTAATAACAATACACGAAAACAAAGAATAGTCCATCCTGACGATATAGACACAAAAAATGCCCTTTCAGAAATTATTATCGAAGAATCAAAGAAAAAGAAACAGAATATGCATAATGAGCCTGAACATTCTTCTTACAATTATGGTTTGTTTATAGACATGATAGAAAAAATGCTCAAATATGACCCATCAAATAGATTAACACCAGATGAAGCTCTGAAACACCCTTTTATCATTGAAGGAGATATGATACGCTCTTCTTCTCGTCCAAATGTGAGGCGATCGAGGCGCTCTTAGATTTTGTGTAAGCTGCTACTTTTGAGACAGAGTAGCGATCAGTTTTCAGCTTCATTCTGAACCTTAATCAGATTGAATCAAAAATACTTTGTCTTTTTGTCAATTTATTTATAATGACAGTTGCTCGGGACCTGGCGAGAACCATCTCTTCATTTATAAAAGCATCTTGGCTATGCATATACGCTACATGATCATCTTAGAAGTTGCTAAGGCATGCCATTTGAACTCTTAAAGAGCACAAATTTTGAAAGGACATACGGCAGAGTATCTCCCAATGTGCAAATAATAGGATCAAATTTTGTATTATAATCAATCATGCTTGTATCAGTCACGCAGATAATAAATATTTTTTTGACATGATCAATGATCCAGTAATATTTCAGCAGTCGCATCCTCAAGAGTACAGCTCCTGTACACAGACGAATGTGCATATTATGATTGAAAATAGAAGAATTTCATTTTGAATATTTGTTCTGCATTGCGGAAAGGTTGAAAAATCAGTATCAATCAGCAAAGATCAGTGCAATACTGCTGTTCGAATGGCGCAACATGTAACTCTGAATGTTTCCATTTATTTGACGGTTAATAATTAAAATAATTATCGCAGAAACCCTCTCATAATTCCGGAACAAGTTCATTTTTTAGTATTTAGTTATAGGATCCATCATTGACTTCCCAGATGAAACAGCAGCAGTGTTTTTGAGTGTTTTTTCTTCTTATGATGTCGTCATATCTTCCTCTAACCAATCATCATATGTAAAGTGTTTTGTAGGTTGACACGTAGACTTTCTCAAATGGAAAAAAGCAATTTCTAAATGAGTCTGATTCGAATAAATTAATTACGGCAGGAAGGGTCATGCTGTCATTTTCTGCAAAATGACGTAATTTTAATTGATCAGAACTTTGGAGTTGTTCTTTTAAAAAAAATTGTGTCACTCGTATCAAAACACTTTGACTTTACTTTACTCCATATAAACTCTACCGCACTATAAGCAGAATGACAGAAGCTTCATAAAAAAAGGGATTTGACTGGGAAATGCAGCAATTTCTTACATCTTTGATGTACAATTGTATATTGATCCCACGTAACAAAATTCTGTCGAGAGCAATTTCCTTCTGATTCCAATTCATAATTTTTCTTGATTAAGAATAATGAAACGTCAACAAACGAAGTGTCTCGCTTACATCGCATTTCCTCTCCTTTCCAACCACGCCTTCGCCTTCACTCCAAATTTGAGACAAAAATATTTGGAAACTAATGTGCGAACCAATTTTAACACTATTTTATATTCTGTCTCAGGCAATGATAAATCCACTTCTGATAGTTTCATGTCAAGGGCAAACAACGAAAAACGTACATGTATCAAACACTTTCTGACACAGAGTTCAGTCCAATCGTTCATGGTAAGTAGCGGTGTATCCAAATTTCTGAAACAACGAAATAAATTTAAATAGAACATGATGCATAATCTAGTCGTTTGTTTTAGTTTTTGCTTGAGCAATGCCGTGACCAACCCACCATCAACTGGATGGAAGAATTCAGTGGTACACCGAATCTTTTGAAATATCACGGGACAGGCGGTTTTGATACTGCTCGATTCAAAGATTGGGATTCGCTTTTGTTGGAGATGATTGAACAGAAGCAAGAAAAGCTAGTCATAAAAGCTAAACGTAGAGGCCCAATAAATCCATACTTAAAAGTAAGTGAATTATAAAAGCTTCTAATTCCCTTGCTGTGACTGAATCAATGTGTGAACTAAAATGTCTACATAAAATTGCTCCACATGATACAGCCAAGACCTGTAGAATTTCATATTGAAATTGATCCTCCTTCTCTTGCAAGTCGCATTTTATCTGTTCGGGAACAAATTTCCAAAGAATGGAACAAAGATCTTGATCTTGTGATAAGGTCAGGAGAATTCATACTTGATTCTTATTTTTTCAATGTCGCAAATGAAAGGGATAATGAAGAATTTGAGCCCAATGAGAATGATGATATTGATGATTACAGGGAAAGAATCAATAATACCCTTCAAAATAAAAAATCGGAGGTATTTGAGCGTTCAGTAACTACGATGATGAATAATCTTAACCCATATGAAGACATGAATTCTTCCCCTTTTCGGAAAGGAAATTTTGATCTTTTACATCTTCTGGCAACCCAGGCAAGTGTACATCGAGTCTTGCGTGAGTTAAAGCTCCAGGGTTCGGAAAGCGAAGCTTCCTTCAACTGGTTACGTAATTTTTACTGTGAACGAATTCCAACGTTTTTTGATGGAAATCAAAAGTATTTTAGGTATGATGATTTCATTGAAGAATTATTACAATCTACTCCTACCGTTAAAAGTGAAAGCGACGGTAAATTGTCTATTGTAGATCCAGTTGGTTTGACAGAGAAAATTATCCGAGTTCGAGGCACTGTTGCCAGAGAATGGAAAGAAATAATGTTGAATATACCCAATGACCACACTGATTTGCGCCGAACATTGCTTTGTAAACAAATGCAATTTACCATTAAAGAGTCTTCAGTCAGCATTGGGGAGTTTGAGTAGAATAATGTTGGTAAGAAATGCATATCCTTTGTGTCCTCATACAACATTCTTTCATTTATTCAGAGAAAGGTCAATTTATCAGAACCCCAGCTAAAACAAAAACAAGCCATTGATCAAATATATAGCTGGCGTATAGAAGAAACATATTAAGGAATTCTATTTCTCAATTGATGCAAGTATAAAATACAATTTTGCCAGTGTTGACATAGATAAACGAGATGGTAAAAGTATAACAAGAAAAATATTTTAACACAGCATATGTAATGCAATGATTATCATATCTCCACCTGCAATAGATATTTTTATCAAACGAGTTATCATCATACGGCAATCTTTTTAATTTCTTGCTGATTCTTGCAAAAATGACTATAATGTTGAGAGAGAGCCAACATGGATCACGCTGAAAGCATCTCTATTGACTGAAAACAACGTTAAGTAAAAATTAATTTACATCGTTTACTAAGCTTTCACCAGTGTTATTTCAATCAATTATCTTGAAGTGGTATAATCATCATGCATATATACTTCTATTAGCAAATTGGTTATTTCGAATATGCGAAAGTGCCTAAAATAAGACAGATCATTCTCATTTTAGGGTGCTTAAATCCTCCCACGAAAGTCTCTTATTAATCAATTTCAAACGAAAAACGAAATGTCAAAATGTGCGGGAACAGTCAAGTTTTCTAAGATTTTTGTATCTGAATCGCTCGTATAAATTTTAATTAATATAACCTTGTGATTATCTCGCTTAAGTAAATTTGTATACTAGAAGTATTATTTTAAGTAATGGATATAATGGTTTGCTTAGTAGTCTCTTTGACTTGGAAATTTTCGATATGTAATTTCCCTCATTCTTGATGATAATTTCATGGAAATATATTTGAAGGAAGTGTGGGCATCATGGGAGATACGATAAGTGCAATCGTCTTTCGTCCACCGAGACCAACACCAATAAGATCAGATCGTCATTTTTGGTTAAAAATAGATGATGAGGGAAATCGAGTTCCTGCTTTTTTCATCAAAAAGAGAAACGCTAGAGTAACCCTTTTGTTTTCACATGGTAATGCAGAAGATTTGGGTATGTTGTATCATCGAATGAAAGACCTAGCTAGAGCGTTGAAAGTAAATGTTATGGCTTATGAATATAGTGGATATGGATTAAGCACAGGTATGTCTAGTGTGAATTCAAAGATTGACATCTATATTGGACTCTAACATTATTCTCCTGTTTTTTGAACAATAAAGGCGAACCAAGTGAAGAAAATTGTTACAAATGTATAAATGCAGCATATCACTTCTTACGGCATGTTCGTAATATAGAACCTCAAGAAATTGTCCTCTATGGAAGATCAGTAGGATCAGGCCCAACATGCTACTTAGCTGCAAAAACAGCAGAAGAAGGCAACTCAGTCGCTGGAGTTATACTTCATTCACCATTTTTGAGTATTTTTCGTGTTGTTGTTGATTTTGGGTTCTCCATGGCTGGTGATATGTTCAAGAATATACAGTAAGTGCCCTTTATGAATTTGTTCTCCTGATAAGCTTTGAATCAATATTTTCACCTTCTATGATGCTTGTATATCATAACCTCTCTACATTCAAGCCGCGCACCAAAAATAAGGTGTCCGGTACTCATCATCCATGGAACAAAAGACGATGTTGTTCCATTTTGGCATGCCCCAGGCCTTTTAAAGAGTATACAACCGCAATTTAGAGCTAAACCATTTTATGCAGAAGGAATGGGTCATAACAACATAGAATCACGGAAGAAAGAAGAATTCCTGGCTCGTATTTCTGAATTTCTATATCGTTACATTGTTGCAATGAATTTAGATCAGATAAGTTCTCCTTCATTATTAATACCACCGACTGAAATTCCAGAACATGAAAGAGGTGATGCTGCAAGTTCACACCCGCATAATGTAATAAATCCAGCTTGGGCTCGAAATTGGCACAAAGTCATTGATGAAGTATTCCAGAAGAAGAAAAAGGATGAAGCTGAAAATAAGAGAAGTAAATGCAATGGAAAGGAAAATGAAAGTTTCACACCATCGCAATTATACATGCCTTCTGGAATAGAAGTAGAATATCTAGATTCTCGACGTCAGATGAATCGTAGTACATCGAAGCCATATATAGAATCGCAACCTCTTCCACATGCAGAACTCAAAAGAGAACGTAGTAATTATAGAATAGAAGGAACTTTTGAGGAATTCGAAATACTTCCACAACCAAAGATAAAGGCACCCAATATTTTTACTTCAGCAAAAATAGGGTCACGAGAAGAGCGATTTCATCAAGCTGAATGTAGATGGGATAAACAAGATGATGAAAGAAATGATGTTTCTGAGGAGAGATATTAATTGCTGTGGAACCTATTCCACTTTTTACGTTATCATATTCTACTGACAAGCTTTTGAAAGTGCCAACAGGTGTAAGCAAAATATAGTTACACTACTTTCATGTTTTTTTAAGTTTAGGATAGGATTAGAATTTTTTCATATTACGTTAGTTCTTTTTGTAAGTTTCACCATTTCGATTCATTTCTTAGCTTATATCTGTTTGATGCAAATCATTATAAGCAACAAACATTTGGAAAGGACCATGCAATGTGAATCTACAGAAGAGTTATCAGACCAAAAAATTTTCTTTGTTTTCATATTTCTTCTGTTCAGAATAAATAAAGTAGTATAGTTGTCTTTAAATAATAGATAAAAGTTGCTAAATCAACAACGGTGCTTATAAATTTCTCATTTTTTGGCAATTTATCATGCACACATCAAAAAACAGCAGTGGCGCGAGATCTTTAGAGATACTGCCTTGGCCCCGATGTGAACGAATACCAAGAAACGCGCCAAAAGAGAATATGAAAAATGATATTATAGTACTTATGTACTATATCATACTTAATTCAATATATACGTACTGGAATGAAGTAGTTGCAAATATTGTCCGCGTACAATTGCCTAAACATTCGTTAAACTAATATATCAGAACAAACAAACAAACGTACTGGTACAAATTTACCTATGTAGATGAGAATAAAGCCTCGAGAAGAATTTATTGAAAACTCGCGCGCCAACAACATCAACAAGTCCCTCCTCTTGGACATTATTTGAGATATCCCCTCCGTTTCACCAAGTATTGTAACGGCGTTTGAAATCATCCATATTTTTGAGAAAATGGTAACTCAGTCTATATTTCAAGAGAGTACAAGGGATTCCTTCAACACATTGAAGTATAAAAGAAAGAGTCAAGATGAATTTTTGTTTGAACCTTTTGGCAGTTCTCCTGAATTTCAACCCACATACCTCTTTGATCAAAACATAAACGAAAATTGTCCCAATAAATTTGAAAACAAATCTTTGAATTTTTATCATCAGTTAAGACAATCCCCATTGTTTCATACCTCTCATTCAACCTACAAATTATCAAAGAAAATTGAGACTCACCGAACGTGCATTGATCGCCCTTCTAAAAGATGTCGATTTTCCAGTTCGTCAACATTCAATGGAGTTGGTGGTTTTGCGAGTAAAGACTCGTTTATGTCATATGAGGATTATCAGCCTAAATTTCATGAATCTTCTGTCATCGATGAAAAAATGGAGGATAATAGTACTCCTTCTGCTTCAAATAAAACTGGTAAATCACAAACCCCTTGGTGGAAGTCAGGCTTTTGTCAAAGTGTGAAAACGTCAAAGTTACTTAAAGAAACAGGAAGAATTTCTCAGAGTGACAAAGTATGTGAAAATAAACAATGCTACGTGTGCCAATGTAAGCCTTCCTCGGGGTCTCGAAAACAAATGAAAAATGAAATATCTTCAAAACCTGCACCACAACGACAAAATTCGTTACTATCATACTTCAAACCAGCTATAGGTAATTCCAATTTAAATAATGCGATCCAGCACAAAAAGGAAAGTGCATCTTCCTCTATGTCAGATGTAGCGAATACGATGCTTGAGACATGTTCCTTTTGCGATCATACAGCCTGCAGCGAATGTATTCATACATGTCACTCTTGCCAAAAAATGTTTTGTTCTTTTTGTACTACAACAAATTATGAAAGTCAGAGAGATGTTCATATATTTTGTTTGGACTGTGCGGACCACCACCAACGAGATAATGGTAGGGCCGATTCATTCGCAAATGAGGAACTTTCAGACATGATAATAGACTAGAAATCACATCTATCTTTAAATAAAAGTTTGCTACTTTACGTGTTGTTTTATAAAATTAAATATCGCCATCGCAGTTTCATCTGCCTCTCTTGGTCTGATGTAATTCAGTACCTCATGATAAAATTGCTGAGCTTTTTCATACATTTGATATTCAAAACTCCGGTCTCTCGCCGTATCTCTCAGATGCAAATCACGTCCTGTAACATTTTCCCACTCTTCACCCAATTCCTTCATTATACTTAAGTGATTTTTCTTTCCCATGATTAAATGCTCCCGATAAATCTGCGAAGTAGAAAGGCTGTTTAGCGCAATCATCATCTCTTTTGCATCTTTCTCTAACCCCAAATCTTGTTCTGCATTTAGTAGTAATATGGGTACATGTGAAATGAAAGGCTTCAATTTTGATTGAATTATGTCAGCATCGCCTTCAAGAATTTTATGTCTATTCCTCAATAAAATTTGAATAGGCGATGCTTCGTTCAATAATTTTTCTTTGTCTTTTCCAAATGCAGGTGCAATAGTAAGACCTGATAGGACGTTTTGGTTCAATCGGGATAAATTGTATACTCCAGATATGCCGAAGAATCCCGATACACACTCTTTTGCAACCTCGTGGCCATTATTAATATTCCTCTCTTCTAAAGCCTTTTGGATGTACTTCGGTGTAGATAAAACTAACGATCCTAAATGTGCTCCTGCTGAATGACCTCCTATAATTATTTTTGGTATGGAGAAAGGGAATACTTTTTTATGCTTTTTTATTATAAATGCTATCGATCTTGCCACATCCATTACTTGATCAGGATGTTTATATACTCCTTCCATATTCTTACCTATGGATTGTTTTTCGTTTTCGAAGCTTTGATCAAAATTAGTTGATGCAAGGCGATAGTTGATCAACATGACTCTTGCCCCGGTTAATGAAAGTGTCAATCCAATTTTACTCAGAGAGTTTTCGACTTGAGTTGACTCATTTTGGTTTGCTCGGTTTACTTCGTTTTTTTTATCATTATTTTTATGGGATGCACTTATATTTAGTGTTTTCGATAGACTCTGATAGGCTAATTCAGATATTGTGGACCCAGAATGACTTTTGTCTCCTTTTAACCACATCCCTCCATGAATAAAAATAATGATTGGTTTCATATCATCATTCTCTACACTTTGATCTAATGGTAATTTATCAATTGGAGTTTGGATGACGCTCATTGATTTATTTTTTCCAGGAAAAAGGTCACCAGATTTTTCGTCTTTATTGGTAAGCTCATAGCTATCCAAAACATTTCTTGGATGTATGCTTGAATAGGAAATATCCTGATGAACCTTCAAAAAAATATTTCTTCGAGTCTCGCAAACTCGTCTAATGAGTGTGGTGTGATTAATCTTAGGATGGAAGATTAATTGCCGAATCATTTTCGCTGATTCTATTTCTTACAAAGAATCTCCCAAGACATCTCATTCAAGACCTCTATGATCATTCTCTCCTCTTTTTGCTCATCACAGCAGGACTATGTTTGTGCCTTGTTTGTAAAATATGATGTCACAGATTAAAATAATTTTCCTACAAAATATTTTAACGTCTTAGTAGGTTTATCCGTAAAATCATCTATTTATTTTCAACTATAAACGCCTATCATCTAAGCTTAAGATCTAATTAATTAAAAATGTCTTAATTAAAAGTATTTTCTTAATTTATCTAAAAAGAAGCCGCTTAAATCGAGTAAAATCAATATTGTTGTAAAATCTAATTCTCATATATTTAGTCATCAAGTAATTGCGCGCAAATAAAAACAAGCATCGAATCCATCATAAAATGTTCATAACTATTTACCACTTTTGAGAAAGAAGTCACATTCTCATATAGACTCAAAAACGAAACTAAATAGCGATGGTTACAAAGAATCAATCGATATCATATCAGAAATTTTGGAGAAACAAGATGATTTTCTTTGTACTATTGCTCATGGGGTTAATAAATACATCCCATTGTGCTCTTGTTTCGCTAGGAAATTACACTTCAAGATCAGGTTTACCCATGCAATTAGATCAGTTATCTGTCATTTGTGATCAAGGAGATCAATGTGAAATGGGACAAAATGCAACCTTTGGAGGAATATGTGAGTTCAATCATTACTATCTTTACCTCATTTTTACGAAACTAAGGTAATAAAACTCACACAGGAAAAATGCGAACCACGAAAATAATTCCCACATATAAGTGCTCTTATCCGAAGAGATTTCATCAGAAGAAGTCTATCTAAGTGCACATTTTAAGAAATTCTTATTCAGTGTAGAAACAGTTTATGACAAGAAACCATTAAAGTTATGTGACTCCATATCACCTATAACTAGTGGAATTGATTGTCCATCTAGTGGAACCTACGACTTCATTGTGAACTTCCCTTTGCCCGTGATCAAAGGATTTTTAATTGGCTGGAAATTGAACACAATTGTAAAAATTTACGATAAGGATGATAACGAGTTAGGACATTTTGAAGCAGAATTACCAACACATTCCGATACTTCTAATAATGCATCACTTCATGAATATCTTACAGTTTTTGGAAGTTTGGCCATTTTAGGAGGTCTTGGATGTGTTGCAAGAAGAAAATTTAGAAGTGCAACAGTAGAAGAAGAAAAGGCGAATGCTAGTGATTTCATTATGATGCCAGATAAAATTGAAATGTCCCGTATGTCGCACGGAGACTCTGTTTTTGTGTAAATTTTCAATAAATGGAAGAAGAGGAATGCCAGTTTCAGTAGTGGATCTTGTGTTACCTTAAATGAAAGATATTTTTGTACTCTTAGAATATCCGTATCATGGACGAGGGGTACCTCAAATGATAGACATCGTAGAAATAATTCTCGAAAGTCAATTTTCATAAAAAAATGCAGATTACCAGTTCAAATGTATCTTACTTTTGCGTAGCGCATAGATGGAAGCGAATTGAGTTTATTTTGGTTTTTATATGCTCAAGGATGACAGCTTTATAACTGTAACTGACTCAATAGAAAATTATCAACAAAAGGAAATTCTTGTTTCGCATACATTTTTTTCTCGGTCGACAGTCTCTTATAAAACTGTAAGCATGTATGGCCGATCAGCAAACAGTAATTTTTACCTTTCTGAAAAAGTGAGACAAAATCCTTTTCAATGGGGCTGTCAAAACAAAAGAGTTGGGTATGAAGAAAGCGTTCCTACTCACATCATTTTTTCATAATAAGTATCCAAAAAATAAACGTACGTGAAGGTTTCTGTATGAATCTGCAATCGTCATCCGCAGTCTTAACCTATTTGGTGATTCAAAACTTATCACAAGAAGTGAAGATTTTCCACTTCGTTGCAACAAGATCCCAACAAATAAAAAACATTTTGCGAATAAGCGTGGATAAGAGAACTAATTTCACGATGATATCAGGTATCATCAAATTGAGTCTTATCTTTTCATTTGTTTGTTCATGCCTCCCTTCAAATGGTTTGTTTTGTAGAGCATTTTCCCTCCGACCAATAAAACGAAGTAAGTCTCTATATTTTCGATTGAACAATATTACATACATTTTCCTAAAGACAAGTAATATACAGAACTGCCTCCAATTGCTGCTAATTTCATTTTGATTTTTTCGGAAAAATTAGACCGGACAACTAAAGTTTTCAAAGCATCCTTGGGTGAAAATATGAGAGATTTAGAGACAACGGAAGATGGTAAGCAACTTTGATTGATATTACATTCAATAAAACAAATTAAAACTGAACTTTCTTGTTCGGCGTTGAAGTTTCTCTATGTGTGGTCGGCGGAGGAATAAGTGGCTTATCAGCAGCAATAACGGCGTCCCAACAATTACAAGACAACACATCTAAAAGATCAGAAAAGGTTCTACTTTTAGAAAAAAGTTCAACTCTTGGGGGTAGAGTTCAATCTGATACAACTACTGATGGATACACTTTAGATAGAGGCTTTGCTGTTTTTATTGAAGAATATCCATTTTCTAAAAAACTACTCAATTATGATGAATTAAAGCTTGGAAAATTTGTTCCTGGTTCGTTAGTGAAAACATCGTTGGATGGCAGCAAAGGGGACTATGCACCATTGCATAAGGTTGCAGATCCTTTACGTGTTCCATCAGATTTATTGACAGCAGTATTAGCACCCGTTGGAACGAATTTGGACAAAGTGAAAGCTATGCGACTTTTATTCAATGTTTTTACAAATACTGTAGACGAATTATTTGAACAAGAAGAGACAAATACACTCCATTGTTTAAAACATAAATATGGATTCTCAGATAAATTTATTCAGGAATTTTTCGAACCATTCTTAGAAGGCATATATTTGTCTCCATTGCAAGAGCAATCGTCTAGAATGTTCCATTTTGTTTTTAAAATGTTTGCGGAAGGAAGTGTAACTTTACCAGAAGGTGGTATGGGTAAGTTTAAGAATGTTGATGGAAACTAGATTTGAAAGTCATTCTCATTTTTGTCATTTTTTGTGGCTATGAAAGGGAAGGTCGTCGAACAGCTTGAATCAAAAGCCAAAACATTAAATGTAGACATACAGGTTGGAGATGGGCTGTCTTCAATATCTCCACCACTGGATGACGAAAATTATACAATAAGAACCGATAGCGGAAAGATCTTCAAGGCAAAGTCTATAATTTTAGCAACAGAGGGGCCAACAACTACAAATTTATTAAGCAGTCTTCCCGGGTTCGAATCAATCAAAAGTATGCCAGAACAAGTTCAACGAGCGGTTGGATGTATATACTATGGATTTAAATCTCCCTTGCCAGTTACGGAACCTATCCTTATATTGAACGGTGCAAATCGAACCCCGGTGACTACTTATCCCGTGAACAATGTATGTTTTCCTTCGACTGTTACAGGAGGATATGCACCAGAGGGACACAATTTATGTAGTGTGACTATCCTTGAACCAGCAATGAATGCTTTTGAAGGGTGCGATGAAGATCTTGACATCGCTGTTCGTCATCAATTAAAAGAATGGTTTCCCAATCATGCAATGGATATTGAGTCGCATTGGGAAATGAAGGGTATTTATAAAATGGAAAATGCTCAACCAGGACAATTATCTGGACCAGCTCCAGCAAATGTGAATGGAGGTAGAGACTGCAGCTCTTATCGTGGTTTCACCCTCCCGAAAGGTTTGTTTTTATGTGGAGATCACATGTCCACTGCTACACTAAACGGTGCTTTCGAAAGTGGAGTGAATGCAGCCATGAAAACTTCTTATTTTTTACAATCTGCTGAGTGATGGAATGTTCGAATCTATATCATTCGAAAAAGAGAATTTCATATTCATTTCAATGTTGATGCTATCTTTCCTGGTAACCTTCCATTATATTAGTGCCTGTTACGAGGTACTGTAGGAGGTCCAATTCACTTATAGATGAATAATGAAGAATAGTTGCATGATCAATGAGTCTTAGTTTCTTTGTCAATTCTTTCGAAGGAGATCATGATGATGTCAATGAAATTACGAGATCACCACCTTCAAAAACCCTTAACACTAAAATAACGGTTCAATCTAAATAAATGTTTACGTAGAAACATATAAATAAATTTTTACCTGAACTGAAACTGGCCATCCGACACGTTTATTGATTTTCCTGTTACTAAAAGAAATTGGAATAATATTTCCTACGTAAAAATGATACGAAACATCTCTAAACGTATGGTGCCAAGGTAAAGTTTAGCCTTATGTACGACGATCTGGCAAGAGTATTTGATATTAGCCTAAGTACCTCGGGAACTGAAAAACTAAGCTTGGTGTAAGTGCGAGTGAAAATGGCGATGATTGCGACGGTGGTTGCTTTGATGAAGCAGTTCGGAAAAGATTTATAGACATTGACGATGAAACATAGAAGGCTAGAACGATCTAGAGTTTCTATAATGAAAGATCTCCGTTTCGTTTGCGCCTGATCTTCGTGACTAGTCGAAGGACGCAACAGAAACAATTGTAGATTATGAGTAGAGAATGCGAGCAGAAGCACTTTTTGAATCAGATGAATTATGCAACTCTTATGTTTCACAATCTCCTTATCTCGATATTGCACAGGTCTAACATATTTTTATTAATTTTTCTTCTTTACAGAATTCGATTTCGACAACATTTAATATGACTCGTTACAGTATTGAACCCGATTCCGGCTCCAGGACTTCCAAATCCCGAGGATCTCACCTCCGTGTGCACTTCAAGCACTGCCGTGAAATCACACACCACATCAATGGAATGCCAACAACCAAAGCTATGAAATTCCTCAATGATGTACTTGCTTTCAAAACATGTGTTCCTTTCGTTAAATTCACAGGAGGAATTGGAGGTACTGCACAAGCAAAGAACCTCAAAGCTCCAGGAAATAGGGGACGTTGGCCAGTAAAGGCTACTGCTGTAGTCAAAGATCTTCTTTCCAACGCCATCAGCAACGCCGAAACCAAAGGATTGGACACAGAACAATTGTATGTTTCTCATGCCCAGTGCAATAGAGCTCCTGCTGGACGTAGGAGGACTTACAGGGCACACGGTCGTATTGGAAAGTACGCCTCACAACCTGCCCACATTGAGTTTATCTTGACTGAGAGGAAGGAAGGTGTACAAAAGGGGGACGATATGGATGTTGAAGATAAGGTAAAGATCACCAAGAAGCAGGCAGCCAAGTCTCGTTTTGTCAAAATTGGAGGTGGAACTGACTAAATTTACTGTTTTCCAAATAAAATAAATACACTCAATCTTTCATCTATGGAATTGGTCTGCACCGTGCACAGTAAAGCTTCGTATTTATAATAAGTCTAACTCGTTTCAAATTTCTAATGAACGACTATCGAATCAGTGATTTCGTTCTTTTTCGTTAAAAATATGTAAGATCGTTTCTGATCTCTTGTCAAACAAAACAAAAATGATAAAATTATATTCTATACTCCCGAACACTTTTTGGTGCAAGATTTAGAATCAGAAAAATAGACCGAATGCTTTGCACGATCATTGATAGCAGCTTTCTTCTGAACTGACATTATTTTATAAAACTGAAAATTCAATAATCATGTCATTGCATGCGATTTTTTTTTTTTTCGGATATGTATTGGAATTATTTGCATATCTTTTACTCTTTTCATTTTTTAAGGAGAGAAAGCTTCACATCAATGATGTGAAAAATGCGGGCGCTTTTGTACAATTTATCCAAATTAATAAAATTGGATTCTCTTCATCAAATCATTGGATTGTTTCATTTTTATCGCAGCATGGTTAAAATACTTATGACAAAGATGGTGGTTTTTTTTGGCTAATTTTTTCATGATTTCATAGATTGACCATTAAATCTCTTACATTACAAAAGGTGTCAATTCTGTTTCCAGAGCATTTACGAAAACGAATAAAGTTGGATTTTTATTCATTTAAATGTCATCATAAAATTCCCAAGATATTTTTATTCTTTCATTTCCCACCTTTAAAGTTATTGCGCTTGATGCCAGTGTGTCCATTGGTGGCTTATTATCTACGGATAAACTTTCTACTTCATTTTCTTGATTTCTATCTCGATCTATTTTGTCAACACTCGAAGCCAATACAAACATTGATGAACTCGACAATATCCAACCCAATGTAGCCATAACGCAACTTTTAATGCCCCAACTTGCTGTGCACTTTTCTTCGTCGTTGCAAATGCCTGACTTAAGAATCAGAAGAGGAAGGCTCTGAAACACCGACCCAAGAAGAAAGACGTACCCATGTAATCGCAATATCTTGCTAGTACACTTTTTGCAGCACAAATTCCATATTAAGAAGGAAAGCGATATATACCCATTGATAATAGAGACGACAGCACAAATTCGTGACGTCTCCAATAATATATCGAAAGCGACATTTGATTCATTTGACTCATTAAAGGTGCATGTTTGACCTCTGATACCCCAATTATTTCTTCGTAACCCAAAATCTCTTTCGCCAACAGTGACAAATTCGCAAGTTGCGACCGAAAACGTTGAGCAGACGAGTGCGATCGTTACGGTAAAGAGAGGAATGGATGTTATCCATCCCATCGGCCTGCAAGAAAAAACACACGAACAAAATTCATGAGAACTGGATTAGGAATAATTATGAACAATGAATGCTAACATATAATGTCATCAAGCACTTATCATTTTGGGGTGAGAGCATGAGATAATAATTGTTCTTCAATAACTTACATGCAAACCCGAGAGTTCATTTTGCAATCTGAATAAGAAAAAAACACATATGAATAAAAATAATTTTAAGTAACGAATACCAGCATCCAAATCATTAATTACACTATCATGTAATTAATTAACTGTTAACAAACAACGAAAATGAGTTTTTTATTTAATGAAATAATATATTATTTATGTGGCTAAAAACGAGAACCTTATTTTACTTCCTTCTGAGATAGTGCACATCTCAAGTAATAAGTATAATATATATAAAACATAGTAGATAGTACTCCGAACCTAACGAAAGCGCTTTGAGGAGCAAGACACAGTTCTTTTTATCTAAGTAAATGAGTAAGCGATCAAACTCTAAGTGTTGACGTGCCTAGTTCACGATCGAGCAAAATCGAGCAGCAGGCATTGTTTTTTTTCGGATCTCTCCGAGATCTGGTTAGATTCTGCTTAGTCCTGTTAACGTAAATTCAAATCTGCTACTTCTTTCATCAAGAATATCCGTTGTCTGCCACGTCAGCGGAAAAAGGCTTATCAAAATCCATCCTATTGTAGCACTAAAATGTGCAGAAAGATATATTGTCCGAAAAAGAGATTGGATTACTTTTTAATTTGTACGCGTTCGATGGAAGCATACAGGGACAAACAAACGCACACAATTTATGACGATGATGGAAACGTTGTATCCTGAGGGTAATTGAGAACAATCTGGACAAGGTTTCTATTTCACCATGGGCCATTGGCCATTGGCGAGGGCTTTCATAACCTATAGATTGAGTAACTGTGAGATTATTTATTATTTAGATGGAGGTACAGATCGTACGTACGTTTGTTTGTTTGTTTGTTTGTTTGTTTGTTCTGATATATTAGTTTAACGAATGTTTAGGCAATTGTACGCGGACAATTTTTGCAACTACTTCATTCAAACGAACCGGGAGTTAAAATGTACGTACGTAGAATATAAAAAAAAAAGTTTTTGAAACGTGGAGAAGACGGCGTTTTTCGGGACTGAACGGTTTTTAGCCTATTGCGGAGGCTCTCATCATCGGATTCTTTTATTCATCATTACGTTGGATTCACATTTTACAGA
>Ga0209092_10002161_pt1 | contig 18321 bp, 20 predicted proteins | sample FraStrMetagenome_FD_187446 | JGI IMG/M metagenome (GOLD analysis project Ga0209092, IMG submission 187446) | Marine eukaryotic phytoplankton communities from Arctic Ocean - Fram Strait ARC3M Metagenome (SPAdes) (version 2) | ecosystem: Environmental > Aquatic > Marine > Oceanic | place: Fram...
ATCAGATCTTCCTCCATTTCATCTTCTTCGTCAATGTCTAGCATCAGGTGTTGTAGTAGGTCGTCGCTCATACTGCGTTCAGATTGTCGAATAATGCAATATATCAGATATTAAGATGAAAAGAACGCAATTTCGCATAATTTAGGAGCGTTTGACACGTGTTACTCAGACTATGGATCTTAAAAATCTTTGATCAACAAGCAACACAACACAAAAATAACAGCACGATCACCATCGCCATGAACGACATCGGAAAGGACAACGTCTGTAACCGTACTCCTGAAACAACATCGACAATCAGTACCAGTAAACCAGCAGCAAAAACGATCCTAAAAGATATCAAATGGTCAGACGTGGATATTTGTCCGGTAACTAACAAGCCTTGTGGTGTAGATGGCGTATACTTTGAAAAATTAAGTGCGAAGGACGTTAGAGCGATAGGATGTGCATAATACCTCGTTATCGGACTAAGCTAGATTTTGAGCTTTTCCTGGTCTGAACAGAAAAAAGAAGTCAACACTCTAAAAAGTATATAAGTATAAGTAGAAATATACGGTTAAATGACGACATCGAGAGCGATGTAAGAAATGTAATTATTAGTAATGCAAACATTAATACAAGCTCGAGACTATCTTTGTAGTTGAACAGCAACTTTGTTATAAATTAAAAGTGTGATCTACCTACTCACTTCTGGTTTCACAATACGCGTATTCTCTTTTGTGTGCTGACTACCCGACGACAGAGCTGTTCTCCTATCGTCAGCATCCACGCACCAGCTGTCAACTTCTTCTTACTACTCCAGCATACGGACATCACGCCTACGGGGATGACATAGCTCTTGTACGTACACCCTCCATAATACATAAAATGCAACGCCGACTATCCGAAATCCGAAACAGTTACGAGTTACGAGCTCTTGTAAAATAGAGAAATCAACCATAGAACACACAAGTAAGCTTCACATCCATCCGATTTTCTCACGTACCATACTCACAATAGAACTCCAGATCAATGGACAAAGAACTTGGCAGCAGCCGGTTTCATTCGGGAACACGCCGCTACGACAACGGGGGAGGTTATCGCGGTGGTTACAACCGTCGCGGCGGGGGCGGAGGATATCATCATCGATCTCGACAAGGAGGCGGCGGCGGCGGCGGATATTACAACAATCGTTATCGTAACAATCGACATTCAGGAGGAGGAGGAGGAGGAGGAAGAGGACGTGGTGGAGGTAGATCGGTCAATCCACATGCGCGGTCGAACCGAGTGAGCGCTTCGAGTACCAAGGTGGATCCAACCAAAGGTGTGTATGGATATGTGGATGTATATATAATATACTTGTTCGTGGATAGATGTGTGGCAGTGAGGGGTTGTCCAGAGGTTATTCTAATAAAAGATTATTGCTTATGAATTAACAGCGATGTTGACTCAGCTAACGGGGATGGTTGCAAAGATTGGAGATCTAAGTAATGCCGCTGAAGAAATTGTGAACGTGAAGGAGAATGCGCAAAATTTGGCCATGGTTCTGTGTGGGGATAATGCTGAATTATTTTTGAAGTATGAATCCTCGCAACCAGTTGAAGGGTCTATAAAGGAAAATGATAATGTTGTGAATACTGGAGCTAGTGATGGACCAGGAGATACGGCTATGAAAGACGATGAAGTAGAAGGTGATTCCTTCATGGAAAAAATCGTATCTGCGAACACGTCTGACACTAAATCTATTAGTCCTGAAAATGCGGCCGGTCCTACTGCGGCTTTAATTGTGCACTGTGCTGCCTCGTTACCACTTCAGACTTCAGCTTATGTCATACTCACACAGGAAATAGAGAGCAATGCCCCCGCGTCTCATGCCAACTTTGCATCTCGTTGTGTAACTTATGCGCTCTTCTTGTTTGAAGCAGGTCTGAAACAATTAATGAATGGGTCGTCTGAAGAAGTCGATACTAACGCTTTTACCTTACGGTTGAAATTGATTCTTCGATACCTTTGTATGTTAGAGCACACGGGATTGTTAGGGGGATTAGGCAATGGTGTAGACGAAAGCGCTTCGGTAACCAGTTTCATTTTAACGAAATTTCTTAATATAGTGAAAAGCCAGAACACCAGAATGATCATCAAGTCTTGTATTTGCTATATAATGTTATCAAATCTTCCATTTTATTGCAAACTTGATGAATCACGTCATAGTCTCTCTCAAGAGATACTATCGACCGTGAAAACTGAAGTACTTGATAAAGAAATTGGAATACCTCGATTATTTATTCCAGGTAAAGGTATGAATGCAGTGTACTTGAAGGAGGAGCAAATGGATGACGACGAAGTAGATGATGATGGTAAGGTTTGTTAAGTTCTTGAAAGTTGTGAATTAATAATAAACTCAAACCGAATTTCATAGAAGAAAGTGATGAGGGGGACGAGGACGAAAACATGGAGGATGGTCCTGATGCACCAGTGTATGATTCAATCTCCGAATTGTTTAACGCAGTTATGATACTCAGCGAAAATCAGTGGAATGGTAGTGAAGTTTCTGAAAGCATCCTGAGGACGTCCAATTTGACTAAGTTTGAAGGAAACGCCGTTAGTGGTGTAACGTTTGATGAAAAAGTCGTAGAACCGGAAGAAATTCAAAACACAGGACTTAATCCGTTGCTAACATCCGCACCACCATTCGTTTACGCACGAATGCCGCTCTTTGACGGTAAGTACATGTACTTTTATTCAAAATCGTCTAGTTTGACATTTTGTCTTGAACCACCTCGTAGGAGATACAAATGATGCGACAGGCAAATTCTTTGAGCAGACTTCGAAAGTAGATCGAGCGTTGGTAAGAAGCACCTTTATGTCTTATTTTTATTATTCTTGACATTTGCAACTCACTGCTTCTTCAGATATCACACAATCTTCTTGATATTTTGTACGCATTCAAACCTCAAGTCAGTTTATCTGGGGTGCAACTTGGCGGAGTGAAATTGGTTTGTAGTTGATTTGAATTTTGTTTTCCAATTTTAATAAATTATCCTCAACCTAATGAATAAAATAGGCTGCTGAACAAATTGCAAGTATCACAAAGCTATTCCCCTCTTTGGAAGGAGCCGAATACTTTATGGTCGATTTCTTGCTATCCTTGATTACCCAACAGAAAGATGAGGCTTATTTGTCACGTGTTCTTTTAGAACTTTGTAAACTATTGCCAGAGAAGATTCCACAGGCTCTTGCTATTGGTAAGTTTTTATGGTAAAATCGGTTTTCTGATTTTCTTGTTCTAAATTGTACCCTTTATTCGAAAAGGAGTTGGAACTGCTGTCTCAGAACTTCCTACTTTTACTCCACGTGTACGCTATACGTTGGCTGAATGGTTTGCGCTACATCTTACCAACACTGACTATCAGTGGCCTTATTGGCACCATTGGGAAGAGGCAGGCACAGAAATTGACTACCAAAAATCAGATCGTACTCGTCATATTTTTCTACGGCAAATTATTAGCGAGATGATTTCGCTATCTACACGAGATGCAATCGAAGGTCACATTGGGAAGAACTTATCCGGTTTCATACCAACGCTCAAATTTGAATCCGATATAATTGCAGAATCGAACGTATCTCCCTTAGCATGCCTGGCGCGCGAATTGTTGGAACGCATTAATACTCGCCAACCAGTTGATGCGTTAAGTAAGTGGCTAACATCATCTTCTGAACATACTGACATTATACCCTCAGATTTGGACATACCAAATTGGAGAAGTACGTCAGCGTTGAACGCTATACTTGCCTCAACACGCCAAGACCCGATTGAGGTTCAAATCTGTTTCGAAAGGTATCATATCTTAATGAAAAATGGTAGGAATCAAGTGATAAATTCATACAACAATTAAATATTTCCTCTAAGGTTCTTACTTTTCTTTTGTTTCTTTAGCGATTGAGGAAGATCTCAAGGAATGCAATTCAACAGTAATTGAAGTAGAAACTGGGCTTCTCCGTCACTTGGGTGCTATTTGCCAGAATCGCAACCTTGTGGAGCTGATCGTCGAAGAAATGGTTAGGAACGGTGTCTTATGTCAATTAAGTGTCTTTACTTGGTTGTTAGGAAAAGATGAGGAGTCACTTGGTAAAGAAAGCCAATTGAATTGGGATAATTGCCACGTAGTCCGGATAATGACGAAGTGTCTTTCGCTCGCCTTTGATATCCTTCAAAATGATTCCATAGCTCCAATAAACGAGGAATCTTCGAATCAATATAAAAAGAGCCTGGAACGAATTTTGGATCTACTTGACTTTTCTTTTCGTCGTGCTGCTGCAATTATCACCGATGCGTCGAGCAATGTTGTTTACAAAGGGAAGATTCCAGGTCTGATTGTATCACTTTCCTCAATCTTGATAGAGCTTTGTATCTTGACTTTTACTACTCTTGAAAAACATGAAAAGAAGATAGCAGGGCTAAGCGCAGATGTTGAAATAAATGGATCGAGATTCTCCAATATTCTCCGTCAGTCGAAAGGCGTAAGCTTTAATCAGTACTCTGATGAAAGTTTAGAGAGACTGGCTGATTGCATAGAAAAGTGCCTCTAAATGCATATAAACGAAGCGAGAAAACGTACGTTTGGTAGATTAAAAACTTCGAAGTATATTTGTTTTATTTTGTAAATGTTTGGAGTCTTAAGAAGTATGTGTTTATCAATGAAATTATCCTTTTACGTAAGCCTTCCACTCAGTGTTTATTCATAAACGACTTTCGTGCTCTCGACTACATATTCCTACCTTTATAGACATACTTTTTGCGATAAATTCTTACAATACAATGATACGTTCATCAAAGCTCGAACTTTATCGTAAACGACCACTTTCAGAACAGTAAGGTGGAGCCATACATCGTGCGCACGCGAGAATGAAACGAAGTTGTTCTCAATCAATATTTCAACTGATACTTGTAATACTCGCATCATGATGAAAGAAAAGGCTGCAACAAAGAACAATATTTATTTTATTCGCTTTTTTCAACGGAGTACTATTGTTCATATTTATTCTTGTGACAATCGCAAAATTTAGAACTTGTCCTCTTCGTCAGTCATTTGTTTGTTGTGAACGATATTGTGAATAAGAAATCGAAATAAAGGCTTGAAGGGTTGCGGGATTATCAATGAAGATTAAACGATGCGAAAAATTAGCAACGATTGTAATTTGTCTAGTAATAATTATATATCCTCTTCCTCTAATATCTCAGCGACTTCAATCCATCGTAATTCCTTTTCGTCTAAGCTTGAATTTTTGTCATCTAGCTTTGCCGTAAGATCGGCTAGAAATGACCAGCCTTTATCTGCGCTTTCGTCGATTTCCATTTGAAGAACTTCAACTTCGTTTCTCAATTTATCCATATCCCTTTCTAATGAACTCATTTCTCTCTTCAACTTTTGCAATTCCTTACGCTTACCCATGCGTTTTTCTTTTTCTTCTTTGTATGAAAGCTTCTTTTCACTTTCAGTCCTGCCGTCAATTGACGAAGACGCTTTGTTAGATGTTGTCCAGGTAGATTTATTGGCGTTCACGTTATCTTCAAATAAAGCAAGAGAATATTCTGACAACGTGCCAAGATAGTCCTTGACAATACCGTTCCCTTCAAAGACAAATAGATGATCGCATACTTGGTCTGTAAATCTTCGGTCGTGGCTAACAACCACAAGAACACCATTGTATTCTTCTAAATAGTCTTCTAGTGCGTTGATAGTATCCAAATCAACGTCATTGCTTCACAAAGGATAGAATTTAAACTTTCATATAATATGAAAATATGAAAAATTATATAAAAGTTACCTAGGCTCATCAAGAATCAAAAAGTTCGGTTTCTTTGTAATTACAGTGAGCAACTGCAGCCTCCTTCGCTCACCTCCCGATAAATTGAGAACACTGATTTTCGAGAACGAGGGTGAGATGCATGTATGCGCTTACATTTATTGTCAAACTTACCGCTCGTTCCAACGCCTTTTATCAAACTCAAACTTCCGAAGCAGTCGCCTTGCTTCTTCCTCCGCAATACCATCCCCGCTGGAATCCTCAACGCATTCCTTTACATATTCAAGAAGACGTTGAGTATCATCTTCCACTTCGATGCCCTGTTGATCGTAAATACCAAACAAAACTGTTTCGCCTGTAGATATTTCGCCACTGTCGATAGACAGATCGCCGGTAAGCGTTTTAAGGAAAGATGATTTACCTTTGTGAATAGTAACGTAAAAATATGAACAAATGTAAAAGTACAAAGATAACCGCACGATTCACCTACCTACACCATTACCGCCAACAATACCAATTTTATCCCCTACAAACAAACAAAAAACCGTTAGTTCTACGTGAGGACTTCTTTTATGAAAATTTACAAAAATGAAATTACCTTTATTGAAGTCATAAGAAAACGAGTCAAGAATTACCTTTTCGCCGAATTTGAGCGAAACATCCTTTAACTTCAAAATATTGTTTCCAAGTCGACGGTTTTTCGATTCCAGCTTAAGTGCTACGTCCTCAACACGAGGCTTCGTCGCTTTTTGAAGCTTGTAAAAAGCATCACTTCTCGCTTTTTGTTTCGTTTCACGAGCTTGTGGTTGTCGTCGCTTTGAAAGATACAGTCAGACATTTAAAGAAATACGAAGGCTTCTCCTTATAACACTCAAATCTTACCATCCACTCAAGTTCTTTCTTAAGCTTGTTCTTATTTGCTGCATAAAGTGCATCCTCGAGCGCTAGCCGCTCGTTTTTCTGTTCCAAATATTGCGCATAGTTTCCTGTATATTCAAATAATTCGCCTCTATCTAATTCAATCATGGATTCGCATACGTCCTAAGAGAAATTATGGATGAAAGGATGGAAATTACAAAGAATAAAAACTTCCGAATAATTGCCTCACATCTAAGAAAGCTCGATCATGTGACACAGTAAGCAACGTCAACTTGCGTTCAGCTAACAAATCGGACAGCCATCTGATTGCCACTAGGTCTAAATGATTTGTTGGCTAGATGCAAGAAATAAATAAGGACCAACATATATCCCTAAACAAGAAATAGAAAATATCCATCACCTCATCTAACAAGATTACGTCAGGTTCTTGAACCAAAGCCGATGCCAAAGCAACTCGTTTTTTCTCGCCACCAGATAGTTTACACACTGGCTGATTCTCTAGTTCTTTCACCCCAAGTTTTTGCATAGTTTCGTCTGCTTTTGCGAGAACAGTCCAAGCGTTAGCAATATTGTCCATAGCTGTGGATGCCTCTGTGAGTGCATCTGGATTTGCCTCTATGGAGAGCAGTGCCTTTTTATATTCTTGAACCGCTTCAAATGCAGATTTCACGCGACCTGCCTGCTGCTGTTGCATGGTTTCAGTGACACCAAAGAGGGCATCCCCAACTAGAATCTCTTCCGATTTAATGTCCGTGAACGGCTCTTGCTCGACGTATGCTATCCGACATCCCTTTCCCGTCTCCACGACGCCTGAAAAATACGGTAGATTATCCGTATCAATATTCTTACAGCCGCAGGAAGATGCAAGAATTTGTAACATTGTGCTTTTACCACATCCATTTCGTCCAACCAAACCAACTTTTCCATTTCTGGGGAGAAAGTACGTTACGTCCTGAAGCTGATACACGGACCCTCCATCGTGTGAACATGATAAATTAAAGATGGAAATAGCAGGTTGTTGAGGAGGAGACATTCCCTTCTGTTGCAAATTGTTGTCATCTGATTTTCGTTGTTGTAAGGCAAGCAGGAAGCTCACCAGTGGCTTCAAAGTCCATAAACTCTTCATAGATTTCGTGATTTATTGACGATTGCTGCAGGCTGTAAAACCGTCCAGCCCTCTATCTCTTTCTCTCTCTCTCTAGAAAGTCAACAAAAATTTACATATACCGGTACTCGTATACTTCGAAGTGTAATGAGTAATGATTAATTGAAAGAAGAAAAAAAAGAGATAGATACTTACTGATACATGGAGCTGATTAGCTGATGTGTGAAGTGCGTATTACGTACGAGCTTGTGCAATTTTTAGATTTTCACTCCGTGTCAATTTGTAACGTCGTAGCTAATTCAACTAATTTATGCGATCTTTAGTATCATAGCCAATAGCCAACTCGTAGCTCGTACATTCGAATGCTCGTGCTCGTATGCTCGTAAGATTTCAACAACAACACTTTGATCTGTGGGTTTATCTTTCGTCTTCTCTTTATTGCACGGGATATCAGAGAGATCTTCTAAGTACATCATTGTCTGCGTTTTTATCATTTTGATTACATTGGGGTTTAAGCAAACAAGCTAATTTGTTCAAAAGTAGCCGTAAAATGGGAGAGGAAAGTACTGACAGTGGTAACAAATCAGCAACAAGTAGTCCTAGTTTGCCGGATATCACATGGAAGCTACCGGAAAATATTGAGGATCATATCGAAAAGGGAATACTGAAAGCGGGCGTTGGGATTATTGCTGGAGCAGCAATGGGTGCTTTATTTTTCAAGTCTGGAAAGGGATACGTGGGGGCAATGGCCCTTGCAGGAGTGGGAGTTGCAATTGGGTCTACTGTTGAGAGAGCTAGAAATGAAAAGCGCGACTAGAGTGAAACTGTACTATCTGCGGGGGACATGGCAGGACCCTAGTATTCTTTGATGATATTTTCTTAATATGACAGATGGGATATCGAATTGTGTATGCTACAGCCCACAATCGTTGCCTAGAAAGTCAAGAAAAACCTATTAATTTTTATCGGCTAATTGTTTTTCCAACTCTTTCACTTTGTTTTCCAATTCTTGAATTCGTGGAACGATGGATCCGATTACGCTTTCTGCATATTTACCCTGTTATAATTTTGATTTAGTTTAGTTCGTGGGTCACACAATGGATATATGCGAAATATCTGAAATGAAATACAAGTTACTTACAAGCACATCTACTTCGAGATTGACTAGTCCACCAACAGGCTTTTGGGGTACGATAATTTTCTTCTGAGTGTATTCAATGAGCATGAAAGTGAACCAGTTCTCGGATGCATTCACATCACACACTGTCAGACTGGTCCCATCAATTGCAATGAAACCCTTCGGCACTATGTATCGCAAAATCTCGGGATCGGTTTTCACTTTAATCCACAAGGAATCTCCCTCAACCTTACAATACGAAAAGCAATTAAAAAATAAAGGACTCTTGTGTTTCAGTAATGCACTGACAAACATACCCATTTATCTATTATTTCTCCAACTCCATCGACATGGCCTTGCACGAAATGACCGCTATTTCTTCCCCCTATTTCACTTGCTCGTTCAAGATTTACAGCATCACCTGATTTCAGAGATTGAAAATAGGTCTTGTCGAGAGTCTCGGGGGCAAGGCCGACTTTGAAGGTATTTTCCGTGAGTTCAGTGGCAGTCAAGCAAACTCCGCTGACACAAATACTGCATCCGAGGTAAGCTCCTTCCAACACACCCGATGCCTCGATAGTTAGCTCAGTCCCAGTCCCTGTCGAACCATCCCACAAAACCATATCATCTCTTTTCTCGAATGATGTTACTGTACCCATCTCCTCCACAATTCCAGTGAACATGTGACGACTGGTGGTACTAGCAGTATACCGCCTCCTCCGATTACAAACGAATGCATCGATATTCACAAAAACTGCAACAGATGCTACTATCAAAATAATTGCTTTCCTAATAAATCTCATACTGTCTTGCCTTGTATCTTAACTATTCCTGATGAAACTTTGTGGATTAAGGGCAACAGATGGATATAATAATATATGTAGTCTGATGCAATACTCGTGCTGTCCCATGCTATCTTGCGTCAGTCCCGGTCTTCGCACTTCACACTCCTTACACTTACACGTGACGTTATTTTGATTTTGATGCATATAGCTATATGTATATATGTACTTTTTCGTATCGTAACGTTAGGGAACAGCAAATCACTGGCATAACGGCATAACCCTAGCCGAACTGTGGACTGTGGGGTGAAAAAATTTATTGCCTTTTTCTCTATAAGTTTACTGCACAGAGTAATCTTGTATCTTGTCAACAAAAAACATAAAAGCAGTACTACTCACTACCTCATACCTCTGGAGACAGATTCACAGAAATACAAAAAGTAACGTCATCTCGACTATCGTTGCGTAGCTACTATTTAAGCACGAGTAACACAGAAGTAATATAGAAATAATAACGGCTTTCAGAAGAGCAAAGAATGGATTCAGACGACGAAATTGGAAAGGATCCAAAGCATCCGGATTCGGTCATTCGTCTTGCTTCATCGGTTCACCGATTTTACGTTCCAGGTAGGGCTTTTTTAAATGAATGTCGATTAGAGTCTATGTCCCTGATTGCTTGTATTACTTATAGAAATGGGGTGGGGCAAGGATGGTCCTGGCACTAACTTATCATTTGTGAAGTCTTTCAAGACGGCAGGGCACCATGCTTCGACTCGTGCGATGTTAAGAAGGGCTGATATGGCTAGGTTGAGTCTAGCGGAGTCTTTGTCGTCAGCAGGAAAAAACCGATACGATAATGTGATCACTGGCAGTCGTGAATATTTACCATTGATACATCAAGTTTTGGCTAGTTGCAAGGCGTATCCGGATGGAGCGGTGTTAGATGAAAAGTTGGTATTTGAGTGGTCGTCTGGTGTGGAAAAAAGCAAAGCTTCAACGAACAAAAAGAGTCGATATTCAAAATCGGAGGCATTGATGTATGAACTAATAATGGTTATTGTCAGTGAGAGCTTAGCCCATGCAGGTATGGGCTGCGACGCAACTACTAATGGAAAGTTTCCGATCGCATCAAAGTCATTTAAAATTTCTGCTAGTATCTTTGACTTCCTCGCAAAAGTGCAATTGCCCAAATGGGTAACTCGTGGTGAATCGGTAACCGAAAAAGATCTCCCTGCTGAATGTAGTGTTGGTGTCTGTGAAGCTATGAAATTCCTGTTCCTCGGAATAGCTCAGGTAAGAAAATGACCATTGTTCATGGTTGTCTACAGAATACCTTGTCTGAACTGTTCTTATTAACTTGAAATAGCAAATGGCTGTTGCTACAGCACTCATGAAGCCTGAAAAGCCGAAATATCTTCTTGTTGCAAAACTTTGTTTAGGAATTTGTTCCTTGTTTGAAGACTTTTCGAGAGTTATGAGGAATAAAGCAAACCACAATTCTAAATTCGACAAGAGCTTTTTTACTTTGCTCACCTTCCAGGTTACACTCCATAAGGCACTGTCTTTTTATTTTCAGGCTAGAGATGTATGGGATAAAGGTGAAGAGTATGGTTTAGCGATTACAATGTTGAACGAGGCATCGTCATTGATGCGTACACGCTCCAGCCCTACAGGGAAAGGCATACCTGAAATTGAGAGTAAATCATCACTCCGAGCACTGAACAATGATATTGCTGATTTCAAGGCACATATATCAGAACTTTTATCAATTTGGGAGCTAGATAATTCAACAATTTACTTTTGTCGGGTACCTGACAATATACCAGACGGTAGTATAATTCCACAAGGTCTGATTATGATGAAACCCGAGCTTTATTCTTTGGACGATGTTAACCCTCTACCACTTTCAATTCCCTCCCGCCACGACGAAAGTTCAGCATCTACGTTGATTTCTTCATCAATAAGTCAAAGTCCCGTAACTCAGAGGTCGTCGGACACATTCAATTCTCTGTCGTCGCCACCGCCCCCCATACTTTCCGACATTGATGTTCCCCCCCCACCACCGTATTCTCCCCACTCATCGACCAAAAGTCCATCGCACCAACGTTCAGACAGTGATATTGCGCGTGAACTTCAGGCGCAGCTTAATGGTTCCAGTGACGAGCCCCCTCCTTATTCAGCAATCGAAGAAAGTACAGTGAATGAAACTAGACCGCGTTCAGATAGTGATTTGGCCCGTGAATTACAAGAAAAATTAAATGCAGAGCAATAGCCATAAAAACAGGCTGTTATATAATCATCAAAATTGATGTTGATATCAATAACTAAGTAGACATGAGCTATTACATTGACGTACTTGACTGACGGCAGGGATAGCTATGATCTTATTTCATTCCACTCTTCCTTTGGAAACCTTACATCTGTTTGTAACTTTTTGTCTTCTTTGTTTCAGGTAGTTTTTAGTGCCATGCAGAAGTCAATATTCATTGGCAGTCCACAGTTCCAATTCATGAATCATAGACATTAGACACTTACAAGTTTTAAAAGCAGCGCGCTATTTTTCTGGCGATCATTCTGATTTATATGACATGGACCGTAGTCCCTGATGCATCAGAACCATCGATTTGTGATATGCTTCTTTAGCAAAGATGTCATCGCTTCAAAATAACTTACTTTAGAAATGGGAATGTGATGTTCTACAGTAGTGAAGCTATCATCTGCCTGCACTTATTTCAACCTCGTGCACTGTCTCTACAATTTTTCATGGTCTAACTTGAATGATACGTAGATGCGGTAGGAGTGAATTATTGTGGCGTCTATAATTTTGCCATCGTTTAGTTGGAAAGGAGTTGCTCGCGTTTTACGAAAGTAAAGATTACGAACGACGTAACGATCAAGCCCTTTCCACTTTCCACATCATCCTTATTCGATCATCATAACTCCACTAAACAGCTTTTTAAAAGGTTCACTTCCCGATGATCATTCATGTTACAGTTATTTCTTGATTACCTCTTTGTAGACCAATTTTGCTATAACTTCAACCTTTAATCTGGATTTGTCGGCCCTCCCAATACCAATTAACCTTTTCAACGAAATCACAGCTTTTGATGGAAACGAAAAGGATGGAGGTCATTTCATATGATACCATACGTTTTGTGTGATCCTAATAAGTGGTTATGAGTATACTTGAGAAATTAGACTGACAACAATCTTGTCAAAGATACTCGGATACATGAACATCTGATAAAATCATAATTTATGAAATCTTTTTTATGAGAAATTTTTTAATCTCGACTTGATGAAAAATCATCGGAAAAAAGAGGGAAATCTTGCATATTTTTTATATTTTTAGTCAAGTCAAATAAACTGCATCTTTCATTTTCCATTGTTATGAAAAATCATAAAGTTCAGAAGACTCGCCAAGATTGTGGCATATTTTGCTACATCTCCCTACCGTAAGAAAGGAGGGATTTTGTGTCTATGAAATGAAAAAAAGATATATGAGAGGCTCTACGCAATGAGTTGTGTCAATTGAATCTTCCGAAGAAAATAATTCTCAAAAATTGTACAATTTGAACGTCTCATTTTTGATCTAGCCCATCGAATTTGAAGTGATTGGTACAGCTGCCAACAATGCCTCCGACAACATAGTCAATCGGTCGACATTATAAAGGCAACCATCACTCTAGTTTTCTGGGCAATTGATGTATACACACATAAAGAACAGAAGTACTTACAGTAATTTCCCAAAGTAATAACAATTAAATTGACCTTCGAGATTTCTTCTTGTATTTAACTTTCTTAGCTTCCCTCCACGATGCTGTCATATTTTGCATACTACTTTGTATGCGATGAAACGGGTTTTGAGAGGGTTTGGTAGCAAGTATACCCTGACTACGTTTACGACTTTTGACTTTCTTCTTCTGTTTAAAACAAGAATATAATTAGACGTGAGAGAAGTAGAAGGATACAATACTCAGTGCATTTTCTTCCTTACCTTCCCTTCGTCTAGCTTGGCATTCCAGCGATCCAAATAAAGCTTCCTTTTTCTCTTCCTTTCATTCAAATTTATTTCTCCGACTAAAGCTTCACGTTTCCTCTCAATCGAATCTTTGGTTATCGCTGATTTACTAATACTTTCCTCGTCATCATTCCAAGCAGCCACGGCCTTACTTCCCAAAAGATTTGTGCCTCTAGCTCCTTTATCAATGGGCTTCCACACATTCTTGTGGCGTTTACTAAAAACTTCGATATTTCCTTCTTGGACACCTTTGAGCACCACCACTGTTGCTTCATTATATCTTTTCTTCTTTGATTCTGTATTCGAATCGTTATTAGTAATACGATTTTTCTGATCGGGACTAGATTCGCTGTCTCGAATCATTCTGTTCTTTAATTCTTTTAATTGGATAGATACATCAAAAGAATTGTCGATAGACCTTAAATCTGATTCCTTTTTCAAATCCTTCAATGGTGTTGGCTTGTTGAAAGTACCTGCCGTTTTTCTACTTACTGCATCTCCTTCATTACTATGTATTTTTTTGACAGGAGAGGTTTCCATACGTTTGCTAGGAGCATCTTTTTTTGTAACGTGAGATGATAATTGTAATCTATTCTTTCTTCTATGCTGTTTCTCTTCATCTGATTCGCTACCTGACTTAGACTTCTTGCCAGCTAGCTCAATACTTGAAGCACTTGCGATGCTATCAGCTCGAGCCCTCGCTCTCGCTGCCACAACTTTGACAGCATCTGCTGAAGTCATTCCGCCTGAAGGGGGTTTAGGATATTCTATTTTGACCTCGTGACGAGTATAAAACAGGACATAGGCATGCCTATTTTGAACAACGGTCTTTTCTGAAACCTCTTGAGCATGAGAATCATCCATGTGATACCACTTTTTCTTATCTGACTGGGTCGGTTTTTTGACAAATGCAGTATAGTGACCAGAACTAGATGAGCTACCAATATGACTTACAACTCCGTGTAGCATATATCTACAGGTTCGTCTGTCGCTAAGGGGGAGTTTCAAAGATGTTGGAAACTCAATCCGTTTATTGATCTTTCCACCTCCACCACTACTCCATTTTCCCCCATAATTGACTCCTGAAAACGTAAATCTTTTCAATTGGATGCAAAGTGAAAGTGGAGGGCGGAACACAGTGAGCTGTTTCTTTGGGCAAACGTAGTTCTTGCAACTTGAACATCGCCAACGATTCATCGAATCTAGTTTTTCGGGCCGTGTAAATTCATTTACAGCATCCGATACACTACAAACATTTGCCTTACTTATTTCTAAGTCAAGATCAAAGAAAGGATCGTATGTGTTACTGGAATATCCACATGAAGGGCATAAGAGTTGACTCCTAAGATACCCCCCGAAAATACGGTGAATAAGGGTGGTCTCGTCTAGTCGAGGTATTGGTAGACGATCACGCCAGCCACTTTTCCTAGAGTCAATTCCAGCAGCTCTTAGCTCGCCTTCTTTCATCGAATCTAATAAATGGACAAGAAACTCGTGCGCATCTTCCTGTCGTCCTAAGCGAAAACGGGACTTCCTGCCATCACAGCCTAATGACGATAAAGCGTTCGCAATTGATCGGGGAGAGAATGATTTCGTTGTATTACCGTGCAAATGCTTGATAAGATTTCGCAAATCCAGAAAGAGTCTTTGTCCCGTCGCAAACTTTCCTCCTTTTGCTGCTCGAGTAAGGGAAAGAGTGCTGTCGATGGTACATTGCGAAAATGTTGGTAAATATATTAGACATTGTAAGGTGGCATTCATGAAGCATGTATTTCCCAAATTATTCAGCCCAGGCATGGACAAAGAATTGCTCTCGATCATAGAATTAGACCAAACGTGCGAACGTAGAACATTCATTTCATCGCAAAGACCTGTTATAGCGAGAGCATTGAGTGACATCCAGAAATCGAAAAGTATAAAATCAAAAAATACGATAACATGAACGGTACCAGCTTACCTCTGCTTGGCAAATTGAGTTCACCATCAGTAGAATTCAAACGAGGTCGGCATCCTACCCTATCTGCTAATACTTCATTTACCGATTTTGATGCCTTTGTGGCAGAATCATTTCCATGTGAATTATTCGATCTATCTCCATCTAATTTTAAACTGCTTTGACCACTCTCGTTCAACCTTTCTCCTTTATTTATTAAGCTTTTCTTTCCACAACTGCGGTAATCATCAAAGGAGAAAGCTGATCCTGGGGGTTTTCGCAAATCTGCAAGCCGACTGACACCAAAAGCTGCGCTTGGAGATTTAGGATGCAGAAACTTAATCGATCTTTTCTTACTTGAAGTTTTGCCATCTTCCTTAGCCTTGCCAACGTTTTCTGGAGATCGATAGAACCCAATCTTATCTGGAGAATTATGGTTTAGATGTGTAGCATGCTGTGGAGAGGTTTTGTTCATACTACCTTCGCGGCGATTATGATGGTGATAGCCATTTTTATGCTTGTGCCTTTTTTTCTTTCCACTTTTGCCCATTGCTCTTGCAAGTCGATAACAATTTTATTGAAAATCCATACGGTCCCAGTAGTTCTATTTTTAAAAGAAAGTCTAGAAAGCGATTGGTCTTTTGGATTTTTACCAACGATATGAACAGCTTATAGGTTTCGAATGGATATGGATCTCACTCTTTCTACCGGTAGCTTCTATCGACTTTTTCTGTCAGACAAATCCACTGCATCACTGCATCAGTTGTCAGTGTAGAGATATGGTAACCTGTAACCTGTGTGAAATATCCATCGTAAAAATTGGTGGCAACTGTGTACGTAGAATAGTTCGCAATATACGATTTTTCAAGGAAGTAGTGATCCATCAAAAAGAAGCGATAACCAATAGACCAAAACCACACCTCCGCTAGGGGGGAGTCGAAAGTTCGGAAAAAGTTTTTTTCAATAATCCCCCCTGCATTTCATTACACGACAACCCGCCTACCGTTAAGTAAGTCTAAGTCTTCTTCAATGTATACAACTTTATGAGATAATTTACATAGATTCCGGAAAATGAGGTAAGTAAGTCCACTCACTGAAGTGGCCAAAGTAGCCCGAGTAGTACCTCAAAAATTGAGGTAAAATGAAGCGTTGAATCTTCTAGATCAAAAATTTCGTGAAGTAATATAGCCTTAACAAACATTTAAAAAAATCGTAATCGTTGCAGATTCTCGCAATGCGCTACCCTTAATATTTTTTTTTCGTTTACCCTTTTTCGAAATCAACAAAACCGAAGTCGAAATCAATCCAGAGGCGGAAGCTGTGCAGAATGATCACGCATGCGAAGCCTTTCATGGTTTGATTTCCAATCATGAAAAACTTGTAAATGCTAACACAATTATTTTGATTTGGCAATCATTTGAAAGAGATACGAACATGGGATACGAACATCGAGTTGGATCAAGTAGGAGAATCGCATCAATTCCAAATTACGCTAGGCTTCATATTTGTTTGGGCAGGTATTATTATACTTCATGAACCAATATCCGCAAATAGCACGCTAACTACAGTAATTGAATTCGATAGAGAAGATACTAACAAAACAAAAATGTAGTTGAAACATAAACATTGAATTAAAGGCAATTACTGGAATTTCCTTTTATATAATAGCTATCATTGCAGTAACAAACAATTTTTGATTTATCCTAGTAAAGTCATGCTGTCTAAAGCGCAAATATCTGTCGTGATAGATCCTGTAATTAAATTGTTATCGATGCTAATGAAAGTATCAGTCCCATCTCGAATGTTAAAGTGCCGTTTTAATCTTCATTTACATCCGTTGCTGCTGTCGTGAAAGCCTTTAGCGTGACCTAGGCTGTTCCCAAATTATCTTCAAAATTCATCATAATGTCCTCATAGTCTACAAACACAACCTTATTCGTGTTCACACGAGCGAGTCTTCTTAGTAGAAGTGATAGACGTAGCGTAAGCCTACTATAGTACTAGTGTATACCTCCATAAGACTATTTTAGCTATAGACTAGTACATAGCCTTACGGCTCCATCACACATGACAGATGCATGAAATCTGACCATCTGTCACCAGATGCGGATCTTTCTGCATCCAATGTACAACCGAAGATGCAAGACTTCACTTTTCCTACCATCGGTCTTTGCACATCGGTACATCGGATCCTTGGTGCATGAGATGAACAGTCTCACTCTCACTCTACACCCATCATGACTACGTCCTCCTCCGCCCGTTCATCCTCCGGTTCGACACCTTCCGCCCGTTCATTCTCCTTCTCCGGTTCGGTCCGCTCCTTCACCGAGCCCCATCCGCACCTTCCGTCGGTCAAGGAGCTCCCTCCCATCCGTAAGAAGACGGCAGGCAACGCCGCCGAGAAATCACCCCCACCCCGCTTATCGATTGCGAAAGAGAAGAAGGTATTGCGTGGGCTGACAAAAAGGCTGATTCGGAAGACGACGAATGGCTAGTGAACCACGTGTTCTTACATGAAGCAAACCAGCAACAAAAATTATTACTCACTTTTTATTTTCTATATATCGTCCCCCCCCCCTGCCTCTCCGTCATGGTATGCAATGATCTTTGTTTGATTTTGTGTTTTCTTACTAAAACTTCTCTTTCGTATAGGTTACTCAACTAGTAGTACAACAACAACATCAAATGCAACAACAA